>NPID01003036.1_pt1 | contig 49291 bp, 46 predicted proteins | sample 8637491 | NCBI WGS metagenome assembly NPID01 (sample SAMN07420843, study PRJNA396082) | bioreactor metagenome | isolation source: sample BA6 brine-fed electro-methanogenic bioreactor BA | place: Japan: Kochi | collected 2016-06-14 | reverse complement strand
GCCTGGGTGTATATCAATAACCAGGCGATCGGAGCATACGAGCTCCCCGCTGTATTTCCCGTACTGGAAAAAGGACTGACGGAGGTCAGGATCGATCCGGGTATCAAGCTCAACGGGATCGCGGCACTTCGTACGGTCTATCCTTTTTATAAGCCCATTGTGCAAGATGTGATGCTGGTGGAAGGGGAGGAAGTAAATCTGGGGCAGGATACCCTGTTTACAGGAAATGAGGCAATTCCCTATACCATCACTACAAGCTATTACGATAACCTTGAATTCGTTTGGATGGAAGATTTCGAGGACCCCAGTCTCTCCCTCGACAGTACAAGCAAAAGCCTCACGGATATCACGCGGACTGAACCGGCCAATAACCCGGAAGCTTTCCTGAGCAGCTACAGCAAATATTCAGGGCTGATGATCCTGACCGAAGAAAAAAATATCATTGATGTTGCCACCAATGTTGGCAATGATGATGGTTTCGTGCTCCCTCAGATCGGACGATCGGTATTCCTGGAAGTGGATTATAAGAACAACAATTACTTCACTGCCGGGTTTTATGCCAGAACCTTTTCCCAGATCATTCAGCAGCCCGTACTGAACATGAACCCCTCTGATGAGTGGAACAAGATATATGTAAACCTGACCCCCGGTGTAAGCTCAATTTCCAATGCTGTTGATTTCAATGTTTTTTTCGGATCGATAAAGGAATCAGGTGTGGATGAGCCCAGGATATTAATCGACAATGTTAAACTGATTCACGTTAAACAGTAGCTTATGAATAAAAGCCTACAGGTTTTTAAGTATGTGTTTCTTGACTTGCTGTCGGCTGCCATAGCCTGGAGCCTTTTCTTCTTTTTTCGTAAGTATTCTTTCGATGTTTACACCTTCAGTGAACTGGAGCATATTTTTCACGACCGGAATTTCTTCATAGGTATTGCTGTTGTTCCGGTGTTCTGGCTGCTGCTCTACGCCATGATCGGCACCTACCGCAGGATCTACCGAAAATCACGACTGAAAGAATTCGGTCAAACTTTGCTGATCACCTTGATCGGGGTTACCTTCATTTTCTTTGTGCTTATCCTCGACGACCAGATCGCAACCTACCGTTCATATTATCAGTCGTTCCTCACCCTTTTCGGGCTGCACTTTTTCTTTACCTATTCCTTCCGCCTGTTGTTGACCTCATATACGGTTCGCAGGATCCATAAAAAGATCATTGGGTTTAATACCATCATCGTCGGAAGCAACGGAAATGCCCTCGGGATCTACAAGGATATCGAAGGTCAGGAAAAATCATCGGGGAACAAGTTCATCGGTTTTGTGAATGTTCATGATTACAAGGAATACAAGATCAAGGAGTACATTCCTCACCTTGGAAGTTATACTGACCTGAAAAAAATTATCAGGGACCACCAGGTGGAGGAGGTGGTTATTGCCATTGAGCGCTCGGAGCGGAATACCATCGAAAAGATCATTACCCTGCTCGAGGATACCAATGTTGTGATCAAGGTGATCCCGGATATGCAGGATATCCTGTTGGGATCAGTTAAGATGACCTCTGTTTTTCACACTCCCCTGATCCAGGTCACACCCGACCTCATGCCGGTTTGGCAACAATCGATCAAGCGGATCATCGACATTGTGGCATCCTTGCTGGCAATGATCATACTGATACCGGTTTATCTTTTCGTAGCCATCGGGGTGATGCTTTCTTCCCGTGGCCCCATATTGTATTCCCAGGAGAGAGTGGGGATCAACGGCATACCGTTTTATATGCATAAGTTTCGCACCATGGTGAAGGATGCTGAAAGGGCCGGTCCGCAGTTATCTTCCGATGATGATCCCCGCATTACCCGTTTTGGCAAATTCCTCCGCAAGGTCAGGCTCGATGAAACCCCGCAGTTCTATACAGTATTGAAGGGCGATATGTCGCTGGTGGGTCCCCGCCCTGAGCGCCAGTACTATATTGACAGGATCGTGGAGAAGGCTCCGCATTATCGCCTGCTGCACAAGGTCAAACCCGGCATTACTTCCTGGGGCCAGGTCAAATATGGTTATGCCTCCGACGTGGATGAGATGATCGAACGGTTGAAATATGACCTGCTTTACATTGAGAATATGTCGCTGGCCATGGACTTTAAGATCATGATTTACACGGCGCTCATTGTATTGCAGGGGCGTGGTAAATAAGGGAAATGCTTATAGCTGCCCTGCCTCGATCATCCTCACAATAAATTCGATTTCTGCATCTTCCCCTTCGGGATCGTATTCATTTTTAAGGTTAAACCCGAAAACACGTGCAAAGGCCTGCCAGAAAAAAGCCCTGAATTTACCGCGTAATTCAGCCACCAATTCGTAGGAAGAATTGCCTGTTTCCCGGTAAACCAGTTTGATCAGGATCCTTCCCTGCGAAAAGGTAAGATCGCGGAGGTCATCCCCGAATTCTTCTTCCAGCTCGTCTTCTGCCTGCTTCATGATCTTCCTTCGTTCTTTTTTATCGTCAACCCCTGCAAGGATGGCCTCGTATTCCTTGAGTTTTATCCCTGCAAGCCTGGCATATGGGTAGGCGGCTTTCACATTTCGGATCAGGCGGCTGGTCCGGCGCGCCTGGCGTTTGTTTTTCGGGGGGCGGAAAGAATAGATCGCTACTTCCCTGAGCGGGATTACCGCAATGGTATCCCCGTCGTAGATCCTGGCCTGCACCACGATGCGGTCCATTGGCTCGCGCTGGGCCAGGGCCGGAAGGGTAAAAAGCAGGATGAACAGGAAAAGTACCGTCTTTTTCATATTCGTTCCGAAACAAGTTTTATGCCTAAAGCAATTGTAAAGTTAACGAATTTGAAGCGCAATACTGTATATGCCCTGGGATGAATAGGGGAAGAATATTCAGGATGACCTGGCAGCGAGCAGCTGTGGTCAGGCCACTTTCAGCCTGGAAATACCCGATTTTTTGATCTTGCTCTCGGCGTATTCGCGGGTAATGCGCAGGTCGCTGATGTCGCCGTTCGACGGAAGGTCGAACATGGCATCGGTGAGAATAGCCTCAATGATCGACCGGAGGCCACGGGCTCCGAGCTTGAATTCCACTGATTTTTCAACGATGAAATCCAGAGCCTCTTCTTCGAACGAAAGATTGATCTTATCCATGGCAAAAAGCCTGTTAAATTGCTTGACCAGGGAGTTCTTTGGCTCGGTGAGGATCCGTTTGAGGGCATCCTTTTCAAGGGGGTTGAGGAAGGTGAGCACGGGCAGCCTGCCGACGATCTCCGGAATAAGTCCGAATTCTTTAAGATCGCCGGGGGCGATATACTGCAACATATTGTTCTTGTCGATCTTATCCTTGCCCTTATCGGCACTGTAGCCGATCATATTGGTTTGCAGGCGGGAGCCGATGATCCTGTCGATGGAATTGAAGGCTCCACCGGCAATGAACAGGATGTTCCGGGTGTTCACCTGGATCATTTTTTGTTCAGGATGCTTGCGTCCGCCCTGTGGCGGCACGTTGATGTCGGCACCTTCGAGCAGTTTGAGCAGGGCTTGCTGCACCCCTTCACCGGAAACATCGCGCGTGATGCTGGGATTGTCGCTCTTCCGGGCGATCTTGTCGATCTCGTCGATGAAGATGATGCCTTTTTCAGCTGCCGCCACATTGTAATCAGCAGCTTGCAGGAGACGGGAAAGGATGCTTTCAACATCTTCTCCCACATATCCGGCTTCCGTGAGCACGGTAGCATCGGCTATGCAGAAAGGAACGTGCAGCATACGGGCAATCGTCCTGGCAAGCAGGGTTTTCCCGGTCCCGGTCTCTCCCACGATAACAATATTGGATTTTTCAATCTCAACCTCATCATCATCTTTCGATGGGGGTTGTGTGATCCTTTTGTAATGATTGTAAACAGCAACGGCAAGAACGCGTTTGGCCTCTTCCTGCCCGATCACGTACTGATCCAGGTAGTTCTTGATCTCCGCGGGTTTGAGGAGCTTGATATCCCCAAGCCGCAGTTCGTGTTTCGATCCCAGCTCTTCCCGCACGATCGTGACGGCCTGCTCAACACATAGGTCGCAGATATGACCTTCAAGGCCTGCGATCAGTACATTGGTTTCAGCTTTGGTTCTGCCGCAAAACGAACACCTGTCAACTTCTTTTGCCATTTGCGTTTGTCCTTCTGTTATGCCTTATACGCAAGAGATCATTTTTTGTTCTTCAGGAGTACTTCATCGATCATTCCGTATTCCTTTGCTTCTTCAGCCGTCATCCAGAAATCACGATCGCCGTCTTCCCACACCTTGTCATATTTCTGTCCGGAATGGTGTGCAATGACCTCGTAAAGTTCCTTTTTGAGTTTTTGTATTTCCCTTGCCGTGATCTCGATATCGGAGGCTTGTCCGGATGCTCCGCCCATGGGCTGGTGGATCAGGACCCTTGAATGCGCCAGGGCTGTGCGTTTGCCTTTTTCTCCGGCGCAAAGCAGGACTGCTCCCATCGAGGCTGCCATCCCTGTACAGATCGTGGCAACATCGGGGGCAATATACTGCATGGTATCATAAATGCCTAAACCGGCATAGACCGATCCACCGGGAGTGTTCAGGTAGATCTGTATGTCTTTTCCCGAGTCGGATGATTCGAGGAAAAGCAATTGTGCCTGGATGATGTTGGCTACATAGTCGTTGATGGGGACTCCAAGGAAGATGATGCGATCCATCATCAGCCGTGAAAATACATCCATGGTAGCGATATTCATCTGCCGTTCCTCAATAATGGTCGGGGAAATATAGTTTCCGTAAACTGAGGTATAATTGTCGAGGGTGACACTGCTGATCCCCCTGTGTTTGGTTGCGTATTTTTTAAATTCGTTCGGGTCCATGGGATAATTTTTAATTGGTTTCTGAGGCTAATTTAATAAAATCATCATAACTGACTTCCTTGTTGCGGAGTTTCACCGTTGATTTCAGTAAGTCGCGCATGCGCTGATCCAGTAGTTGTTCGTACACCCTTTTGACCTCTTCCTGGTTTTGCATGATATTGTCCACGATCTCGTTCAGGCGTTTCTGGGTTTCTTCATCCACATCTCCGGGTGCTTTGAAATAGCCCATGATGTGTTCTCTGACCTCTTCGGGGCCTACTTTGATCTCATGATCTTCCATGATCTTGCTCTCAATGATCTGCCACTTCAGGGCCCTGGCATACTCGCCGTAGTGTTTTTCAACATCTTCCGGACTTACCTGGGATTCGCCACTTTCACGGAGCCATCTTTTCATAAATTCATCCGGCAGGGAAATGCCTGAATCATCGATCAGTTTGTCGGCGGTATGGCGCATGAAGAGGCGGTCGCTTTCCTGTGCGAAAGAAACTTCCAGCTCTCTGGCCAGGCGCTCCCTGAATTCCTTTTCTTCCTTGAATTCCTGGTCGGGGAAAACTGTTTTGTAGAAATTCTCATCAAGCGCTGCCGGTTCAAAGCGGGTGATGGTGTCAACGGTAAATTCAAAATCGCTTGTAAGCTCTTCAGCAGCCTGCTTGTCGATGCCGAGGATATTGGCAGCTTCCGTGGCGTTTTTGGTTGCCTTGAGCGGATTGAAAACAATCACATCTCCGCTTTTAACCCCCAGGAATTTCTTTTGAATGGTTTTCATCTTAATGAAGTCCACACCGATGGTGGTTTCATTTTCGATCCCGTCTTCCAGCACTTTTCCATCCTTGTCAAGCTCTTTTATTTTCCCGCGAAGAAGATCCCCGGCCTCGCTTTTGTCCGGATTGACCGGCTGGCCGTTTTTCTTCCTGAGATCGTCAAGGTATTTATCCACACTCTCGTCATCTACTTTTATCTGGTGATAATCCATTTTTACCTTGTCTGAGATCTCCACCTTCGGCTCAGGCTGAATAGCAATATCGAAGAAAAAATCAAAGCTTTCCTGATTATCGAAATCAACCATTTCCTGTTTTTCTTCATTTGGCAGGGGATGTCCCAGTGTCTTGATCTTGTTTTCGGTGAGGTAATTATGGAGGCTTTCCGAGATCACCTTGTTCACCTCATCAGCAACAATAGCTTTGCCATACATCTTTTTGATCATCCCCATGGGGACTTTCCCGGGCCGGAAACCCGGCATTGTGGCTTTGCGCTGATAGTCTTTGAGAACAGTATTTACCTGTTTTTCATAATCGTCCCTGACAAGCTCAATCTTAAGGGTGGCGGTCAGATCTCCTGTAGCTTCCTGTGTGATGTTCATTATAAATTTTCCTTGTTAAAATTAAGTTTGCAAAGATACATATTTCTTTGATTGCGAGGATTGAAATGCGGCAAGAATCACTTAGCGGGAGTGCAGGGGAGAAGGATGGTGAAGGTAGATCCTCTGCCAAGATCGGATTCGACATGGATCTCTCCTCCCATAAGCAAGATCAGTTCTTTGCTGATCGCGAGGCCGAGCCCTGAGCCTCCGTGTTGCCTGGTGGTGGTGTCGTCGACCTGCCTGAAGCGTTCAAAAATGATATCGAACTTGCTTCTTTCAATACCAATGCCGGTATCTTTTACCCACATCTTCACAATATTTTCTTCTTTAGTTTCATACCCGAATTCAACCTGGCCTTCGGAGGTAAAACCGATGGCATTATTGATCAGGTTGTGCAGGACCTGTGCCAGGCGTTTTTTATCACATTGGATGAATATCCTGGGATTTTCTTCCGGGTTTATAAAGCGCAACGTAAGATGATCTTTGCCCATTTCTTTCTTTTCCAGCTGGAAAAAATGATAAAGATCACTGAAGATGCGGTGCAGGTCGCATTTTTCTTCTGATAGTTTGAGTTGATTGGTTTCAATGGCGGAAATATCGATGATGTCATTTAACACCTTCAGTAATTGCCTGCCGGATGCGGCAATATACCCCAGGTAGGTTTGCTGTTGCTCTTCGGTGGCTGTTCCCTTGCGAAGCAGATCGGTAAAGCCCATGATGCCGTTCATGGGTGTGCGCAATTCATGGGAAAGATTGACCAGGAAGGTGCTTTTCAGCCGGTCTGATTCTTCCGCCTTTTCTTTTGCTATGAGCAATTCCTGCCGGTTCAGAAGAAGCTCCTCGTGTTTCTCAATCAGTTTTTTCCAGGCTTTCAGGCGCAGGCGGTACTGGCGGGCAAGGAGAACGATAAGAAGCATCGTCAGGAAAAACGCACCGGCCAGGATGGAAACAAAGAGTTTCTGCCTGTATATTTGCGTTTCCTGTTCGGCCAGTTTAGTTTTCTGCAGTTCCATTTCAGCATCTTTCTTCTCAACCTCATACGCATTGGTAAGCAAAGCAATTTGATTCGAGTTTTCAACCGTAAAAATGGAGTCATTGATCCGATGATAGGCATTCATGTATTTGTAAGCCGAATCGAATTTTCCCTGCTTTCTGTAAACTTTATCCATGCTCGAATAAGCGTTCATGATAACAGTGCTGAGGTTCAGCGGGAGTACGATGTCCAGGCTTTTCCTGTAATATTGCAAGGCCTCGTTGTATTCCTCCTTTTCAAGATAGAGATCCCCGAGCAGGATATAGCATTCGGCAATACCGATGGTGGAATTGGCCATCTGATAATGCTTCAGGGTTTTCAGGTAAAACAGTTCTGCTTTGTTATATTTTTCGGCTTCCAGGTAAACTCCGCCAATATTGCTGTTGGTAACAGCGATCTGGTAGTTATCACCTGCCTGCTCTGCTAATTTCAGGGAATGTTCATAAACTCTCAGGGCTTTATCATCATGGTTGGATTCATCGTAAATGATCGCAATGTTATTCAGGGTCTGGGATTGCCCGAGATGATCTCCAAGCAGGCTGTCGATCCGGTAACTCTGGGTATAATATTTCAGCGACTTTTCCTTTTCGCCCCAGTCATAATAAATGATCCCGATATTGTTCAGGGCTTTGGAACATCCTGTGCTGTCCGACAGCAACTCGCAAAGTCTCAGCGAAGCGAGGTATTGTTCCAGGGCATTGCCGTAATTTCCCCAGGATAAATATATGGTGCCCAGGTTATTCCTGACCAATGATTCCCGGCTTTTATCACCGGTATGAAGAATATGCTTCAAGGCCCGGCTGTAATAGATATACGCTGAATCATATTTTTCCCAGTTGTCGAAGCTGAGGGCGATCCTCGTCAGGGATTCAGCGATGAGGGCACTGTCATTTTCTTTCTGCCCCATATCATACATTTGTTCATAGGCTTCAATGGCGTTTCTGTATCTCGATTCAGACAAATGGATCTCAGCAATCAGGGTAATGGCCTCTGCTGCAGCAGGCTGATCCGGGAGCTTATGATACATTTCATGAGCCCTGTGTAAATAATGCAATGCAGAATCCGTAGTGTTGATCTCAGAATAGGCTTTGCCTTTGATGAACAATGCTTTAGCGGCCTGCTTGTCCTGATTGTTCAATGTGGCCAGTCGATAAGCCGTATCACTGTATTGAATGGCCTGGATGGTCTTTTGCTCATTCAGCCTGGATTCTGCCAATCTGTTGTAAATGCCGGGCATTTCATCAGGATCAGCATGTTTGAGCGCAAATTTCAGGCTATCCGCTGAGCTGAAGGCATACAGCGATTCTCTTCCACTGCAACAGATGAGCAGCAGAATGATCATGCCTGGCAATACACGCTTAATGACTGAATTCAACTCCTTTAGCTTTTGGTCAGTTTCTAAATTAAGATCTGGATTTGTAGGAGCAGTCTTGCAACGTGCGGATGAAGGGACTCGAACCCCCACGCCTTGCGGCACCAGATCCTAAGTCTGGCACGTCTACCAATTCCGCCACATCCGCAATATTGCTGCAAAGATACATATTTTTATACCTGATCCCAATTTCATTCTACGTACCTGAACAAAGGGTTCCCTCTTGTTTTTTACAGCAATAAGTTTTCTGTTTCTCAGTTATACATCAAAGGCAACTAAACTCCATTCTAATCTATCTTATTCAATAGAAGCAGTGTTACTTTTCATTAATTCCCTGATAACACTTTGAAAAAGAAGATTTTATTTTCGTTATTTCTGTTCAGTATTTTCATTCCCGGTCCGGCCCAGGAAATGTGGGGTGTGGTGAGCGGCAATTATGCAGGGATCAATGCTGCCCGCCTGAACCCTTCTTCCATGCTGCATTCACGCTTGTATATGGATGTGAATGTCGTTACGGCCGACCTGTTCCTGGAGAACAATGCATTCTATATTCACCAGGAGGATTTCAAACCATTTGCGTTTATTCGTTCTTCCGATAATTTGCCCGAATACGGTAAGGACGAGCTCCCTTTCGATTATTACCTGAACCAGGATCGCAAGAACATCCATGTCAATGCTCTTGTACAGGGCCCTTCATTCAGCATGGTCAGGGGAGAACATGCTTTCGGGTTCAGCATGGCCTTTCGCTCGGTTTTTTCCGGCCGAAGCATTCCGTATGAAGTGATCCCCTTCAGCTATGAGGGCTTGAATTATACCCCTCTTCACAATATCAATTTTGATGAAGACGGTATGATGATCAGCGGTATGGCCTGGATGGAAACCGGCTTAAGTTATGCCAGGAACATATACCGCCGCGGGCCCGAGTCCGTCTCGGCCGGGATCAGCCTGAAGTACCTGAAAGGCGCGGGTGGTTCCTACCTCGATCTGCAGCATCTCGACTATATCGTTAATAATGATAGTACCCTGAACATTAAAAGTATCGATGGGCAGTTTGGATTTTCGCCTGCTGATTTCTCCTCCGGGCCTTTGTTTAACGGGAGTGGATTCAGTGTTGACCTGGGAATCACCTATGTGAAAATGAAGCGCAATTATTCGCTCAGCAAACGCGAGAAAATGTGCAGGCAGCAGTTCGAAGATTATTTCTACAAGCTTGGTATATCCCTGCTTGACCTGGGTGGCATAGGTTTCAATAAGGATGCGCAGCTTCATGAATATGACCATGTCAGCCAGTTCTGGGAAGAAGTGGATACGGTAAATTTCCGTGGGCTTGATCCATTTACCGATATGCTCAGTGAAGTGTTTTATGGCGATCCGTCGCGTTCTCTGAAGGAGGAAAAGATCTGGATCGCTTTACCTTCTGCCCTGAGTGTGCAGTTCGATTACCATTTCCGCCGTCAATGGTTTGTTCATTCGGTGGCCATGGTGCCGCTCAGAACATCAGAAGCCTATATATACAGGCCTTCCCAGCTTGCGGTGATCCCCCGCTTCGAATCCCGTTTCCTGGAGTTCAGCCTGCCGGTTTCCCTGTATGACTACCGCCGCTTGCATATCGGCGCCTCAGCGCGTTTCTGGTTCCTGACCCTTGGCAGCGACAACCTGCTGGGGCTGATGGGCATTACCGACTTCACGGGCATGGATCTCTATGTCTCCATTAAGTTTAATTTCCTGAAAGGAAAATGCCGCAGGCAGAAATGGCCCTGCGAGGCCCGCGGCGGCTCATTTCGCTAAGTGTTTTTACCTATAAATATGGTGCTTTTCCGATGGGTATTTCAGCAATCCACCCTATAGTGTAAACCGGGAAACATAGTTAGTTTCGTAGAGTGGCCGCAGCAACATTTTTTCCATGGCTGCGTATACATCCAGGTACTAAACCAGGTATGATCAAGGCAGGATTATCAGCAATAGAAACGAAATGTTCTCATAGGGCGGGAAAACACTTCCTACTTATGGTGCTTCTTTTTATGCTGTTGCCTGTCATTGCTTTTTCACAGCATTTCAACGGGATAGTGGCCGGATCATATTCGGGGGTGGGAAAGGCCATGGTGAATCCGGCCCTGATGACCAACAGCCGCTATTATGCGGAGATCAATGTTTTTTCGGGGGGATTTTTTATTCACAACAACTATGCTTATCTCTCCAGGGAAGAATACAATGCCTTCGATTTCATCATCCCGGGCTTTCAGTATCCCATGCATGAGAAAGAATATGGCCAGGGCGACCGTCCGGCCTACACCGTGGAGAACAAGCGATTGAAGAATTTATTCCTCGATGGGCATGTTATGGGGCCTTCCGCCATGGTGGAGATCAATGATCATGCTCTTGCCCTGAGCACACATTTTCGTTCGGTGAACTCCCTGCGGCATATTCCATACGACATGGCTAATTATTTTTATTACAGCCTGGACTATAATCCCCAGCATGGGATGGAATATGAGCATCGTGATCCGATACGTTTTGGTTCCCTGAGCTGGAGCGAGATCAACCTGAGCTGGGCGCATACCTTTTATAAGTACGACCGCGACAGGCTTTCTCTTGGGGTCACGGCCAAGCTGCTCCTGGGTCATGCCGCTTCCTATGTTTACCTGGAACACATGCAGTACTTTGTTCCTGATGATGATAATATTTATGTGCGCGACCTGACGGGAGAAGCGGCTTATGCCCTTCCGGTGGATTATTCCAGCAATGAAATGTCAGGATCAAAGATCAAGGGCATGGGACTGGGATTTGACCTGGGAATTGCCTATACGCACACCGAAAAAGGCCATTCCGGTATGAAATACAGGCGCCCCTGTCAGCAGAACTTCGAAGAGTATAAGTACCGTGTTGGCCTCAGCCTGATGGATTTTGGATGGATCCGTTTCAACGATGCTGCACGGAAATACGAATTCGACGGGGTGAGTGGCTACTGGGAACAGGTCGATACCCTGAAGCCTTATTATGATAACCTGGAGTTCATCAGTACGGATATCAGTGAGCGCTTTACCGGTGATCCACAGGGAGCATTGAGCTCCAATTCCTTCAATATGTTTCTCCCGGCCACACTGGGTGCACAATTCGATTATCACTACGTGAAAAACTGGTACCTGAGCGCGTCACTCCGGATCCCGCTGACTTTTGCCCGCAACCAGGTGCCGGCACCTTACGGGATGACCATAAGCCCGAGGCTGGAAACCCAGGATTTTGAGCTGGGGATGCCGGTGAGCCTGTACGATATGAAGCACCCCATGCTTGGAGCCTATATGCGCTTTTATAATTTCACGATCGGCACGGAAAACCTGGCGGGCTTCATGCAGCTCACCAACCACTATGGGTTTAATGTGTACTTTTCTTTCCGGATCAATTTTATTAAAGGCAGGTGCAAGCGCAAACAGCCCCGTTTCTGTACGGATGATTTCCGCTTCAGGGGATCCTGAGCTCGAAATGGCTGATTATTTCTTGCCGGATATTCCGGCCAGTTCTTCAAGCATATCAGTGGTCAGCGATTTCGGGCGTTCCAGGGGGTACATGAGAGCACGGTCCCAGATAACATTTGCACAAATACCGATGGCTCTGCCAATGCCGAAAAGCACGGTGTAGAAATCATACTCCCTCACACCGTAATGCCATTGGATCACTCCCGACTGCGCATCCACATTGGGCCAGGGATTCTTGGCCTTTCCATGCTCCATCAGTATGGGAGGTACCACTTTGTATAGTATATCGGTATACTTGAACAGGGGGTCATCCTTCAGGTATTTCAGGCTGAACTCACGTTGCAGGGTGTACCTGGGGTCGGTTTTGCGCAATACGGCATGCCCGTAACCGGGTACCACAAACCCGGCATTCAGGGTTTCCCATACATATTGTTTGATCTCATCCTCGGTGGGTTCTGCCCCGCCCATTTTATCCATGAGGTCCTGCAGCCAGCGCAGCACCTCCTGGTTGGCGAGTCCGTGCAGGGGGCCTGCCAGCCCATTGATCATAGCCGATATGGAAAGATAGATGTCGGATAAAGAACTAGCTACCAGGTGGCCTGTATGGGCCGATACGTTTCCGCTTTCATGATCGCTGTGCAGGATAAAGTGCAACCTGGAAACATCATCGTAGGGTTTGTCAATATCCATCATAAAGGCAAAATTGCCTCCCATGTCGAGGTTGGGGTTGGACTGGATGCGGTTTCCGTCGCGGTAGAGTTTCGCGTAAATATAAGTGGCAATTTCCGGAAGCTTCGCCAGCAGGTTCAGCACATCCTCAAAGGTGGGCTCCCAGTAATCTTCCTTTTTTAGTCCGGCATGGTATTTCTTGGTGAAGAACGACTCCCGGTGCATGGTCAGTATGGCGGAAGAAAAAATGGTCATGGGATGGCTGCAGCAGGGGAATGCATCGATCACTTCATACACATAGCGGGGAAGGATCCTGCGCTTGCTGAATTCATCCACGACATCCGACACTTCATCTTCATTGGGGATATCTCCGGTCAGGAGAAGGAAAAGCAGGCCTTCTACATAGGGCATATCGCCGCCCCTGGGTTTCGGGAGCAGTTCAAAAACCTCTTTTAGCGTATATCCGCGGTAACGGATCCCTTCATTAGGGTCGAGGTAGGAGATATCGGTAACCAGGCTTTTTAAACCACGCATGCCTCCAAGCACCTTGGAGATGGTCACTTCATCCACGACCACATCGCCGTATTCCTGCATCAGGCGGTTGGTGCGCGGCCGCCATTCTTCGATCTTTTGCCTGAGCCTTTCCTTGAGTATTGACATAATTGATTGCTTATAACCTCACACCGGAGGTTGAATTCTTAATCCATATTTTCGATGATGGCTGTTCCGAACTCCGAGCATTTCAGCAGTGTGGCTCCATCCATCATGCGGTGATAATCGTAGGTGACTTTCTTTTGGGCAATGGTCTTTTCGAGGGCCGACCAGATCAGGTCGTGAACCTCATCCCACCCCATGTATTTAAACATCATGCTTCCGCTGATGATCACTGAACCGGGATTGACTTTATCAAGGCCGGCATATTTGGGTGCTGTTCCATGGGTTGCTTCGAAGATCGCATGCCCGGTTTCATAATTAATGTTGGCGCCGGGGGCGATGCCGATCCCGCCAACCTGCGCTGCGAGGGCATCAGAGAGGTAGTCGCCGTTCAGGTTCATGGTGGCTACCACATCAAATTCGGAGGCCCTGGTGAGGACCTGCTGCAGGGTGATGTCGGCAATGGCGTCCTTGATCAGGAGCTTTTCTTTCCATTTGCCGTTGCCATGCGTGGGGATGAGCTCCAGGGCTTTCTCCACCTCGGCACGGACACCTGCTTTTTGATCATCCGTCATCATGGAGTAACCGGGTTCAATGCCGGCGGCATTTTCTTCGATGCTGATGCCGGGATTGCGTTCTACATTGTCGAGTATCCAGCTTTCACGCTGGGTGACGACCTGCCCGCGAAATTCTTCTCCCGCCAGGGCATAGCCCCAGTTCTTGAAAGCACCCTCAGTGAACTTCATGATATTTCCCTTGTGTACCAGGGTGAGCGATCGGCGGCCTTCTTTCAGGGCATATTCGATCGCGGCCCGGATGAGGCGGTAGGAGCCTTCCCGGGATATCGGCTTCACCCCGAGGCCGGAAGTTTCCGGGAAACGGATCTTTTCGACCTTCATCTCCTTGCGGATGAAATCGATCACCTTTTTTACTTCTTCGCTTCCTTCCTGCCATTCGATACCGGCATATATGTCTTCTGTATTTTCCCTGAAGATGACCATATCCACATCCTCAGGTTTACGAACCGGTGAAGGAACGCCGGTAATGTACTTCACGGGCCGCAGGCACACATAAAGATCGAGTATCTGGCGCAGGGCTACGTTCAGGGAGCGTATTCCCCCCCCAACAGGAGTGGTCAGCGGGCCTTTGATCCCGACCAGGTATTCATTAAAAGCGTCAATGGTTTCCTGGGGTAACCAGTCGTTGAATTTATTAAAGGCATTTTCTCCGGCATAAACTTCCTTCCAGTCGATGCTGCGCTTGCCTCCATAAGCTTTTTCAACGGCTGCATCAAAAACCCTCACCGAGGCGTTCCAGATGTCGGGGCCTGTTCCATCGCCAATGATAAACGGTATTACAGGGTGGTCGGGAACCACCAGTTTCTTGTTTTCAATTCTGATCTTTTCTCCCATAGTGTCATGTAATTATAAACGTGCTAATTTACGAAATCCAATCGGATCGTGCTCAACATATTAATCTATTTAGATAAAAATCTAAAGAAGCCATTGAACCCGGCAACAAAAGCCTTTCCGCTTTGTTCTAAGAGAAAGGAACAATCATGTCTGATCAACATCCTGTCATATTATTCGATGGGTATTGCAAACTTTGCAATGCTGCCGTTCAATTCGTGATCAGGCATGATAAAGCTGACAAGTTCAGGTTTGTCTCCCTTCAGTCGCACCGCGCCGGGGTACTCCTGAAAAGATCGCAAATAGATAAACAAGAATGCGACAGCATTGTTTACCGTGAGAACGGAAAAATATACCAGCAATCGGATGCCGTTCTGCGCATTTGCCGGCAACTTGGCGGCGGGTGGAGGATCTTCTATGTATTCATGTTGATACCCAGGTTTTTACGTGATCCGATCTACCGTTTTGTTGCACGGAACCGCTACCGTTGGTTTGGTCGCAGAAATGAATGCAGTTTGCTGCCCCCTGGTAAGGTCCTGGAATAGCAACTGTCCTGCTTAACATTTTTTAAGGATACAACACATTTTTTCAATGTATATTTGTTAAAAATCTGAACTATGGATCAACAAAACGGATTATACCGGAGCAGCCATGAAAAGATGATTGGCGGGGTTGCCGGAGGCCTTGCCGAATACGCCAATGTCGATGTAACCCTGATCAGGATCGTTTTCCTGCTGCTGGTCCTTGTTGGGGGTGGTGGTGCCATTTTGTACATCATTCTCTGGATCGTTTTACCCCCCGATACTCAGGTTTATTTTGAAAACCCTAAAAACCCGAACATGGAAGAAAACACAACGAATGGCGCACGGCAGGAACCCAAAAGCCAGCCTTCACAACCGCAGTTTAAAAAGAAAGATGACGGCAGCCTTATTGCCGGCCTTATCCTTATCTCTCTCGGAGTGATCTTTCTGGTCATCCGCTATGTTCCCCGTGTGGATTTTGGCGACTTATGGCCGGTGATCCTCATTGTGATCGGTATTGTTCTGTTGAGAAATGCCTTCATTGCAAAGAAAAAATGATCGATCCGGATGTTAAACCCAAAAGCCACATGCTATGAAATATAGAAATATTTTCTGGGGAGTGATCCTCATCCTGCTCGGGATCCTCTACCTCCTCAAACAACTTGATGTGATCTGGTTCAACTGGAGGGATATCCTCAGCCTTTGGCCCCTCATCCTTGTGTTGTGGGGCATTAGCCTGCTTCCCCTCAAGTCAATGTATAAGCTCATCATTTCTCTGCTGGCTGTAGGGGTCATGGTTTTGCTGATCTGGACCCATCCCACCCGTTTTCACAACAACTGGTTGTGGATAGGACATATCGACCGCACCGAACGGACCAAAGAGTTATATGATGAAGATCTTTCATCAGAAGCCACCGAGGCTTTGCTCGAACTGGACGCTGCCGCAGGCACCTACAAAGTGGAAGGGATTACTGATAAACTTGTTGATTTTAAGCATATTGGAGATTCCGGCACTTATTATATGAGTACCGGCAACGACGGCGACCGCCACCATGTAAGGATCGGCCCGGAAAGTCGCCGGAACCAGTTTTCACTGTACCGTTCTCACGAAGTGGAAGTGAAGTTGAATCCAGGGCTCACCTGGGATATCGATATCGATGCCGGTGCTGCTGATATCGAGATCGATCTCAGGCCTTTCATGATCGATGAAGTGACGATCAACGGGGGTGCCGCATCCATGGAACTGATCCTTGGCGACCGCTCCGATAATGTGAACGTGCGCATCGAGACCGGGGTATCATCAGTCCTGATCAAAGTGCCCGAATCGGTTGCCTGTGAGGTGAATACGGAATCCTTCCTGGTATCCCGTGAACTTCCCGGTTTCGATAAGGTCAGCAAAAGTACCTATGTCAGCCCCAATTTTGCATCGGCTGAAAAAAATATCAGGATCCGCTTCGAATCCGGGATCTCCAGCCTCAGGGTCCTGCGCTATTGATGGAATTTATCCTGCTGTCTTTTCCCGTAAACTGATTGAAAGCCACCTTTTTCTGATTTTTGTTTCTTTCACTAAGGCGAAAGTCTTATCTTAGCTTGTTGGATAATGCCCTGATATCAAGCTGAACTACAGATGCTCCTCAAGTTTACTCACTGTTTGAAGACGTTATTGGTATTAACCGGTATACTGTGGCTGGTTTTACTCAATGCCTGCAAAAAGGATCTGGATATGGCCGGGTGGAAAGAGGTGTCCGTGGTCTATGGAGTCATCAATGCCCGGGATACCGTACAGTATATCAGGATCAACCGCTTGTATTCATGTGCCGATGACCCCATGAACTATACCCAGGTCAATGATTCGGTCAATTATCCCGACAATACTTTCGATGTTTTCATGGAGGAATACCTGAATGAGAATCCCACAGGCAATTCGGTGCAGTACGAAGCCGTTGACCGGCAGAAAGAACCCGGACTGTTTTCCAGTGCATCGAACTGCGTTTACCGCACACAAATGAAAATCAGACCTGATCATGAATACCGGCTCAGGGTCGTTAACCGGGAAAGTGGCAAGGAATGCTGGGGAGATACCAGGGTGCTTGGCCATCTCGATGTTGAGGATGCTTTTTCCTGGGAAAGGGCCTTTTACCGCGTGGATTATTATGCTGAACCCCTGCCCGAATACGATGGCAGCCTGAACCCCGACGATCATGAGCACTATATCGTACGTTTCCTTTACTGGGAATACAAGAACGGGGAAACTTTCTACAAATACGTCGACTGGCTGCCCACATTCGATCCCCTGAAAGACTGCCAGGACGATGATACTACTTACCAGTTGTTCGATGCGTATTACGAGTACCTTGCTGAGCAGATCCCTGTTGATCCCGGTATAAAGAGAAAGGCCAGGGGGGTGGATTATATGATCGCTCTGCCGGGCAGCGAACTGCAAAATTTCATGACCGTTTATGAGCAGCCGACAAACCCCCATTTTTACCCGGATTACAGCAATTTGCATGATGGAAAAGGAGTATTTGGCAGCAAGTATTATTATACCTATTTCGGCCTGAAACTTCGACCGCGCACCATCGATTCGATCAGCTGGGGAAAGTATCTTGTTCATCACCGCTTTGCGGATTCAAATGGTGAGTGGCACTAATGTTTTTCGAATAGAAAGTTTATCTATTTTTGTAAATCTTATAACTGAGACACAGACACTGGAACATGAAGCAGAAAACCTCATTTTACTCCTTAATAACTACTATTGCTCTGAGTGTTGTAGCCATTTCGGGCATGTATGCACAAACCGGGACCATTCGCGGTTCCATTTACGAGAAGGAAACCGGTGAACCGGTGATCTTTACCAATGTCTATCTTAAAGGCACCAACATTGGATCAGCTTCTGACGTGAACGGATTGTATGTGATCAGCCAGATCCCCCCCGGGGAATATACCCTGCTGGTTACCTACCTGGGCTATGACAGCCTGAGCATGCCCGTGAAAGTGGTGCCCGACCAGATCATTACTAAAAACCTTTTTCTCACACGGACTTCCCTGACCCTGGAAACCGTCAATATCTCGGCCGAGCGGCAGGAAGCCAGAACTGAAACAAAGATCTCGGTCAACAAGGTAACCTCCAAAGAGATCACCAAGATCCCGTCGGTTGGCGGGCAACCCGACCTGGCTCAATACCTGCAGGTACTTCCGGGTGTGGTGTTTACCGGTGACCAGGGAGGGCAGTTGTACATTCGTGGAGGTTCTCCAATTCAGAACAAAGTCCTGCTCGACGGAATGGTCATTTACAATCCATTCCATTCGATAGGTTTATTTTCCGTTTTCGATACCGATATCCTTAGGAATGCCGATGTTTATACCGGTGGCTTCGGTGCTGAGTACGGTGGCAGGATATCTTCGATCATGGATATCACCACACGCGACGGGAATAAGAAGCGTATTGCAGGTAAGTTTGATGCCAGCACTTTCGGGGCCAAGATCATGATCGAAGGCCCCCTGTCAAAGCAAAAGGAAGACGGGGGTTCCAGTTCCTCATTCATTTTGTCGGCCAAGAATTCCTACCTGGAACAAAGTTCACAGATCTTTTACGATTATGTTGATGAAGACGGCTTGCCTTTCAACTATCTCGACCTCTACGGGAAGCTTTCGTTCCATTTCGGAAACGGATCGAAAATTAATTTTTACGGCTTTAATTTTACCGATAAGGTCAACCAGTATAAATCCATCGCCGACTTTTCGTGGAATTCCGCCGGCGGGGGTACCAATTTTGTGATCATTCCCGGCAAATCGGCTGTGATGATCGGTGGATATGCCGCTTATTCCGAATATGAGATCACCCTGAAAGATGATGTTAACCCTGATCGTACCAGTGCGATCAATGGCTTTAATATGGGCTTCGACTTCAACTATTTCCTGGGCCGCGACCAGTTGAAATATGGGATAGAGGTCCAGGGTTTCACCACGGATTATTTCTATATTAACTCCGTTGGAAGAACGATACAGCAAAAAGAGAACACCACCGAACTGGGGCTTTTCGTGAAATACAAGAAAACAGCCGGGAAATTCCTGATCGAACCCAGCATTCGCCTGCAGTGGTATGCCTCCCTGTCAACCATTTCGCCGGAACCCAGGCTGTCGCTAAAGTATAATGTTACGGATAACTTCAGGCTGAAGTTCGCCGGCGGACTGTATTCACAAAACCTGATCAGCGCTACTTCCGACCGGGATGTGGTCAACCTGTTCTATGGTTTCCTTTCTGGCCCCGATAATCTGCCTGATGAGTTTGATGGAAAGGACGTTACCCATGCGCTTCAGAAATCCGAACACCTTATTCTCGGAGCGGAATTTGACCTTGGAAGATACATTACCATGAACATTGAAGGCTATTATAAGAATTTCTCGCAGTTGACCAATCTCAACCGGAACAAGATCTTCGATGAATCCGATATTGAGCAGCCTCAACTGCTCAGAATGGATTTCATCATTGAAGAGGGCGATGCCGAAGGGATTGATTTTACCCTGAAATATGAAGACAAAAGTTTCTATATCTGGGCAGTTTATTCCTATGCAGTGGTAAATCGCTATTATGAAGATATTGACGGGGAATTGCAGAAATACAACCCCCACTTTGACCGCCGCCATAATGTAAACCTGCTCGGGGTGTATCGTTTTGGAGGGAAGAAGGATTGGGAATTCAGCGCCCGATGGAACTTTGGCTCAGGTTTCCCCTTCACCCAGACCCAGGGATACTATGAAAAGATCAATTTTGATGAAGGGATCTATTCTGACTATACCACCATCAATGGTGAACTCGGGATCATGTATGCCGACCTCAATGCCGGCCGCCTCCCAACCTATCACAGGCTCGACCTGGACCTGAAAAAGCGTTTCTTTATTTCAGAAAACACTATTTTCGAGGTGGATGCCAGCGTGGTTAATGTGTATAACAGGAAGAATATCTTTTATGTTGACCGGATCACCAATGAAATTGTTTACCAGTTACCCATCATGCCCAGCCTTGGCCTTAGCCTTTCATTCTAGTGCGCCGGGCCTTGCATGGAGTACATTCAATTTGTTTATTAGAAAAAACTATGAGAACCTTAATTAGCGCCTGTTTTATTTCAGGTATTGTTTTTATTATGAGTGGATGTAATGAAACCCCGAAGCTGGCAGATGCCCCGGTTGCCAAAAAGATTGCAAAAGAGCTGAGTATCCATGGCGATACCCGAATTGACAATTACTACTGGATGAATCAGCGGGAGGATCCTGAAGTGATTGCCCACCTCGAGGCTGAAAATGCCTATACCAAGGCCATGATAGCCCATACAGAAGACCTCCGGGCTGAACTCTATGATGAGATCGTGGGCAGGATCAAGCAAACCGATATGTCGGTTCCCTACAAGCGGAATGGCTACTACTATTATACCCGGTATGAAGAAGGAAAGGAATACCCTGTTTACTGCCGTAAAAAAGGCGATCTTGATGCTGATGAAGAAGTGATGCTCAATGTGAACGAAATGGCTGAAGGCTATGCTTACTATGCAGTTGGCGGCATTTCGGTCAGCCACGATAATAAACTGATTGCCTATGGTGTGGATACGGTTAGCCGCAGACAGTATACCATCCATTTTAAAAACCTTGAAACCGGTGAGATCATGGATGATGCGATCCCGAATACCACCGGTTATGCACCCTGGGCAGCCGATAACAAGACCATCTTTTATACACGAAAAGATGAGGTAACCCTCCGCCCGGATAAGATCTTCCGGCATAAACTGGGTAAGGATCCGGCTAAAGATCCCGTGATCTTTCATGAAAAGGATGAAACCTTCCGTACCATGGTGATGCTTTCAAAGTCAATGGAATACATCATGATCGGTTCTTTCAGCACCCTTTCTTCGGAATACCGCTTTCTGAATGCCGATAACCCGGAGGGAGCATTTACCATCTTCAATCCCAGGGAGGCAGATATTGAATATTATGTCAGTCATTATAAGGACAAATTCTATGTCAGGACAAATTTCGAAGCCAAAAACTTCAGGCTGATGGAAACCCCTGCCAATAAAACGGCCAGGTCGAACTGGAAGGAAGTCATTCCCCACCGTGAAGATGTTTTGCTGGAGGATTATGAGGTGTTCAATACCTATCTTGCCCTGCAGGAGCGTTCCAATGGGCTTACCGAGATCCGGATACTGAGCCATAATGGCGATAAGGATTTCTATATTGAGTTCGAGGAACAGGCTTATACGGTTTACCTTTCTACCAACCTCGATTTCGATACCGATCTGCTCCGCTATGGATATACTTCCATGACGATCCCGAATTCGGTTTACGATTATAATATGAAGACCGGCGAGACCGAACTGCTCAAACGCCAGGAGGTTGTCGGGGGCTATGATCCTTCCGGGTATTTTTCCGAAAGGATTTTTGCCACAGCGCCCGATGGCGTGAAAGTACCTATATCCCTTGTGTACAAGAAAGGCCTGGAGAAAAACGGTGATAACCCCCTGGTGCTTTATGGCTATGGTTCCTATGGATCAAGCATGGATCCGTATTTCAGTTCGGTCAGGCTGAGCCTGCTCGATCGCGGATTCGTATATGCCATCGCCCACATCCGCGGTGGCGAGGAAATGGGAAGGCAATGGTACGAGGACGGAAAATTGCTGAAGAAGAAAAATACCTTTACCGACTTTATCAGCTGCGGTGAGTTCCTGATCGAAGAGAATTTTACTTCTTCCGACAAGATGTTCGCCATGGGTGGCAGTGCCGGCGGGCTGCTGGTGGGGGCTGTGGTGAATATGCGCCCGGATCTTTTCAAGGGTGTTATAGCCGCCGTTCCTTTCGTGGATGTAGTCACGACCATGCTGGATGAGAGCATCCCCCTGACCACAGGAGAATACGACGAGTGGGGAAATCCCAACGATAAGGAGTACTACGATTATATGCTTTCCTATTCGCCTTACGACAATGTAGAGGCCAAAGATTACCCGGCTATGCTGGTGACCACCGGTTTGCACGATTCACAGGTGCAGTATTGGGAACCTGCCAAATGGGTGGCCAAATTAAGGGAAATGAAAACCGATGACAATCTGCTGATCTTCCAGATCAATATGGACTATGGTCATGGTGGAGCCTCAGGAAGGTTCCAGCGTTATAAGGAAGTCGCCCTGGAATATGCCTTCATGATCGACCAGGCCGGGCTTGATTTCTAACCGGCGTTTTCCGTATCCAGTTTGAAACCGGCGCCATGCACATTGGTGATGGCAAGACCGGGATCTTCTTTCAGGTATTTTCTGAGTTTGGCAATGAAGACATCCATGCTCCTGCCCAGGAAATAATCATCATCGCCCCACACGGCCTTGAGAATAGTTTCCCGCGGGATAAGCTGGTTTTCGTTTTTGCATAAAACTTCAAGCAATGAGGTTTCCTTTCGGGTCAGTGAACGGGATTTGCCATCGATGCTCAAACTCATATTGCTGACATCGAAAGTGTATTGTCCCAGTTGATAAACAGAAGATTGCTCTTCCTCACTATTGTCCTGCTTGTATGAACAACGCCGCAGTATGGCCTCCACCCTCAGGCTCAGTTCCTCGGTGCTGAAAGGTTTGGTGATGTAATCATCGCACCCGGTTTGAAAACCGCGGATGCGATCCTCCTTCAGGGATTTTGCCGTTAGGAATATGATGGGGACTGTATCGTTCATGCTGCGGATACTTTCAGCAAGGCTGAAGCCATCTTTTTTTGGCATCATTACATCGAGAATGCAAAGATCAACCTCATTATTTTTAAATGCCTGCTGGCCTTCCATGCCATCGGTGGCAAGGACAATGGTATAATCCAGCATTTCGAGGTAATCCTGCAGCACCATGCTCAGGTTCGGGTCATCTTCTACAAGTAATATAGATGCTTTGCTCATAGGTTCAGGTTTTTATAATGGTAATTCAATAATTATCGTGGTTCCTTTATTTAATTCGCTCTTCAGGCGTATGGTTCCCCCGTGGGCTTCCACCAGCGTCTTGACATAATACAATCCAAGTCCAAAACCTTTTACATCGTGTATGTTCCCGGTGGGAACCCGGTAAAGTTTCTTGAAGATATGTTTCTGGTCTTCGTGACTGATCCCGATCCCATTATCACTTACTGCGAGAATGAAGTGTTTGTGGTGATTTCGCGTTTTAATGTGAATATCGGGTTTTTCCGGTGTGTATTTCAGGGCATTGTCGAGGAGGTTGGCAATCACGTTCGAAAGATGGGTCTTGTCGGCTTTGAGTTTATAATGCCCTGCTTCAAGATCGGTATGGATCATGCCGCCTTTGCTGGCAGCGGTGGCTGAAAAATGTTCGGCCATCTTGCGGATCAGCCGGTGAAGGTCTACTTCCCTGATCTTCAGGTGGAATTTTCCCTTTTCAAGCACCGAAAGTTGCAGCACCTGCTCTACCTGCTTCTGCAGGCGGGCATTCTCATCGAAGATCACGCTGGCATAGCGTTTGGTTTTATAGGGGAATTTATTCACTTCCGGCTTCAGCAGCATTTCACTCGAAATGGAGATCGTGGCAATGGGAGTCTTAAACTCATGCGTCATATTATTGATAAAGTCGGTTTTGATCTGCGATAGTTTTTTCTGCCTGAACATCAGGCGGATGATCATGTAAAAACTACCGAGGAGTATGGCCAGGAACAGCAGTGAGAGAATGGTCAGGAAGATCATTCCGTTAAAAAGCATGTTCTTTTTATTGGGGAAATACACTCCCAGGAAATATACATCCTCCTTATAGATACAGGTGAGGGAAACACGGTGTTCAGAGCCAAGGATATCCTGTTCGAAATTCAGATAAGGCCCAAGGATAAAGGCTGAATCATTATTGTTAAACACACCGTACTGGTATTCCTTTCCCAGGTCCATGCATACAAATTCAAAATTCAACAGGGAATCCAGTAATTCCGGGTCGATCAGTTCTTCAACCGGTTTTTCTACAAAAAACAGGGAGTCGCAGGGATTCATCAGGTAATTGGAGGCTGTATCGATCTGTGCATCCAGCACCTGGTTTGAAACGCTTTTCAGGGCAACCTTTACCCGCTGATCGAATTGCTCTTCCCTTAGTTCGAGGGCATCGCGCATCCAGAGAGTCTGTGTCGCAACAATTCCCAGCAGAGCAAAAATAGCAATGGCTGCAAAGGTGATCACCCTTTTCTTCTTCATAATGTTTATAAACACCCTTGTGTACGATAGTGTTCATTAACAAATCCTTAACAGTTATTAACAAGCAGTTAACAGCCACCCCTCAATTCCTGACGTAATTTAGCCACCGAAAACAGAAATACTAACTGCTAAATCTTTAAATCATGAAAAAGCTCATACTAGGATTCGCCCTTGCTTGCTTCGTTGCTTTCGGCACATTTGGAATTCAAACTGCAACAGCTTCTGCAGACAATATAGAGATCGTTAATCTTAACCTGGATGATGATCCAAAGAAAGATGCCAAGACGACCACTACCGACGACGGAAAAGATACGAAGGAATGCAAAAAAGATTGCAAGAAAGAATGCAAAGACGCAACTGCCAAATGCCAGAAAGAAGCAAAATGCAACAAGATGGCAAGCAAGGAATGCGCCAAGAAATGCAATAAGTCAGGCGGCGACAAGAAATAATTTTTTCATTAATTAATTTGGTTTTGGCCCCCGGTGAGCGATCGCTGGGGGTTTTTTGTTGCTGGTTACTGGTTGCTGGCTGCTGGCTGCTGGCTGCTGGTATCCGGCACCTCACCCCCTTAACCCCCCGTCCCCCTTTTCCCCCTCTCCTTCAGGAGAGGGGGCCAGGGGGAGAGGTGGTATACCGGTAACGCTGAAATCTGAAATCGGAATTATTGGTATCCACATCCGGCATCTTATTCTTTATTCCGGCTATCGATCAGGATAGTTACCGGTCCGGAATTCACAAGTTCAATGTCCATCATGGCTCCGAATTCCCCGCTGCCGACCTCACAGCCGGAGGTATTCTTCATGGTTTCCAGGAAGGATTCGTAGAGGGGGATGGCCTGTTCGGGCCTGGCGGCACGGATATAGGAAGGCCGGTTGCCTTTTTTTGTACTGGCATGCAGGGTAAACTGGCTGACTACTAGGATACCACCGCCGGTATCCATTACGGAACGGTTCATGATGCCTTCATCGTCGGGGAAAATTCGAAGTTTGCTGATCTTGGCACAAAGCCAGTCTATATCATCCTGTGTATCCGCCTCTTCAATGCCCAGCAAGATGAGCATCCCCGGGCCAATATTGCTTCTGATATTGCCTTCAATCCTCACCGAGGCTGAGGAAACTCTCTGTATTACGACTCTCATAATGTGGTTTGTTATGCAAACTTAGTAAATTCTTAGCTTTGCATAAGAAACTGAAATATCCCGGAACATGACCCGTCTTAGTGTAAACATCAACAAGATCGCCACCCTGCGCAATGCCCGCGGAGGCAATATTCCCGATGTGGTGAAAGCAGCCATGGATTGTGAACGCTTCGGTGCCCAGGGCATCACGGTGCATCCGCGTCCGGATGAGCGCCATATCCGTTATCAGGATGTACTCGATCTCAAACCGGTAGTGAAAACGGAGTTCAATATCGAGGGCTACCCGAACGATAAATTCATTTCACTGGTGTGCGATGTGAAACCGGCCCAGGTGACCCTGGTACCGGATCCTCCGGGGGTGCTTACCTCAAATGCCGGATGGGATACCCTGAAAAATCAGGACTTCCTTCGTGAGGTGATCACCGAATTCCATGAGCATGGTATCCGTACTTCCATTTTTATCGAAACCGACAGCAGGATGATCGAAGAAGCGGCAAAAACCGGGACGGATCGCGTAGAACTTTATACCGAATCATATGCTTCCGACTTCAGCAAAGGAAAGGAAGAAGCCATCCGCGATTTTGTTGTTGCTGCAGAGGTTGCCGGGAAAGTTGGCCTGGGACTGAATGCAGGTCACGACCTCAGCCTGGAAAACCTGAAGTATTTTTCCGAAAACATTCCCGGATTGCTCGAGGTTTCCATTGGCCATGCCCTGATCAGCGATGCCCTGTACTTCGGATTGGAAAACACCATTCAGATGTACCTCCGACAGCTGTAAGCTGCCTGTAACAAGAGAAAAAGCGGCAGGCAATTCTATTCCTTATCCTGGCCCTTCAGGAGTTCCGGGTTCCGATTTCTGATTTTATTTCAGCGTTCCCATCCATAATTCATAATCCATAATCCATAATCATAAGTACTATCTTTGCCGAATGGAATTGCATTATAAAAAATACGGATCGGGAAAACCCCTGATCATCCTTCACGGCATATTCGGGATCTCCGATAACTGGGTGAGTTTCGGGAAACGTATTGCTGAACTGGGCTTTGAAGTGTATATCCTCGACCAGCGGAACCACGGGCGCTCGCCCCATCATTATGCCTTCAATTACTATGCCCTTACCGAAGACCTGTTTGAGTTCATGGAGCAGCACGGTATTGAAGATCCCATAATCCTGGGGCACTCCATGGGAGGGAAAGTGGCCATGCGGTACACCCTGGAGAACCCCGAAGCGGTCGACGCCCTCATCGTGGTCGATACCAGCATGCGGACCTATGTCTCCCATACCTATCACCGCAACCTGATCGATGCGATGAAATCAGTGGATTTTACAACTCTTACATCCCGCCGGGAAGTGGGAGAGCATCTTGGCAAGACCATCACTACTCCCCGCATCCGGCAATTCCTGATGAAAAACCTTTTCTGGAAAGAAAAGAATGTGCTGGGCTGGCGCATTAACCTGGATGCCATCGATCTTAACCTGGATTCCATGTACGACGGGGTGTTTTATTCCACTGTGTTCAGCAATCCGGTGCTTTTTGTCAGAGGCGGGAAATCGGAATACATCATCGAAGAGGATATCCCGGCCATGGAAAAGAACTTTCCAAACCTCGACCTGGTCACCATCCCGGAAGGGACCCACTGGGTGCATGCCGATGCCCCCGACGCTTTTTATGAACATATTGCTTCTTTTCTTGAAAAACTCGACGGATGAGGCTTCTTTCACCCATAAACATGGAGGATTATCATTATCCTCTTCCGCAGGAGCGTATCGCCGAATACCCTGTTGAAGTACGTGATCGGTCAAAACTGCTCATTACCGGTGCGGATGGTATCCGTGAGGACCGTTTTTATTCGCTCACTGACCACCTTCCCGGCAATGGCCTCATAGTTTTTAATAATACCCGTGTGATCCGGGCGCGATTGTTGTTTCGGAAGGAGACCGGTGCCCGGATTGAGGTGTTTTGCCTGGAGCCGGTGGAACCTACGGCAGAAGTGAACAAAGCCTTTGAAGCAACTTCCGGGGTTACCTGGAAATGCCTGATCGGGAATGCGAAGAAATGGCGTTCAGGGGTACTCGAACTTCAACTGGGCGATGCCGTTTTATACGCGGAGCGGATAGGGGAGGAGGAGAATGCTTTCCTGGTGCGCTTTCGCTGGGACCCGCCCGCCCTGAGCTTTGCCCACATCATTGAAGAAGCCGGGAAGATCCCCCTTCCTCCATACATCGACCGCGAAGCGGAAGAGGAAGATGCCCGGCGGTACCAGACCATTTATGCCCGCCACAATGGTTCGGTGGCTGCTCCAACTGCCGGACTGCACTTTACCGATGAGGTGATGGCATCGCTCCGCGAAAAAAATATCCGTTTCGGGAACGTGATCCTGCATGTGGGAGCAGGTACCTTTAAACCGGTGGCCGATGAGGATATCCGCGACCACCTGATGCACACCGAACAACTGGTGATTGAGCGCAAGCTGATCCTCCAACTGCTCGATCAATCAGAATACGTGCTCGCCGTGGGAACCACCTCCATGCGTACCCTGGAAAGCCTCTACTGGTTCGGGAATATATTGGAGGATGATCCGGATGCGGAGTTCTCCATCAGGCAATGGACACCCTATGGGGACCGGAAGGCAGTTGCTACCCGGGATGCACTGCAAAATGTACTTTCCTACATGGATCGCAATGCCCTGGAAGAGATCAGTGGCGAAACCAGCCTGATCATTGTCCCGGGTTATGAATTTCGCATTGTTGATATCCTCCTCACGAATTTTCACATGCCCAAAAGTACCCTGCTGCTGCTGGTTGCCGCTTTCGCGGGTGAAGCCTGGAAAGCCTCTTATCAATATGCCCTGGAGCATGATTTCCGTTTCCTGAGTTACGGGGATTCCTGCCTGTTTTTCAGAAAGGATCAGAAGGGCTGAGAAAGGTAATGCCTGAGGGAACGGAGGATGTTTTTTCGTTTCTCCATGTCGCAGATCAATTCTTTTCTGCTGTATTTCAGTGGTTTAAATGTGTTGTTGGTTTTTTCTTCCAGTTTTTCCAATTGATCCATGCATACCTGGCAGCGTGTCATGCCCAGGAGGAATTTCTGCAGGAACCGCCGTTTATTTCGCGATGGGAAATTCATTTCATCCACCGCCCTGATGATTCTGGCCATTTGCATGCGGTAGTCCTCCCGGAGTTCACCAATGTGCATGCAGGATGCAGGCAGGGTCATGATCCCCTCCCGGCTGTCGTCGTACACATCGAAAATATCATTACCCAGTTGCATGAGGGCCCCGGCCTGGTAAAGGGCTTCTTCTTCTCCATCGACAATAGCATGTTCAAAAACAGAACGATAGAATAACAATGAATGCCCTCCTTTGCGGTAGGTGACCTCCCTGATCTCTTCCGGGCTAAGGGGAGATTCTTTTTGTTTGCGGCTGGCAAGTTGTGCTTCAAAAACCCTGTTGAAGCTTTGTATAAAATATTCCCTGCCGGGAAGATGTTGATGGACCTTCTGCAGGAAGACAATAAAAAGCCTTTCCAGGGAAGTATTGGCCTGGTATGAAAAAGGGGATTCCATCATGGCACGGATGGCTTTCGTGTCCAGGCCTGTTTTGTCGAAAAAATCATCGTAAAGCCCGGTCAGGGCACCCTGGAAAGTGCTGGCGATGCGCTCTTGTTCACTCATCGGCCTTCCCCTCAGTGTGCAAAATGCCTCCCCGACGATGGCCGGTACCCCGAATCCGTAATAATTCCTGATCTTGCTGAAATCGTCCTCATCCAGGCTCCCGTCGTTTTCATCGCGGGCACGCTTGATCAATGGCAGCAATTGTTCCCGCATGAAGCGTTTTTGCCTGGCAACATCCCTGTACAGGGCACTGTATGCCGGAATGAGTGAAAATAAATTCATCAACCGCATGCTGCAAACATAAGTATTTTGAAGTATTTATTACTTTTGAGGGGCAAAACAGACTGAATGAGCGAGAAGACCACCACCAAGAAACCACCACCGGAAGTTCCCCGTGAAAAGGAAATGTCGTTCTGGGAGCACCTCGATGAATTACGATGGCACCTGGTACGGTCTATTGTGGCTGTTGTTTTGCTTGGTATCGTGGCTTTTATTTTCAAGGACCTCATATTCGATCGCATTATCCTGGCTCCCATACGGCAGGACTTTCTGACCACCAGGTTATTGTGTGGTTTTTCGGAATGGGTAGGTGTGCCTGCGCTTTGTCTCGATAATTCGCAACTGGAGATCATCAATATTAAAATGTCGGGGCAGTTTATGACCCATATGTATATTTCCATTATGGCAGGGGTGATCCTGGCTTTCCCTTACATCCTCTACGAGATATGGAAATTTATCGTACCCGCCCTTAAACCAAATGAGCGGAAGCATTCGAAAAGTGCTGTTTGGGTGTGTTCGGTCTTGTTCCTGTTTGGTGTTTTATTCAGTTATTTCCTTATTGTTCCATTGACCATAAACTTTTTGGGGACCTACCAGGTGAGTGAGGCTGTGGCCAACAATGTATCCCTGAACTCCTATATCAGCACCGTGGTTTCTGTTTCGCTCTCGGTCGGGATCGTTTTCGAGCTGCCGGTATTTGTTTTTTTCTTCACCCGCATCGGTGTGCTGACCCCGGATTTTTTGCGCAAGAACCGCAAATACACCATCGTTATCCTCCTGGTGATCTCTGCCATTATCACGCCTCCGGATATCTTCAGCCAGATCCTGTGGTTATTCCCCTGCTGGGGCTCTACGAACTCAGTATAAAGATTTCACAGGGTGTATACAGACGAAAACAGGCTGAATTGGCGGGATAGCCTCAGTGATGAGAAGTCAATAATAATTATCGCAGGCCCGGGNNCGGGATACCGGCCTGAAAAAGCTTCTAAATGGTAGAAAGGATCACTCTTTTTCCTTTTCTTCAGGGTGTTTTGGGATCTTGCAGCAGTTGTTGTACATGCAAATGGCAAACAGGGCAAAGGCAACAACAAGAATAATGATTACCAGGTTATGATAGAGTGTGGAGGTAATGTTTGCACAACAGCCCAGGTAGCCGGCAATAATGATAAAAATATATCCCAGGAACCCAAATGCTCCAAAGAGCAATGCAAAATTGGCTAATACGTGTTTTCTTCTCATCCGGATTATTTTATGGATATCTCAAATTTATATAATCTTCATCAAATTTGCAGATCCGGTTCATGATTTAGGTTAATATATTTAGTGATATAGATCACTGTTGTTCACTTAACTCTTTTTTCTAGCAGCCTCCTTCAACCACGTTGGTTTTCTTTCTGCGGACCGGGATGACAGCTTGTGGTTGTTCGTCGTCGGTAACCATCATTTCTCCCGAACCCATTTCTTCCATGATGCCATAGAAATCGTATTTTGGCTCTTCAACAAGGTAGTCAGGCACTTCGGGCATGTCGTAGATATCGAGTGGTCCTGTGGTAAAATACCCGTATCCCCCCATGAGCACTTTCAGGTTGTCGTAGCCCATTTGCTTAAGGATGAGCCAGGGTCCGTTTGCTTCCAACTGGTCCCGGCCATAGAGGACCACCTGCACGGAGTCTTTGGCAAAATTATCCAGTAATTTCAGGTTTTCCTTATCAAGCAGGCTGTTGGCCGGAATGTTCACGGCACCGGTAATATGTCCCTTAATGAACTCATAGGGATTCCGGAGGTCGATCACGGTATAGCCTTCCACTTCCATTTCGATGATCCCGGCCAGGTCTTCCGGGTACATGAGGTCTTCATTTTCTGCCAGTGCTTCAAGCGCTTCCTCGGCTGTGACGGAATAGCGCAGGTCGGGCCGGTTCAGGCTCAGCAAGCCGATCACGATCACCAGCACGAAGATGACCACAAAGGATACAAAGGCCAGGTTTGGATGTTTGAACTTCATAGGTGTGTTTTTATAGTGTTAACAGCCTCCTTCGACTACATTTGTTTTCTTTTTCCGTTTCACGGTCACGGGTTCGGCTCCGCTTTCAGTTTCCACGGCGGCGGTGCCCCCGGTAAAGTAAATGGAGGCGCCCTTCCTGAATTCATACAGGTCGAATTCTTCGGTTGGCGCGGTGGCCGATGGCTTTTCCGGTTGAATGATGGTTTCGAACCAGCGGTTCAGTCCCCCTTTCATCACGTGAAGATTCTTCACTTTCTTACGGGTCATTAGCAGCCAGGCCTGTTCTGCACGGATGTCGGAATTGGAAAAGAGGACGATCTGGCTGTTTGCAAAAGCCAGGGAATCGACCCAGTCGTACATCAGGATCTCTTCCAGGGGGATGCTGTGCGCTCCCGGAAGTGAAAAATCGAAATGATCGTACATATCGCGCACATCGACCAGCAGCAGGCTGGGGTCTTTGTCGATGATCATTTCCGCCACTTTATCGGTGGAGATAAAGAGGGAAGGATTTCTGAGTTCACCCAGCAAGTCCCGTGGGGAGGCTTCCTCCGGATTTTCCCTGCCGGGCAGGAAAACCAGCCCTGCACCAAGCAGGAGCATCAGGGCGGCCAGGAAAAAATATGCTTTATTCATGTGTTGCAGGATTAATATTCTACTTTCTTAACTCGTTTTTGTATCCAGGCCGTGAGCACGAAGGCCACCAGGGCGACCAGGATCAAGCCCAGGGCAAAAAAGCCTGAGGATATTCCAAGCATATCATATACTTTCACGGGGCCAAGGGCATTTCCGTTGTATAGGTTTTCGAGCAGGGGGAATGCTTCGGAAAAGATCAGGATACCAATGAACATCCCTCCGACAAATACCATGGCATCGATCTTGCCGATGGCCACGGCACACATGCTGGTACCCGGGCAAAATCCGCCAAGGATGAAGCCCAGTCCCATAATGATACCGCCCGTAAGCGTTGCCCATATAAAAGTGGAATTGACATAGATAAAGGCTGGGTCGATCCAGCCCATGTATTCAAAATACAGCAGGCCAAGCATCGCGGTGATGGCTGCCGTGAAGAATACCCTGAGCACGGTAAAATCGTAGCCGTAAAACACCCCTGCCAGTTTTCTCGAAGAGCTGAATCCTGAAGATTCCAGGACGAATCCGAAGGCCATTCCGATCAGCAGGGCGATGACCATGTCCCAGCCTTGTCCGATCACTCCCATGGGTAATAATGGTCCAGTCATATTATTGGTCTTTAAGTTTTATATCCAGAATTTTCTAAAAAAGTAAGCAAAGAGGTATCCCCCGCCGAAGATGGTCAGCATGGAGAGGAAGCCTGCCAGCGACAGTGTGGCCATCCCGCTCAGGGCCGCCCCACTGGTACAGCCTCTGCCCAGTTGCGATCCGAATCCGAAGAGGATCCCCCCGAAGGCAGCAACAATAAGCCTTTGCCTGGATGTGATCTTCGGGGAATGTTCCACTTTCAGCTTCAGCCTTCCTGCCATGGCCCCTGAAAGAAAGGCCCCGGCAAGCACGCCCAGGATCTCGAACACCAGGAAGTTGTTCATAGGATGATGATCGTCGCTGATGAATTTGCTGTAATAGGCCGAATTATCGGCATGTACATGTGCCACGGCATTCACTGCGGTAACCACGGTCGATTTGATCGCTCCGCTGGCACCCAGCCCCCTGCCGGTGAAATAAAAGGTCATGAGCAGCACCATCCCGAGCAGGAATCCGCCCAGGTAAGGGTTCATGTATTTTTTACTTCTGTCGATGATCTTTGTTGTACTCATATGCTAATGTTGTTACGCTCAAATGTTTAATAAAGATAGCGGGTGAGTTGTCCGGCTTCCACCATGATAAAACGGAACACCAGTCCTCCGAAGAGGATCAGGAGGGCGGGAACCGCCACCGGGATCTTGTATCCCCTGAGTTCCAGTATTTCGAGTATGGCAGGGAAGATCAGTCCCAGGATCACGACGAACACCCAGAAGGATACCGTGAAGGGTCCGCCCAGGAAAAGTTGTGCAGCCTCGATCTGCACCTCGGTGCTGGCCAGAAAACCCATAAAGAGGTGGATGATAAAAAAGATCTCCACGATGATCAGCACCAGGTCGATCATGCTCATCACCTTGCGCTCATAATGGTCTTTCGACATCCACATGATCACGGCCGCCCCGGTCGACATCCCTGATACCAGGAATAGTGGGCCCAGGATGGAAGTGTTCCACAGGGGCCTGGCGTTGAATGCTGAGAGCAGGATCCCGGTATAGATACCAAGGATCACGGCAAGGCCCAGCATGGCCCAGGCCATGGCTTTTCGGTATTTGACCACCAGGGCCTCAAATTGATCCAGTATCTTGAATCTCCATTGCCAGGTCGGAATGGCTTCCTTGATGTAGCTGGCAGCCCAGACCATGGAAAGCGGCGTGATGAACAGCAGTACCCAGGCGCCCCACGACATGGGCGATTCAAAGCGCACTGTGGTGTATAATTGCCAGAAGTAGAGTTCGTGCTTCAGGTCAAAAAACAGGGCCATCAAACCGACAACCAGGGCAACAGGTACGATGAAGCTGGCCCATTTTACGGCAGTGGGCATTTTTTCTTCACGGCCCATTATGGTGTACAATGCCGCAAAAAAGATGATCCCTGCTGCCAGTCCGCCAAGGAAAAGGTAAACCGGGATATGCCAGTGCCAGATGTTCAGGTATGGATCGATACCCGGGTTCATCCTTCCGCTAATGATCAATTCTTCGTTCATATTCTTGTGCTTGTTGGGTTCTTAAATCATATAAAAGATCTGGGGCTTGGTGCCGGCTTCAGGGGCAAGGGCCTTGTATTTCCTGTTTTTGAGGGCCTTGCTCACATCGCTGTCGGGATCGTCGAGATCACCAAAATACATGCACTTGGTCGGGCACACTTCCACGCAGGCAGGTTGTTCTCCTTTGGAAACGAGGTGGTCGCAGAAAGTGCATTTATCAACGTAGCCTTCCGGATGCGAGTAGCGGGCATCGTACGGACAGGATTGTATGCAGGCCCCGCAGCCGATGCATTTGTTTGGAGTCACCTTTACGATCCCGCCTTCGACAACGTGGCTGGCCCCGGTGGGGCAGCAACGTACACATGGCGGATTGTCGCAATGGTTACAACGTTCGGTCCTGAGCTCTATCTCAACATTGGGATATGAACCGTCAACGGTTTCCGTGATCCAGTCGCGGCAATACCCAATGGGAACATTGTTCTCGGTCTGGCAGGCAACCACACAGTCACTGCATCCAACGCATTTCCTGGTGTCTATTGCCATTGCATATCTCATGGTTTATCCTCCTTATCTGGTATTCAATTATTCTGTTTTTATGTGCCTTGTTCACGATTTCGTCTCAACAACTTTTTCCGGATGCGGGTCTTCGGTATGGAAGGTGACAAAATTCCCGCGCATTCCGGTCCCTCCCATGATGGGGTCCGTCATCACATTGGTGATGAGGTAGGAATCGGCAGCTCCTTTTCCAAAAGCTGTGCGAAGACGTTTTTCCTTGTGCCCGAATCCATGAACCATATATATGGAGTCCCAGCGGATCCTTTCGGTAACCCTGACCCGGATCGGGAAATCCGACAATACCCCGTCCTGGTTTTCCAGCCAGATATATTGTCCGTTCTCAATGCCCCACTGTTTGGCCACCTTGGGATTGATCCAGCAGGTGTTTTCGTCCATGAGGTCGGTGAGGTTGGGATTATTGGCTGTCCGGCTGAAGGTATGCATGGGAGCACGCCCGTAGATCAGGCGGTAGAATCCCTGCGGGGGTTCCGGATGCGGTGTAAATACGGGCATGGGATCAAAGCCTTCCGACTGGAATTCAGTGGAGTAGAGTTCGATCTTCCCGGTATTGGTGTTGAATTGGTAATCTTCACCGGGCAGGAGATAGAGCCCCCCTGATTTGCGATCAAATTTCTTGATCCCGATCTTTTGCATCTCGGCCAGGGATGATCCCACTTTTTTCAATTGCCAGTCGAGGACCTCGGTATAATCATCATAATCGAAATACTTTCCAAGCCCGAGGCGTTCACCAAGCTGTTTGGCCATCCACCAGGCAGGTTTGGAATCGCCCAGGGGGTCAGCGGCCGGCATGCGCAGGGCCAGGTATGGCTCGCGATGCGGCGATGTTCGGATGTCGTCGTAGCGCTCCAGGTAGGTGCATTCGGGCAATACCACATCGGCCCATCCGGTGATCTCCATGGGCATGGTGTCGACCACGGCCATGAATTCAATGGATTGCATGGCTTTTGCCAGGGTAGGCTTATCGGGCATGGTCAGGGGCAGGTTGGTCCCGGAGACCAGCCAGGCCCGGATCTGGTGTTCATTCTCTTCCGATGGGATGGAAGCTTCCACCAGGGTATTGGCCACTGCCAGCCCGGCCAGGGGGTACTTCCCGTTCAGGAGTTCCTTCCACGACCATTTAGGTTTTGGATACTCAGGATGGGGATAGTGCGGCAGTTTCTGGCTTTCCTTGAAATAGAACCCGCCCCGGCGTCCCCAGGAACCCAGTAGCGCATTCAGAATGGCCATGGCGCGTGCCCGCTGCGAATCATCGCCGTACCAGGTCACGTGCCGGCCGGGATGGATGATCGTGGCCGGTGCAGCATTGGCCATTTCCCGGGCAGTTTTGCGGATCACATCCGGTTTGATGGTGGTGATGCCGTAAGCCCATTCGGGAGTCATGTTCTTTACGTGCTTTTTCAGCTGGTCAAAGCCAAAAGTGTATTTTTCGACATAATCTTTATCGTAGCGTTCTTCATAGATCAGCACATGGATCCAGGCCAGCAGGAGCGCCAGGTCGGTGGATGGCTTGATGGGGAGCCAGTATTTCGATTTGCTGGCTGCCGTTGATAAGCGGGGATCGACCGTAATGATGGTAGCGCCTTTATCGATGGCATCCGACATTTCCTGTACCTGGCCGTTGTGCATATTTTCCCCGATATGGGATCCGATCAGCACCAGGCATTTGGTATCCCGGATATCGGTGGGTTCCGGCGATCCTACACCGGAGCCGAAGGTGGCTGCAAACCCGACTTCACGCGGCCCGCGGCATTGTGCATAGGAGGGGGCTGCGATATTTCCTGAGCCATAGGCTTTTAACAAATGCCCGAAATAATGGCCCGACGATCCGTGGTTGAACAGGGCTATGGCTTCCGGACCATAGTTGTTCTTGATCTCCTTCATCTTGCGGGCAATGAGGTCGAGGGCTTCTTCCCAGCTTGCCGCACGGTAGGTCTGATTTCCGGGTTCCCCTTCACGGATCAAGGGGGTGGTGAGGCGGTCCTTGTCGTAATACATGCCCACGCCGCCGGTGCCTCTCGGGCATAAGCGGCCATTGCAATGCGGATCATTTTCATGGCCAATGATCTTCATGATCTTGCCATCCTCATCGGTATAGGTCCATCCGGCACACTTCCAGAAACATACCTCGCAATAGGTCGGAAAACGCTTCAGTCCTTTGGCCGGGTCTGAGTCGGTATTGATCAGGTCCTGCGGCACCGCTGCTTTAAGCACATTGTATGTCGAACCGGCAACGGCCAGGCCCCCGAGCCCCAGGGCAGAAATCTTGATGAAATCTCTTCTGTTTGCCATTCTTTCAGGGTAAGTATTAATATTGTTTGGTAAATATATAAATGTAAGGAATGTCTTACACATGCAAAAATATAAATAAAAAATACAAATACATACAGGCCCTTTTTGTCCCGTAAATTCATGTATTGTATTGTTTAGCAATAAGATAGAAATATATAGATACATGAATAAAAATGTAAATATCAGTAAATGAGTATATTATATAGAAATTTAGATGTGTTTATAAATAGCGAAAGTCAGGCATAGGGGTTTGGAATGCAGTATGTTATGAAGAAAACCGGTATTAATTTAGAAAGGGTATAAATAGCATGAGATATTGCCCCAAACACTTTATGAGATAATCCGTACATTTGATCTGGATCTCCAAAAAGGCATTCACAATTCCGATGAACAAGGGAAATAGTAATAATAACTTCAGCCGCAGGGAATTCTTCTCCATGCTGGTGCCGGTGTTTTCCATACCGGCCATCGCATGGGCATTGCTTACGGCAAGGCGGGATCATCTCCTGGGAAAAGGGGGGAAGGTGATCTCTCTTGGTAAAGAGATCCCTGTAGGAGTGAATTTCATCGGGGAAGCTATCGTCGTGAATACCGGAGGAAAGCCCAGGGCCTTCAGGGCCAGATGCACCCATCTTGGTTGCCTGATCAGCAGGATCGAAGGCAAGGAGATCGTGTGTCCGTGCCATGGATCCCGCTTCGACCTCAGTGGCAAAGCCATCAAAGGCCCGGCACTTGAATCATTGGAAGCACTTCCCATCGTTCGTGAACCGCAAAGCGGCGAATACCAGATCCACATCAACGCATGAATATCCGGAACACACATACGCAGCCTCAACCTTGGAAGATCCTCGTGGATACCTTCGGAGGGATTGCTGTTTCATCCCTGCTGATCTGCGTGGTGTCCGGCATCGTTTTAGCCATCCCGTACCGGGTGAGTGAACCCTATTTTTCGCTGTCGCAGATCCTATTGTCAAATCCCTCGGCCGTGATCGCACGCAACCTGCATTATTGGAGCGCCCAGGCCTTCCTGGTGTTCACCCTGATCCACATGATCGACCATTTTCGCATTTCCCGGGAACGGGAGTTGAGAATAGGGCCCTGGTTCAGGTTGCTGCTGTCGGTCTTCATGATCTTCTTTGCCATGCTTTCGGGCTTCATCCTGAAAGGAGATGCCGACAGTGAACAGGCCCTGCTGATCTTCCGAAACCTCTTCGAAGCTATTCCCCTGGCGGGAAAAGCACTGTCGCAGGCATTGCTTGGGTCTGAAGAAAGCTACCTTTTGCTCTACATCAACCATGTCGCCCTGGCTACCATATTTATTTTCCTGGTACTCTTCGAGCATGCCAGGCTGATCTGGGGCAAAGCCATAACTTTTGTGATCGTCCTGCTTATCTTGTTGCTGCTGGCCCTGTTTTTCCAGGCTCCCCTGCACGATAATCTCAATCCCGTGCTCAAAGGGCCCTGGTATTTTCTCGGCCTGCAGGAAGTCCTGCACTGGATGAACCGTCCCGGCTGGATTTGGATGATCCTCCTGATCCTCTTCCTTCCCATGCTATTCCTGCCTTACCTCAGGCGAAGCCATGCACGGAGGTTCAAATTTTTCTTCCTGGCCATGCTCATTTTTTATGCCATCCTGACCTTCATTGCGTTCTTTTTCCGGGGGGAAGAATGGCGCTGGGAATGGCAGGGCGGTACAATGGAAACGATGTTTGCCATGCATCCCATCAGTGGTTCTCCATTTCATGATCGCGTACCCGCCGAACTCGGGAGTTATCAACGATCGGAATCCTGTATGCTCTGCCACGAAGGGATGCTTGGTTTTTCGGATGCACATTCCCCGGATGCCATCGGCTGTGTTTCCTGCCATATGGGCAATCCCTTCAGTCCGGATAAGGACCAGGCTCACCGGGGGATGCTGCTTGTTCCGGGAAACCTGGAAAATGCTTCGAGAAGCTGCGGTACGGCCCAGTGCCATCCTGATATCAGCCGGCGCATCGGTACCGGCCTCATGGCCACCAACTCGGGCATTGTCGCCGTCGACCGCTTTGTGTTCGACGAGGCCCCTTCACCCGATGGCTTTTACCACATTATGAATATCGGGTATTCTCCTGCCGACCAGCATATGCGCAACCTGTGTTCTCGCTGCCACCTCGGGAACAAAAAACACCATCCCGCCCCGGTGGATGAAGATAGCCGGGGAGGAGGCTGCAATGCCTGCCATTTGAACTATACTTCCGAAGCCAGCAGGCAGGTAGCGGAATTATACGGGCAGATCATGCCTGATTCCTCATTATGGACCGCCCACCCCAGCCTCGACCTGGAGATCAGCAATGCCCATTGTTTCGGTTGCCATTCCCGCTCCGGGAGGATATCCACTTCCTATGAGGGATGGCATGAAACCCTTCTTAAACCGGAGGATATCACTCCCCACGACAGCCTGCGTGTGCTGGCCGACAGCCGGGTGTTCCGGTATATTTCCCCGGACGTGCACCACCAGGCAGGGATGGATTGCATCGATTGCCACGATTCCTACGAACTCATGGGCGACGGTACCTATTATATGCACAAGGAGGAACAGGTAATGATCCGATGTGAAGACTGCCATTTCAATATTTCACCGCAGCCGCTGTACGCTTCTTCCCTCGACCGGGAAACGCAGTTGATCATGCAAATGCGGGAAAGAAGTGCCGACAGCAATACTTACCTGCCCCTGGGAAATACCGGGAGAGTGATCTGGAACAGCCATCTGTCCAGTCAGGGTGAGGCCATGATCTTCGGGAAACGTAGCGGTAGTGCACACCCGCTGAAAGGTCCTGCAGAGATCTGTACGAGGGGCAATGCCCACGACGCGCTCAGTTGCGAAAGCTGTCATACCCAATGGGTGCCGCAATGCATCGGTTGCCATAACGAATACGATCCGCGGGTACCGGCCTATGATATGATCGAACAAAGGGAAGAAACCGGCGGATGGGTGGAATTTGTCGGTCTCTACCTGGCCGGAAGCCCGGCACTGGGTGTGGTCGATGACGGGAAGAAACAGGTGCATACCTTCAGTCCGGGCATGGTGCTGAGCATCGACCCGTCGGCATATGTGCAGGAACCCGGTACAGAGGAGATCTTCAAACGGCTCTATGCGCCTGTTTCGGCCCATACCACCGGGCTGGCAGGCCGCGATTGCCGTTCCTGCCACAACAGTTCTTTTGCCATTGGCTACGGGCATGGCACCCTGACCTACATCATTGAGGGGGAGGAGGGACACTGGGAATTCAGCCCCCGCTTTGCCGCCAATACGCACGACGGCCTTCCCGAGGATGCCTGGATCCCATTCCTGGGAGAAGCGATATTTCCGTATTCCACACGCAGCAACACCCGCCCCTTTACGGTAGAAGAACAGCGATCCATACTGCTGGTGGGCGCCTGCCTTGAATGCCACCATCAGGATTCGGAACTGATGTTGTCCACTCTTGATGATTTCCAGACTGTTATGGAAAAGCGATCAAATAAATGCATTCTTCCGAACTATAAATAATGTTGAGGATTGAGGAATGAGGCTTGCCGTTTGCGTTATTTCGTGTACCAGCGGGTTCCGTTGAACCGGATGTTTTCCGGCGGAAAACTAAAGGATGTTTCCTCAAAATATATGAGCTTATCGGCCAGGGGGAGTTTGCGGATGAAGGATGTCTTATCATCCCTTCCGTCCCTGCGGTTGATCAGGATATAAAGTGAAGGAACAAGCAATTCCCTCAGTCCACCCGATTCGAATACGACTGCTTTGTCCATTCCGGGCAGTTTCAAGAGTTCATCAAAGGCTTGCGGCAGGTCTTCATCCAGCACTTCAATATAATACACGCTTTCAGCGCCCGATTGAAGCATGCGGGAACTGTCTTTATGGCCGTTCAGATCCTTTTCGGCGCAGATAATGAAGTTTTCCCGTTTGATAAGCACTTCTTTTTTATCCCTGCCGGGATGGAAGTGGGGAGAGATCTTCACGGCAGTGACCGCCTGTTTAGCGCTGATCTTGCGGATCAGACCGCAGATAAAACCGGTTTTCCCGGAATTCCTTCCGTTCCCTGAAACGATCAGGAAATTGGGATATCCCGGTTTAGGTTTATTTTCCATCCCGCAAATACTTTTCTGCTTTGGCCAGGTCTTCTTCTGTATTGATGTTGTGAAAAAGCATGTCGTGATAGAAGGCCGCTTCCTTTGGTATGGCAACAGGGGTGAAGGGGATGGCCCCGAATACATCGGGTAGTTTATAATTCCCTTTACGGAAAAATTCTTCGATCACGGGGAGGGCATCCTTGTGATAATAAGCACAGAGGGGCTCGTAATGATCCTGTCCGAACCAGGGTGCTGCCGCGAGGCTGCCTCCTTTTTTTTCGAGTATGAAGCGGATAAATTCCGGGCTGGCAAAAGGGGTATCGACACTTAGTACGAAATGATGCTGGTTCGACGAAGCGCTGAGGCCGGCATGAACTCCGGACATAGGTCCCTTGCGTGGATGGATGTCAGGAACCACGGGGTATCCGTAATGATCACACTGCCGGGTGTTGGAGTTGATAATGATCTCATCGCAAACAGCCGAAAGGTTTTCGATCACATATTCAATCAGCGGACGGCCGTTCAGCAGGGCAAGGCCTTTATTTCTGCCAAGCCTGATCCCTTTTCCTCCTGCGAGGATAATGCCGCTTATTTTTTGTTTTTCCACCGGGGCAAATATACGGCAATAAAAAACCCCGCCATGCAGCGGGGTTCAACAATTCATCCGTTATTAACACGAATATTCAAGCAAAATGAAATATTATTTTTCCATTGGATTTCCCTGTGCTTTCCATTCATTGTAAGCACCATCGTAAACCTTTACGTTGGAATATCCGAGGATCTCATGCAGGGCAACAAAGCTAACGGCTGCACGAACACTGGTAACACAGTAGAGCAGGATGGTCTTGTCGGCGGTGAGACCGTGTTGCTCCGCAACGGCTTTGATCTGGTCCTTGCTCTTGAAGGCACCTTTGTCGTCGAGAAATTCTTTGTACTCAATGTTGATGGCTCCCTTAATATGACCGACACTTTCCGGTTTTTCAGAGGTTCCGTCGTATTCATTGGCTGCCCTGGAGTCGACTACCACGCATGCACCGCTGCATGATTTTACATCAGCTGCTGTGGCCAGGATGGCTTTATCGACATTGGGTGTGAAGGTAGTGGCACTTGCCGCTGATTTGTTCCTGGTCAGGGGAAGGCGTGAAGCTTTCCACTGGTCCATATCCTTGTGGAGGAGATGCAGTTTTTCAGCGCCCAGGTAATCCAGCACCCAATATACCCTGGAGGCATATTTATTGGAGCCATCATCGTAGATCACGATGTTGTTGGTGTTGCTGATCCCTTTGCCGCCGAAATAAGCAGCCAGGTCGGCAGGTGATTTGATCAGACCTTCGATCTCACCTTCCTTGTACAATTCCTTGTGAGGAACATTGATGGCACCCATAAGGTGTGATTTGGCGTAATTTTCTGCGCTGTTCGCATCAATTACCACCATGTTCTTGTCGCTTTTTAACTGAGCCTTAAAATCTTTGGCGGTGATAAGCACCTGGGCAGTCAGTGCCTGCGTAATAAACAGGAAAAGCACTGCCAGGATCATTGATACACTTGTTCTTTTCATTGAATATAGTTTTTAAGATTATTGTAATACTGCCTGTAACTGTACCACGAACTGCTGTTTGAAGAAGTTCCCGTCGTGGTCGACAATGAGTGAATTGTTATAATTGGCATTGGTGCCGCTCACAACATTATTATCGTCGTGCATAATGTAGTTGACCTGCAGTCGTGACCAGTCGTTGATGAAGTAGTTGATCCCGAAGGTCCAGCTGCTGACGGTTTCCGTCGGCTGGCCAACAGCGAGGGTATAGTCCGATTTCATGTTCGGGTTGAAATATTCATATTTTACAACAGGCTGCAGGTTCCATGGGGTTTTGTAAAGAAGCATGGCATAATATCCGTCCCTTTCAAGTTCGCCGGTAATATCGGGTGTTCCACCGCCGCCGCAACCGCCGCCGGCAACACCACGAAGGTTCTTGCCATATCCGTAGATGTACTCGGCATGGAAAAGGAAGTTGAATACGTCAACGGCCAGCTCACCGCCGATGGTGGTTTTCACGCCATCGCCGTTGGCCGGGTCCGACGGACGTTGTTGTCCGTAACGGAAGCTACCCCCTACATCGATGCCTTTCCAGGGTGAGATCACACCCCTGAAGGTAATGTCTTTGCTGTTGTTGTTGTCCCACTGGTTAATTCCAACACCATTCATAATGGCCAACTGATAGCTGAAGAATTTATGGTTGCTGAGGCTTCCGTAGTTTTCAATGTTCACACCGCCGCTTACCATGAATCCCATATCCCGCCAGGGAGCGACCAGTTGCTGAACAACGAGTGAACGATAAACGGTGTGGAGTTTATGGCAGGGAGTGTTGAGTTCGAGGCTGACAGGTGTTTTGAACTGCCCCAGTGAAAGCTTTGCCCAGGGGCCGAAACGGTCGTAAGTCACAAAAGCGTCGAGGAGGTACACCCCACCGAGGAAGCTGCTGTATTCTGCCATAACATAATAGCTGATGTCGTAAGGGATGTTCCCGGTTACGCCCAGGCGGGCACGGTAGAAATTGAAGCTGTTCTTGTTTTTGATTTCTGCACCATCAACCATGATGGGGTTTCCAAGGGTATTTACCCCGTCGATATCCATGGTGTATTGTGGCTGGATGAATCCGATAACACTAACGCCTCCGTCGGAGGAGGGTTCCATGCACCCCTGTGCATTGACCATGGCCGGGCTGAACAACAGTATGCCCAGCAGCAGAGTTAAGATCTTTTTCATATTAGTGGTTTTTGAATGAATTGGTTAAGGAAAAAGGCTGCCGGAACGGATAAAGTGCAAATCTTTTTGAGCGTTCCGGCAACCACTATTTATTAATATGGCTTTTTGATCAGCCCTGCGGCTGAATTATTTTGTAGGAACTACCGGATAATCATCCGCTGGTTCTGTGTACTGGTGTGATTCAAGGTTGGAATAGATCATTCCGTTTGCCCCGAAGGTCAGGCTTTTTGCAGTATAGCCGAGTACATTCAGGTATGCGGTCAGCATGGATGAGGTCTGGCCGGTCCAGCAGTAGGAAACAACCGTTGCTGAAGGATCAAGGTTTTTGTAGGTTTCATCAGCAAGGGTGAAAGGCTGGATACGGTATGCACCGGTAATATGTCCGTAATGCTCAACATCGGTAAGCGCCCAGTAGTTATTGATGAAGTAGTTGGCCGGGGTGCTCAGTACGTCAGAATTTGCGATACCGTTGAAACCGCCTGCGAGCAGTTCATCAACCCTTTCGGCCAGGATGTCGGCACCTTCGGTGAAGGATGATTCGATCACTGGAGCGCTGAATTCAGCACTGGGAGTGATGTCGCCCGGAGGGGCTACCCAACTGGTATTTCCGATGGCAGCATCGCCGATATTGCTCATCCACGGAGTGGCCAGGTCTTTGCGCCAACCGGCCATTCCCCATTTGAGGACCTTGGCATCGGCATATCCGCTGAGGCGGAGAGCACATACGGCATGACCTGCGGTTTGCCCGGTATAGCATACAACGAGAATGGGTTTGGTGGCGCCGTCGGCGGCATCCAGTACGCTTCCCAGTGTGGCATTCATGGCACCATCAATATGGCCGGCATCAAAATCTGCCTGTGCGCGAAGATCAATGATATGATAGGCATCGGTACCTTTTGCGTTAACTGAAGCAGCGTCGGTGATCCATCCGTTGATCACGGCATCCGCGTCCATGTTGTTGGCAACCATATAGTCCACCAAAACATCAAACTTTGCAACAGGTGTCGGGGTAGGATCATTGTCGTCGTCATTGTCGCTACAACCGCTGAGGGCAACTGCTGAAACCATCAGCACCATCATAAAATACTTGAGAAACTTTTCCATAGTTTTTGTTTTAATTTAGAGATTGTTTAGTTATAGATTTAAATTGAAATCGATCAAAATGCGATTTTGTTAATTTATTCACAAAGCTAAATTGTATTATGATATCCTTATAAGTTCATATGTTGGAATGGGATAACAAAAAATATGGCCTTGGTCAGAAAAAACATGATACAGATCAGGTTTTTCTCTGATCTTATTCGTACTTTTGTAGCAGGTTCCTTAACATATGAATATGAATCCATATCCAAATAGCTGTGTGGTCCGCACTCCGGAAGGGGCTTGTTTCGAGGCGCTGACGGAAGATGAAAAGAAGCTGCTGGATGACCATATGGTGGAGGTGTTTTATAAAAAGGGGGAGATCATTTGCAAGCAGGGCTCCTTTGCTTCAAAGGTCATATACCTTTCTGAAGGCCTCGTCAAGGTTTACCTGGAAGGAAGCCCGAAAAACATCATTCTGACCATTAGCCCTAAAAATAATATGATCGGTTTGCCTTCTATTTATGAAGGCAATACAACTTTTCCCTATTCCGTGAGCACCTATGTCGATTCCTGGGCTAAGCTTATCGATATGAGTATTTTCAAGCAATTGCTCCGGCAAAATGCAGCCTTTTCCGCCCAGGTCATTAATATTTTAAATGAAAATACGGCCCAGGCCTACGGCCGTTTCTACTGCCTTATGCGCAAACAACTCCATGGCCGTATGGCAGATATACTGCTCTGCCTCTCCAACCGGATCTTCAAATCCCTGGAGTATGATCTTCCGCTTTCACGTAACGATCTTGGTGAACTCACCGGTATGTCAACCGAAAGTGCGATCCGTATCCTTAAGGAATTTAAGGACGAGAAGCTGATCGAATCCACTAACAAAAAGATCAGGATCCTGGATCTGGAGCGCCTGCAAAAGATCAGCGAAGTAGGATAATATTTCTACCTTTACCTTATGAAAAGGCATATCCCCAATTTTATTACCCTGCTCAACCTCCTGGCGGGATGCATGGCCATATTGGCGATCTCAGGCAATCATCTGAACCAGGCCTCCTGGTGGATCATCCTGGCAGCAGTACTGGACCTGCTCGACGGCCTTATTGCGCGACTGATCAACGCAACATCCCCCCTGGGAAAACAGCTGGATTCACTGGCGGATATCGTTTCTTTCGGCCTGGCACCCGGATATATGCTGTACACCCTGATCGGGGCCTCCGTCGGGACCTATTACCCCGGCGACGCAAATTTTGAATACATGGCCTATATCGCTTTCCTGGTGCCGGCATTTGCCGCCCTGCGCCTGGCGAAGTTCAACATCGATCCTGCCCAGGAAGATGACTTCCGCGGACTGCCCACACCGGCCAATGCCCTTTTTATCCTCGCTATCCCCATTTTTGTGAACTGCGAACTGATTGTGATCCCCTGGCTGAACAGTTTCTTCACCAACCCCTGGGTGCTTTCCGGTCTGGCCGTGGTTCTGTCGATCCTCATGGTTTCAGGGATTCACCTGTTTTCTATGAAGGTAAAGAGCATCTACTGGCGCCACAACCGGGCGAGGTATATCTTTCTTCCGGTGGCGGTGATCCTGTTCTTTTCCATGCGTTTCGCCTCCGTGCCTTTCATTTTGTTGTTTTATATCGTCCTTTCGCAGTTCCGGCTGAACGATCCGTTGGATGAGTGAGTCCGGAAGGGGATTTTTTGCCTGAATTGCTTACATTTGCCTGTTAATTTCTTAAAACCATACCAATGAAAAAAATACTAATGATGATCGCCTTGCTGGCATTTGTCATGGCAATGCCCGCAAGTGCACAGGAAGAGGAAGAAAACGCTTATGAATTCAAGGTCGTGAAGGAAAATCCATCCACCACGCCAAAGAACCAGTACAAATCAGGCACCTGCTGGAGCTTTTCCAGCCTCGGACTGGTTGAATCCGAGCTGCTCAGGATGGGCAAAGGGGAATACGACCTGTCGGAGATGTTCGTTGTTCGCAACGCCTACGATGAAAAGGCCAAACGTTATGTGCGCATGCACGGGACCCTGAATTTCGGTGGTGGCGGAGGCTTCTCCGACTGGGTATTTGTCTGGAAGAACTATGGAATCGTGCCGGAAGGCGCATACGATGGACTGACCATCGGCAACGACAAGCATGTTCACGGGGAGATGGATGCCGTGCTTCAGGCATATGTGGATGCCGTTACCAAGAACAAGAACCGCGAGCTCTCACCCGCCTGGATCAAAGGATACAATGGCGTGCTCGATGCTTACCTGGGCGATTATCCCGAAAGTTTCGAATATGACGGAAAGGAATATACCCCCCGTTCATTTGCCGATGAACTGGGCATTAATCCCGACGATTATGTAGAGATCACTTCTTTCACCCATCATCCCTTTTATTCGCAGTTTATCCTGGAGATCCCGGACAACTGGCTCTACAGTATAGTCTATAATGTACCCCTGGATGAAATGATCGAGATCATCGACTATGCCATTGAGGAAGGTTATACGATGGCCTGGGGCAGTGATGTGAGCGACAAAGGATTCAGCTGGACCAATGGCGTGGCCATTATTCCTGAAGCCGACCTGGAAGACATGAACGGAACTGAGCGTGAGAAATGGGAGAAACTCACTGAGCGCGAGAAACAAAAACAATTGTACGATTTCGATGGCCCGGGCGCTGAAAAAGAGATCACCCAGGAAATGAGGCAGAAGGATTTCGACAACTGGCAGACCACCGACGACCACGGCATGCAGATCACCGGCATTGCCGAAGACCAGGAAGGGAATAAATATTATATCGTGAAGAACTCCTGGGGACTCACCGGGAACGATTATAAAGGCTTTTTCTATGCCTCCGAACCTTTCGTCAGGCTGAAAACCACCTCTATTATGCTTCACAAGGATGCCGTACCGAAAGCCATCCGCGAAAAACTCGGGATTGAATAATTCCCGCTGAAAACTGAAATAGTTTCACATATCATATCAAATATCTGATATCTGATCCCCCGGCCCTGTTGATTGCTAAGCAGTCTGCAGGGCTGTTTTTATTGCCCGAAAACTTTCAAAACCTCACATTGTGTTAAGGAGTTGTTAATGTTTACTGATTTGCTAATCAGATAATTACATTTGATGCAATTCAATCAGTCATTTATTAACACTACACAGCATGAAAAAGATTGCTCTTTACACATTTTTATTTCTGTTTCTGGGGGCCTTTGGGTTTGCGCAGGAAGATTACACCATGTACAAGGTCATTTATCTTGAGCCGGACTATGAGAACCTCAAAGATCTTGGCGAAGCCATGGCCGATCACAACAAGACCTATCATAATGAAGATCCCGGCCAGGGACATATCTGGATCGTAAATACCGGTCCGCATACCGGCGACTGGCTCTATGTTATGGGCCCCCTGACGTATACCGAAATGGACGGGATCCACCTCGGTGAGGATCATCTCGACCATTGGATCGGAAAGGTATTGCCCAATGTAGAATCCTTGTCGGATGGCGGCCTATGGCGGATGGACGACGATCTTACGTACGAAGGCACCACCGGATTCACGGGGAAAGAGATCCTGACATTTATTAAACTCCGGGACTTTGCCGAATATCGTTTTAAGGATATGGTGAAAAATATCAAAGAAGTATACGAGGCCAAAGGCTATGCAAACTTTTTCCAGCTTTATTATTCACAGTTTTCGGTGGAGAACGGCTACGATGTAATGATTGCCAGCGGATTTGAAAACTGGGCTTTCTTTGACAATAAACCCAATTTCAAGGCCGATTATGAAGAGATCCACGGGGAAGGTTCTTTCCAAAAGCTCCTGGAGGAATACCGCGACGTGGTCGAAGCGGAATATGATGAACTGATCATGTACGTTCCTGAGTTATCGGCGGATTAATCGCATCTCTGAGATCAAAATAAAAAAGCTCGCATTTGCGAGCTTTTTTTGTACCCGGAGCGGGACTTGAACCCGCACGGCCTTGCGGCCATTGGATTTTAAGTCCAACGTGTCTACCAATTCCACCATCCGGGCCTGAACAAAAAACGGCACCATAAAGATGCCGGTTTTTAGTTGAGCGGAAAACGGGACTCGAACCCGCGACCCCGACCTTGGCAAGG
>NPID01006152.1_pt3 | contig 49330 bp, 40 predicted proteins | sample 8637491 | NCBI WGS metagenome assembly NPID01 (sample SAMN07420843, study PRJNA396082) | bioreactor metagenome | isolation source: sample BA6 brine-fed electro-methanogenic bioreactor BA | place: Japan: Kochi | collected 2016-06-14 | reverse complement strand
GTGCAGGATTGGGGACAGTAGAAATTGCTTTTCCTCAGCTTTTTTTCTACCTTCTACATATGAACCCCATTGTAGAAGGAAATTTCAGAAATTGTGAACTCCTGATTAATCCGAGCCGCTACCCGCAATATGCCAAAATGCTCAAACGGGTTCTAAAGCGTTCCAATTTTTCCAGAATAGTAACNNAGCGAGAGCAGAGAGCATTTTATCGATTGTGTAAAAGACTTCCGAAAAAGCAGCAGGCAATACCTTCTCGTCTGGGGAGGCGACGGCACCGCACATGATACCATAAACACCCTCATGGATCATGTTTCCCGTCCAATTTGTGGGAAAACTCAGAGGGATGGACAGGCAATAGCTTTTCTCCGCGGTGGAAGCGGTAATGGGATACAGGATTCTTATGAAGTCCCTTTCAGTCTTAAACATCAGCTTTCAGCTTATTCGGAGAGCGTTGAAAACAACTATGTGGAACGTGTAGACCTTCTTGCCGTCTCCCCGCTTGATAATGCACCGGATAAACAGGAGTCGAAAAGCGAATACGGTCAGCTTGTTGGTCTGGGGTTTGATGCGCGTGTTCTGCAGAAACGCAACAGCCGAATCTGGAAGCGTGGCCCACGGGCAGGCAACCCGAGATCGGGGCTTTCAAACTATATACAATCAGCTCTTGCGGTCTTCAATGAAGGGTTCACGGATAATTATTTCTCTCTGGAACTTAACGATGGTAAATATGCATTCAGAGGGTACCGTGTGAATGCAGAATTTCCCTTTGACACCCTTGAACGCCGGTGCAGGGTTCCGATGCTGGAAATCGGTACGAGACCCTACTACGGGAAACTGTTCAAAGTATGTCCCGATGTTGTCTGCAATGATGGAAAGATTGATGTCTATCTTTTCAACTTTACAGACCGGCTATCCATAGCCAGAAATGCGGCACTCCTCTGGAGGGGTGAGCATGGCAGGATAAACAAGAAGCTGATAAAAAAGGGGAAACCCGTAATAGAGCGCTATGAAGTATCGGGAATCGTTATCCGAAGTGACAAGCCCTTCAGTTACCATATTGATGGCGAGCTCCGCAGTGCACCGCCCTTCGCTTCGAAGGGGGAAAACGGTTATGCCCTGCGGGTGGAGGTTTGTCCCAAATCGATGAGATTTCTGGTGCCCGGAACCTTCTACCGCAAGTTCCATCCCGATTTCTCGGAATAGCGTTTCTATCGGTCCCGCATTTCCCGGTCAGTCTCCCGGCTCAGATCCCGCTGTTTGATGGAATCCCGCTTGTCGTGGGTTTTCTTTCCCTTTCCGACTCCCATTTCCACCTTTACCCGTCCCCCTTTCAGGTAGAAGCGCAAAGGAACAATCGTAAACCCCTTTTCATCAACTTTGCGCCTGAACTTCTCAATTTCTTTTTTATGAGCTAAAAGACGTCTGTTACGGTCGGGGTCGTGATTATGGATGTTACCGAATTCGTATGGTGATATATGCAGACCGCAGAGCCAGAGCTGCCCGTCAATTATTCTTCCATAGGCGTCTGTAAATGAGAACTTTCCTGTACGGAGCGATTTTACCTCGGTGCCCTTAAGCTCCACTCCGCACTCAAGGCTCTCCTCGATTGCGTAGAGAAAACGGGCTTTCCTGTTGTTCGCAAGTACTTTTATCCCTTTATCTTCCATTGTCAGCGTCCTGTTCCTTTACGTACCAGCATTGGCCGGAATCCGAGGAATGGGGTACTCCATCGGGGATCCTGGCCGGCCCGGGTTTGAACCGCGACCAGGTCACTGCGGTTGGCCCAGCTTCCGCCGCGAACCGAACGTTCGGCGCCTTTCCACATTTCGGGAAGCTGCAATTCGCTTCCGCTTGCCGCATAAAGCCGGTCAAGAGGGAAATACCAGTTACCGGTCCATTCCCAGAGGCTCCCGGAAAGATCCGCCGCGCCGATCGAACCGTAGCGTTCAAAGCGGGCAGGTATGACCTGGCCTCCGGTATCTGCAAAAACAGGAGATGCGGAGCCATTGCGAAGAGCCGCAAGCTCCCATCGGTTTTCGTCCGGAAGGGTAATCTGCCATCCGCTCAACTCTTCGGGAAGCTTTGAATCGAGCCATTCGCAATAGGCCATGGCGGCAAACCAGCTTATACCGCTGAGAGGTCTGTTGTCCGGAAGACTTGCAAAATCACCCCCTGCAGACCACTCTGTAAGATACTCCTCATCTGCAAGACCGCTTTCAGCCAGTCTGTCCCGCCGTTCCGGACGCCATTTTTCGTTTTCGGCCAGGAATTTGCGATAATCGCCGACGGTGGTTTCCCGGTCGGCGATAAAGAAGCTGTCAAGCGAGACAAGGGCAGGAAGGTTGTTTCTGTTTGTATCGGTCAAGGGCAGAGCCGGACCGCTCAGAGCCGGGTCTCCCAGGGTAAATCGGGCGCCTTGAACCTTTACGAAGCGTATTTCTCCTGTTCGCAGGGAACCTGGTGCGGGAAGGCTCTGCGTATCTTCAGGGCTATCCAGAATAGTTCCGCCTGCCGTTCCTTTTGCCGGGTACGAGGTGTTTACCGATTCCGGACTATCCGATTTGCCGAAGGAGAGTTCCAGCAGGCCCGGATCGATACCGCTCGCTTCCGAAGCCTCACGTATGAGCGAGTCCAGCCCTTCGCGTTCCGAAGAAAAAGCAACAGATTCACTCTGTTTTATAAGAACATATGCACCATAAAAATCGTGCAGCATTGTTTCATTGCTTATATTGGGCAACAGCATGTAAAGTTTTTCATACAGCTCTTCGTTTTCATATATCCCTGCGTCAAGGATATCACGAAATACGGGTCCGATGAGGGGAGGCGCCTGATAGTTCTCACGGTAATTGTCGATCAAGGCGTAATGGGAGAGTTCGGAAAAAAGATCGGAGAAGATCTTTTCTCCATCGACATCGGAGAATGTTACATCAACCTGCCGCTTCTTTGGAAAAAAACGGGAAGCGAACAGCCGCCCTCCAAGCTCCAGTTCCAGTGCTTCGAAGGAATAGCCCTCTTTTTTGAGTTCCACAAGGTGGGATCCGGCCCCGGCAAAGGAGCGCAGTGGAGTTGCCCCGATATAGCGGCCGTCGACAAAAACCGCTGCTTCTTCGGGCAGCGAATCAATCATAAGCAGCTCTCCGCGGTTCTTTATTCCCGGAAGCAGAAGGAGCACAAAGAGTACTGCGAGCAGGACGGCTCCATAGAGAATGGAAAGGTATACGCCCGGCCGCAAACCGAAAATAGCGGGCAGCTTTACTTCTACCGGATCTCCGTCCGGCTCTTGTATTTCTTTCATGCTCAACAGAGTATCCGTCGACTTTGAGCTTGTCAACGATACGGCTCCTGTGGTAATTTGCTCTGCATGGAACGTTTGTTCGATTCGCTGGAACATATAACAGAACGCTATCTCACCTGGAGAAAGCGCAGACATCGGGCCCATCAGGCCAGACAGGCGAAAAAGCATCCTGTGATCGACTGGATAGAGGCTTTTCTATGGGCTGCCGTGGTAGTGCTTATCATAAACCAGTATCTTTTTCAGGCTTATCAGATTCCTTCGGGTTCTATGATAGATACCCTCCTGATCAAGGACCGGATTTTTGTCAACAAGATTATATACGGTCCCGAGTTGGTCCCCGGAGCTGTCAAACTCCCGAGTCCAATTGTTCCCAGGCGAAACGAAGTAATCATTTTTGAGAATCCGAGCTACCTCACCAAAGGGCCGGTTTTTGATGTCTTCCAGCGGATAATTTATATGATAACTTTTTCCATGGTTGATATTGATGCCGATCCCAATGGAGAGCCGCGTCCGCATTTTCTGATCAAACGTGCGGCAGGAATGGAAGGAGACCGGATTGCCGTCGATCGCGGCGAAATATTCCTGCGTCCCCCCGGGCTTGATTCTTTTCTTTCCGAATCCGATTTCAGGGAGATGGCAGGATACACCGATCCCACCCGACGCACTATCCGGATGGAAGATTATCCCGGGATAGAGGCGAATGCCATGGCCGATGCCTATGCAACTGCCGGTCTTCCGGTTCCCGCTTCCCTGGTGGAAAGGATGGAGAGGGCGCCGGGATCGACAACAGATATGTACCAGTGGATGAAGCTCCGGCTTAAAACTCTTTACCAGGCTTATCCCGGTGAGAGCCGTTATGGCGACGGCTGGAGAAGAATGGAGACCGGCTGGTATCTGCCCGAAGGGTGGATATTTCCTTTAGGCGATAACCGGGACAATTCCAGGGATGCCCGCTATTTCGGACCGGTATCGCTGAAAAAGGTTCTTGGCAGAGCAATGTTCAAGTACTGGCCTCCAGGGCGCATCGGCGGAATCCGATAAAACATGTCAAAGCGAAGGAGCGCCCTGCGATACTACAGAAGCTACCGCCCCGAGAGCAAGCTCAAGAAGATAGTGCGGTCTCTGATCGGCTTTCTGGCGCTCCTGTTCATCCTCAAAGTTCTTGTCTCTTCACTGCTGCTCTCAAGCTACACCATTCAAACAGAATCACTGCTTCCGACTCTTGAACCGGGTGATAAGCTTATTGCGAGCCCGCTTCCCTACGGAGGAGAAATTCCCTTTACATCCTGGCGGCTGCCGGCTCCTCTTCTGCCGGAACGGGGCGATCTGGTCGTCTACAGAACCCCATCGACATCTCCGCCTCCCTGGTGGAAAAAAATCCTGTCGGAGCCGTACCGCTTTTTTACCGGCGAACAGCTGCGGCGTCTTCCCTTTACCGCAGAACCGATCGATGCACCGGTCGCCCTTGGCAGAGTTGTCGCAGTTCCCGGAGACACTCTCCGGATAGAAAACGGAAGAGCGCTTATAAAGCCCTCAGGCGGGACGCTCTTTATCGATGAGTTTTCGCTGACCGGAGAAGAGTATGAAATAGTGCCGCAAAGCCTTCCCGAAGGATGGGAAGATACGGTGATTTCTGCCGGCAGCGGGGATGAGATACTCCTTGCTCCGGGAAAATACTTTATCCTGAACGATAACCGGAACCTTTTGTCGGACAGCCGTCTATGGGGACCCGGCGATCAGGAAGCAATTACCGCAAAAGTTCTTCTTTCGTACTGGCCGCACTTCTCTCTGCATTAGGAGCGGGACATGCAATCTGCCGCCCAGCTTTCACTCTATATTCACATACCCCTCTGTTACGATAAGTGCGCCTACTGCGATTTCTACAGTCTGCCGCACTACGGAGAACCCGATACTGCTTTTCTTGCGGCGGAGCGGAAACGGATTGAAGAGCGCGGCCGTTTCTGGCTTAAGAAGCTTGCTCCGCAGAAGATCCCAAGCATCTATGTCGGCGGGGGAACACCGACCTCTATCGCTCTTGAGGAGCTGGAAGCCTCCCTTTCTCTTGTAAGAACTCTTCTTGAAGAACACGGACTGCACTTTGACGGAGAATATACCATCGAAGCGAATCCTCGAAATATTACACGCCCCCTTCTTTCTCTCCTTTCAGAACTTGGTATTAACAGGATCAGTCTCGGGGTGCAGTCTGTCGATGCTCGGGATCTGGCTTTCCTTGGAAGAAACAGCTCACCGGATCTGATAAGGCGGGCCCTGGAGCTTATAGAACGGGACTGGAAAGGCCGTCTATCTACGGACATTATTGCCGGTATTCCCGGTCAGCGCCTGGATACAATACGTACCCTCATTTCCGAGTCCGAATCGGCCGGAGCAGACCATCTTTCAATCTACCAGCTTACGGTGGAAGAAGGCACCCCCCTTGCATCCGCCGTTGAACAGGGACTGCGCACCGCTCCCGGGGAAAGAGAGTACCTCGAACTGTTCAAGGGAGCAGGTGCGGCGGCCGAAGAGGCCGGTTTCCGGCGGTACGAGGTATCAGCGTTTGCGAAACCGGAAGGCGAAAGCAGGCATAACCTGCGCTACTGGCATCTTCAGCCCTACCTGGGTCTCGGCAGCGGTGCCGTATCCACCATACCCGACGGTGAAGGAGGTGTGCTCAGAATTAGTCAGGAACCCGGGGGGACCGAAAGCCGCGAAACAATTAGCGGAAGAGACCTTTTCATCGAAAAAATGATAACCGGTTTCCGGCTTGTGGAAGGTATAGATGAGAATCTTTCCCTTGCCGGCAAAACGCTTGAACTGCTGGCCCCGCACACACTCTCCCGGTACCGGAATTCCGGGCTTCTTGCCTCGAAAGATGGAAAGCTGCACCTGACCGATGCAGGCCTCGATATCCTGGATTCCTTCCTCGTCGACCTGCTCTCCGAACTGCCTTGATGTCTACAGTCTCCGCCCGAGCTTGACACCCTATTTTCCCGCGTGGTAGATTTTTATCCCAACGACTGCAAAACTCAAGGAGAAGATATTATATGTCCGGCCACAGTAAATGGGCTTCAATAAAACACAAGAAAGGCGCTCTGGATGCCAAGCGCGGTAAGGTATTTACGAAAATTATCAAGGAAATAACCGTGGCGGCACGCCTCGGCGGGGGAGATCCGGAAGCGAACCCGAGACTGCGTACGGCAGTCCTCAAGGCGAAGTCTGCAAACATGCCCAAGGATAATGTTGAAAGGGCCATCAAGAAAGGCACCGGGGATCTGGAAGGGGTCGACTATGTCGAGCTGACCTACGAAGCCTACGGCCCAAACGGGGTTGCCATTCTGATCGAGGCACTTACTGACAACAAAAACCGGACGGCGGCGGATGTGCGCAGTCTTCTTACCAAAGGCGGAGGCAGCCTCGGCGAATCGGGCTGTGTGTCCTACCTTTTCCAGCGCAAAGGCATAATCAGCTACGATGCTTCCAGGTATTCCGAAGACCAGGTGTTTGAGGCCGCTCTGGAGGCGGGAGCCGAAGATGTTACAAGAGAGGATGAGAACATCGAGGTGGTAACCACTCCGGATGATTTTGAATCGGTTCTCCAGGCGCTTCAGGCTGCCGGTTTCGAGGAAGAAATGGCCGAGGTAAGCATGGTTCCGGAAACCACGGTCACCCTCAATAACGAGGCGACAAAAAAAGCGCTCCGCCTTATTGAACGCATAGATGATCATGACGATGTCCAGTCGGTGGCTACCAACCTGGATATCCCGGAAGGTTTTGATCCGGACGAAGAATGATCCGGATCCTCGGTCTGGACCCCGGTTTCGCGGAGACGGGCTGGGGTATTATAGAATCGGAGGGTAACCGTTTCCGCCATGTTGCCCACGGTTCCATCCGCACCTCCGCAGGAGAAGCTTCGGGGGTCAGGCTCTCTATTATCTACGAAGGAGTAAGGGAGCTTGCCGAGCGGTTTGCACCCGAATGCTGCGGAATAGAGGAGCTTTTTTTTGCGAAGAATATCAGCAGCGCTCTTCCCGTTGCTCAGGCAAGGGGAGTTCTGCTGCTGGTCCTTCATCAGTATTCGATTCAGACCGGCAGCTATTCACCGCCGGTCATCAAGCAGACCATCACCGGTGCCGGCAAAGCGGATAAGGCAAGGGTTCAGGAAATGGTTCGTCTCATGCTTGGGCTGAGTGATATTCCGAAGCCGGACCATGCTGCGGATGCCCTGGCCGCAGCGATAACCCATGCGAACTTCCGTCTTGCGGGAGATCGCGGTATTCTGCCGCCCGGATCTCCGGGAAAGGAAAGGATGTGATAGAGAGTCTTACCGGAACGGTAACAGGAAGATCGGGAACCACTCTTTTTTTTGCCACCGGGGCAGTAGAATGGGCTCTGGATGCCACCGCATCAGCCTCCATGAAGTTCTCCGCGGCAGAAGGTGAGGTAACGGTTCCGGTTCACCTTGTGCACCGGGAAGATGCAATGCAGCTTTTCGCCTTCGTTTCCAAAAAAGAGAGAACCATGTTCCGGGAGCTGGTCAAGGTCTCCGGCATCGGCCCTAAGCAGGCGGTCAGAATCCTGTCCGGAATAGACACTGAACGTCTTATCAATGCCCTTGAAAGCGAGGATGTGGACACCCTTTCCACCATTCCCGGTATAGGCCGGAAAAGCGCCGGGAAAATAATTCTCGCCCTCCGCGGCAAGCTCACTCCCGCCGAAGGAGATGCCGGAAGCGGAGACGATCTTTCTTCAGGCGGAAGCGGGGCAACTGCGGAACTTCTTGAGGCTCTCGTGGGAATGGGTTTTGACCGCAAAGCCGCCGACAAGGCTCTCAAAGGCGCCGCAGCCCGTCTCGATATGGAAGCGCTGGGGGAGAACCGGGAACATATGGAGCGGGAACTCTTCCGGGCAGCAATTGTTGCACTGAGCAGCTGATATGCATATGGACGAATCCCCTCTTGAAGCTGTTTTTCACGAAGAAGATGCCGCGGAAGCACGGTTGCGGCCTCAGCGGCTTGACGAGTTTCAGGGGCAGAATGCGCTCAAGCGTAATCTCGAGGTGTTTATCGCCGCCGCACGGGAGCGGCAGGAGAGTCTGGACCATCTCTTTCTTGCGGGACCTCCGGGGCTCGGCAAGACAACCCTTGCAGGGATAATGGCCAACGAAATGGGGGCGGAGTTCAAGGTCACCAGTGCGCCGGCCCTGGAAAAGCCGAAAGATCTTGCGGGTATTCTGACCACCCTCGGAGAGGGAAACGTCTTCTTTATTGATGAGGTACACCGCCTGAAACCTGCCCTGGAAGAGATGCTCTACATCGCCATGGAGGACTTTGAGATCGACTGGATAGTCGGTCAGGGGCCCGCCGCCAGAACCATACGGATTCCGCTTCCCTCCTTCACTCTCATAGGTGCAACCACGAAGGCCGGTCAGGTCTCAGGACCGCTCTTTTCCCGTTTCGGTATTTCCGTCCGCATGGAGTTTTATACCGAAACGGATCTTGAATCAATAATAAGGCGTTCCGCGGATATTCTCTCGGTTTCCATTAATGACAAGGCAATTTCAGCTCTGGCACGCTGTTCAAGAGGAACTCCCAGGGTTGCAAACCGTCTTCTCAGGAGGATGCGGGATTTTGCCCAGATACTCGGAGACGGAATAATCGATGAGAAGATTGTAGAGCTTGGTCTTGGACGACTTGAGATTGACGGCTTTGGTCTCGAGAAACATGACCGGGAAATACTTCGTACTATTATCGAGCAGTATGACGGAGGTCCCGTCGGAGCGGAGACCCTCGCCATCAGCGTAGGAGAGGCGGTGGAGAGCCTGGAAGATTTCTATGAGCCCTACCTCATCCAGCGAGGATTTCTTCAGAGAACCCCGAGGGGTCGAACGGTAACCCCGCTTGCCTACGAACTTCTCAAAATTGATCCCAAAACAGGCAGGAGCAGTGCAATTGAAGACCAGCGACTTCTCTTTTGAATTACCCGAGGAGCTGATTGCACAGGTGCCTGCAGCCGAACGCGGAGGCAGCAGAATGATGCTGCTCGACCGCGAAACGGAATCCATCGGGCACTGGCAGAGTTCGGACCTTCCGGACCTCCTTGAGCAGGACTCCCTTCTTGTTATTAACGATGCCAGGGTACGGCGTGCTCGTCTCTACGGCAGCTCGGATAGCGGCGGAAGGGTGGAAATCCTCCTTCTCAATCCTGAAGATCCGGAGAGGCGGCTCTGGCTCGCCATGCTTACCAAGGCAAAGCGCCAGCGCCCCGGCAAGCAGCTTCTCTTTCCCGGGAACCTTACCGGCACCATAGCAGCCTCCGAAGAACACGAATCGGGTCCCTTCAGGCTGATCCGCTTTGACCGTTCTGTTGAAGAATCCTACCTGGAAGAGAACGGCCACATGCCGCTTCCTCCGTACATAAGGCGTGAAGACGGCAAACTGGATGAAACCAGATATCAGACCGTCTACGCACGGACAACCGGCTCCGTGGCAGCGCCGACAGCGGGGCTTCATTTTACCGAAGAGACCTTCCGGCGCCTCGCCGAACGCTCAATTCCGGTGGTCCGGCTTACCCTGCACGTCGGGTTGGGAACCTTTCTTCCCGTTCGAAGCGAGGAACTATCCGGGCATGAGATGCATCGTGAACAGTATGAAATCAGCGAAAAAGCGTCCAGCGATATAGAAAATGCCCGCAGGGATGGAAGAAAGATTGTCGCGGTCGGAACAACCTCGGTAAGAACTCTGGAATCCGCCTGGGATGAGAAGAAAGGAATACTCGTTCCCGGAAGGGGAGAAACCGATCTGTTTATCTATCCCGGATACCGATTCAAGATAGTCGATCGTCTCTTCACCAATTTTCATACGCCCAAATCAACCCTTCTCATGCTGGTCTCCGCCTTCGCGGGCAAGGGTTTTATTGACCGTGCTTACCGGGAAGCTGTGGAGCAGAAGTACAGATTCTTCAGTTACGGTGATTGTATGTTCATCCGCTGAGGTAAAGCGAAAAAATCAGTAGGTATTCCGGTCCATCTCTTCGAAGGCTTTCCTTACCCGTTCCAGCCGGTTCAGATCGATGGCTATAAACTCTCCGAAATCGAGCTCGCCACGATCTATGCGAAGCCGTTCATCTTCCCATTCCTCAATCTCGTCAAGGTGCACGTAGGGCATCGTATGCAGCTTTGCCCACCAGCTAAGCGCCTCTTCCCAGTAAAGAAGGGCTGTCTTGTAACAGCTTTCTGCTGTGTCCAGCGAGTCGAGGTTGGCAAATTTCCATGGGTAGTTGTAAAAATATGCTTCCCGCTTATCATATTCCGCCGCAAGGCCGCGGTACTGCTTAACCAGCTCCAGGTTCAGATGCATATAAAAAAGAGTCCGGTACCGTTCCCATTCACGGGGGTTTTCAATTCGTGCAAGGGCGTTGAGGGGGTTTGCAAAAGATGACCTGAGGGCACGCTCCAGGTACCATATATTCTCCTGGTAGTCTTCGGGATACTGGTAAAGATTCTGATGATAGAGTTCGTAAAACTGTTCGGCGTATTCTATTTTATAGGCGTGGAGCATTGAAGCTGCCGCCGCAGTGAGAATAAATAGCGCTATGTACCTTTTTGACGGACTGTTCACACTACCATTATCGGCCGCTGGAGAGGATGCTCCACACTTTTTCGGCAAGATCTTCTCTGGGGAGCAGACCGTCAAGACGATGAATATTCATCCCCCGGTCGCGGTACAGCTCCAGGGTCCGCTCATAAAGCGCCCGAACCCTCCGCTGCATCTCAATATTTTCAAAGAGCTCCCTGGATTCTCTGCCGTTCATCCTTCTTTCGCATTCCTCCGGTTCCATATCCAGAAAGATCAGGTGCCCGGGAAGGGGAAAGCGGCTGTTTATCTCGTAGACATGCTCAAAATCAACATCCAGAGACTGATATGCCAGGCTTGAAAAGAGGTAACGGTCGCCGATAACCTTAAAACCCTTCTGAAGCCGCGATAGAATACCGCCCTTTCCGTAAAGGTGTTCGTACCGGTCTGCAACAAAAAGCGCGGCCAGCGTTCCCGGGTGACACTCAATGGAAGCTCCAAGAATCCTGCGGATAAGCACACCGACATCGCCCGATGTGGGTTCAAAGGTCGGCCAGACCGGTATACCGGATCGCTTCATAGTTTCGGCAAGCAGCAGCGCCTGGGTAGTCGTTCCCGCACCATCCAGTCCCTCAAAGACAATATATCCCGGAAGAATGCTTCCTTCCCCTGCTTTAATTTCAACACTCATTGAAAAACCATACCCGCTTTCACATCTATTGTCGATATTGTATGATAGAAAATGCGGAAAAAGCGCATTACATTCTGGAGAAGCTTTACCGTGCACAAGGGTTAATATTCTGAAAGAAATAAGACTTTCGACAAAGATATATTCTTTTTTTCTTTTTGCTCTGCTCATTGTCCTTACAACGGTCCTTTTTTTTCCCATCCAGCGCAATCTTGACCGCTTTATGGAAAACTGGCAGGAGAGGACCATTGCTTCACTGGAAGAACGCTTCGGTTATGAGATTTCCTATGACAGTATCAGACCTACCATTCTGGTCAGCCTTGAAATCTCCAACGTGGCGTTCGGCAACAAGGAGAACTCTCTCCTTAGACTCCAGAGGCTTCTTGTCAGGTACAACATTTTCAAGCTCCTGAGGGGCGATATTGAAACCGCCATAAGCGAGGTTCTCATTATCAATTCGACCCTCAGCCTGGACACGGAACGGGACAGGGAACTTTTTTCTCTTTTTTCTTCCGGTAATCAGGAGAGTTCTCTATTCCGTCTTCCGTCGCTTCCCGACCTGACTATTACGGGTAAAAACATCTCACTCAACTACCGCAGCGAGCTCTTTTCCTTTTCCATGGACAGTCTGTTTTTTTCCCTGAAGGGAGGAGAGAAAACGGAAGTGGACGGAAGGGGAGCCCTGACCTTTACCATGAACGCTGAAAACGGCTCAGACGCTCCTATAGTATGGAAAAGCTCCATCAATGCCTCCGGCGGCTGGAGCGGAGAGGATACCGCTTCTCTTATTATCGGCTTCCGTGATCTTGAATCTTCCATGCTCTCGCTTCCGGTGGTGCGTCTCCAGGCAAATATAGATAATCAGAGCATCCGCATTACCAAGATCGCTGACAGGATTCCTCTGGATCTTAGCTTCTCCCACAGCTTTGCCGATTCCGTAAGTAAAATGGAACTCCTGATGGAATCATTTGAACCTTCAAGTTTTCTGAGCCTGCGGGGCAGAGCTGAAACTGCAGGACCCTGGCTGAGAAACGAGTATGACGGTTCACTTAGCATGCAATACCGTCACGACAGCAAAGAACTGGATTACAATGGCGATCTGTCTGCCCGTATACGGTACACCTCGGGGATTGAACTGCCCTTTCCGGTGGATCATCAGGTTCATATTCAGGCATCCGGCAACATGAACAGCGTGAATATCAGCCAATTGCGTGTTACATCTCGGGATATGGATCTTGCACTCTCAGGAACAGGCACATTTCAGCCTCTGACCTTTCAAACCGGAATCTCCCTTAAACGGCTGGATCTGGCCGAAGGCAGGGTCAGGGGGAGTGGAAATCTGGAGTATGATGGATCCGTGTTTCGTCTCCGGTCAGACAGCATGAGTTATAACGAGCTTGAGCTTGATGAAATCGAAGCGCTCATCATTCCTGATTCCGGTGGAAATATTGATTTTTCCCTGAATGCCTATTTTCCCCATCTCCGTGAGGAGGAAAGGGGTTTCATTTTTGCCGAAGGAGAACTCGGGTACGGGGAGTTCTTTTTCCTAGACAGCTCGGTAGTGGCGGATTCCATTCCTCTTTCGCATTTTTTTCCTGAGCTGGAGATGCGGGGACTTGCCGTACCGGATTCCATCCCGGATCCTTTCCTCGACGCATCTCTGTTTTTTTCCACCGACGGAAGCCGTCTCAGTTATTCCATAAACCGCCTCGCGGTACGCGACGAGGGAAAAGAGCGCTATTTCCGTCTTGCGGGAGCGGGAACTCTGGAAGAACACAGTATCCGCAGTTTTGAAGGGAAGTGGGGTGATTATACCCTTCAGGGTGCCGCTGAGCTCTCTCTCGGTAAAGGATCTCTCCTGGCATCGAGCGATTTCAGCCTGAATGAAATCGAATACGGCTTCAGCGCATACTATGATTTTGGCAAAAGCATGGTAATCAGCGGTGAATACGGAACCCGGCTTACCGCCAGATTCCGGGATAAGGAAGTCTACCTTGCGGCGGAAGCCGACTCCTTTCCCATTCCGCTTCCTGCGGATGAGCCCTCCGAGCTTTCGTTCAGCCTGTACGGCCGCTATACCAATTCCTTTTCCTGGCAGCTGGTGCTGGATACGTTCACCTTTGAAGGGCTCCTTCCCGTATCTCCGGACCCGGCCCGAAGTGTTTCGATAGAGGCAGGAGCCGTTATAGACGGTGAGAGCGCCCGCTTCACACATCTGCTCTACGATGATGGAACAGTTCCTCTGGAGGGCAGTCTCACTCTTCACTATCCCCTCAACAAACCCCGGCTTTCCGAGGGATGGCTCTCTTTTTCCGCCTCGGATGATTCCGAACGCTATCTCGGCAGCTTTGTTCTGAATGACGAAACCTTTTCGGCCCGGGTCTCCGCGGAGGAGATTCCCCTGACCCGGCTGGGACTTCAGGAGGTTTCCGGCCGGATCAGCGGAAAAGCAGATATCGGCGGACCCTATTCCGATCCGGATTTCTCTTTTGAAGCCCGCCTTGCGGATGGACAATTCAATGATAAACCTCTCGAACTGGAAATAGTCGCTGCCAGGCAGGAGCAGATCCTGATCTTGGAATATGCAAGAGCACGTTACAACAGCCATGCAATTCAAAAACTGAACGGCAGACTCGATTTTGAAACGGGCAGTCTGAGCATGAATGGAGAATACCGTCCTCTGTCTCAAACGGGTCTGCAATCAGCCTCCTTCATGATAGCGGGAGCGTCCGGAAAAATTTCAAGCCTCTTCGATCTTCCGTCGCTTATCGACTCTCCGTTCCGACTCGAAATTGATATCGCATCCATTATTACCGCCGAAGGAGAACTGGAACCGCAGAGCTACCTTCTTGAACGGGAAAAGGATACCATCTCAATCTCCGGAGGTCCTGAGAATGCGATTGCGGGCTACTACAATCGCAGCGGCGATTTCAGACTGACACTTGATCAGCCTCTTCCGGTCAACGGCACGATAAGCGGACTTATCGGAGACAAGACAATCACTTCCGATATCACCATAACCAATGCCGACCTCTCACTTCTCGAGGGAATTGCGGATATAGGATTTTTCGCCCTTAACGACGGTACGGCTACGGGCAGCATCAAGGTACGAGGATCCCTCAACGATCCCTCCTTTGCCGGATCCGTTTCGGTAATCGGAGCATCGGCCTCCAGCTCCCTTCTCCCCGACGAACTGTCGCTCTTTGATGCCTTTATCCGGATAAACGACAAAAATGTATCGGTTATCGCCGAACCGATCAGATCAGGAGAAGCCACCCTTGACGCTTCGGTGGAGCTGACCCTTGAACGCTGGCTGCCGAGGACTTTTAAAATTACCATAAAGCCCGAGGGGGAAACCGGGGTAAAAACCGAATATGCCATTCCAAACGGAGGGGTGGATGTAACCGGTTATACAAGGGGAGTCTTTATTATCGAAGGCTCACCGGGCACCCTGCGCCTCTCGGGAGATCTGACGGTTACCAATGCCGCCATTTCACTGAAAAATGAGCAATCCGCGAGAAACAGACGGGAGTCGACAGGCAGAAGATCACGAAAGAATGACTTTTTCCTTGATCTTGCCATAACAACAGGCCGAAAGGTCGAATTTTTCTGGCCTACGGTCAGTTTCCCTATTCTCAGAAGCTTTGCTCAAACCGACCAGCAGGTCAATATATCCTTCAATTCTCAGGAGGAAACCTTCTCGCTCAGGGGGGATATAGCCATTCAGGGAGGAGAAATTTCATACCTTCAGAGAAACTTTCTTATAAATCGCGGGGCCATAAGCTTCAATGAAAGTGCCGACCGCTTCGATCCGAGACTATCCGTTGAAGCGGTTCTGAGAGAGATGGATGAGAAGGGAGAGCCGATCAAAATTTTTCTCGGTGTTAACAATCAGCCTCTGAGCCGGTTTGAACCGCGTTTTTCATCCGAACCGGCCATGAGCGACGCGGAGATAATTGCGATCCTCGGAGCTGCTCTCCCCACACGGATAGGCCAGGAAGCGATAGACCTTACCGCCGGACTTGCCCTGACCGGCTCCCTTGTCACCCAGCTCGGCATAGTCGGTTCCTTCGAATCGAAGGTAAAGGAAGTCCTGAACGTGGATCTTTTCTCGGTCAGAACCCAGATGATCCAGAATCTCATCCTGGACCGCGTCGGCGGCGCCTTTACAAACGAGGAATATGTCGGGGGTGATTTCAGCCGATACCTTGACAACACCACGATCTTTCTGGGAAAGTACTTTGGAAATGATCTATTTATCCAGGGAACCCTGCAGATACAGGCAAACCAGGTTTCGGAGCAGATTGTGAATCAGAATGATCTGTTTATCGATTCTGAAATAAGCCTCGAATGGAAGACACCGCTCTTTCTTCTGGAACTGGCGGTACGTCCCGATTTTCAGAGTCCATTGGACAGTATAAACAATACCAGCCTCGGCTTGTCCTGGGGCTTCTCTTATTGATCCGCAGGCATACAAGGAGTTTTTATGCGCTTGAATCGTTTTTTGGCACTATTGCTGCTCATTATCATACCCATAAGCTTCATCCATTCTCAGGCTGTTGAAGATTCCTGGTATCTCGACAAGCCCATTGAGGACATCCGTTTTGAAGGACTTCAGCACGTAAAACTCTCCGACCTCAGGGGAATAACCACTCAGTTCCTCGGCAAACCGCTCAGCGAAGGACAGCTCATCGATCTTCAGAGCAAGCTCTACGCCCTCAATTTATTTCAGCGCTTCACCGTGGATGCGGAAGAGGGGAGCCGGGGCAGGGAAAGCGTTGTACTCGTTTTCACCGTTACTGAACGCCCCATCGTAGATAAAATCAATATATCCGGAAACCGAAAGATAAGAACCGGTGAAATTCTTGATGCGATACAGCTTAAGCGGGATGATATTTTCACTTCCGTAAAAGTGAAGAGCGATGAAGAGGCAATAGCCGCCCTGTACCAGGATAAGGGCTACCCGGAAGCGACGGTATCCTCATCGACCAGCCTTAACGAAGCATTGAATACCATGACGGTCGATTTCAGCATCGAAGAGGGCAGCCAGGTCCGGATCGAGGAGATCCGCTTTTCCGGAAACGAATTTGTCTCCGCCGATACCCTCCGCGGCAAGCTTGTCTCCAAGGAACAGTCGCTTTTCTCCAGCGGTATCCTGAAAGAGGCATCCCTGCAGCAGGACCGTGCGGCCATTGAGACATACTATCAGGAGCAGGGCTTCATTGATGCGGAGGTCGCCGAGATCGGACGGGAGCTAAGTTCCGTTGAATCCGGACGGCGGCTTCTTATCCTTACCTATTACGTCGAGGAGAACAGACAGTGGAAATTCGGCGGAATCAGCTTTGAAGGAAACGAACTCTTTTCGGATGAAGAGCTCTCCTCCTACATACGGCTTGAAAAGGGTGATTTCATCAACCTCCCGAGGCTTCAGGCAGACCTTTCAAAGGTCTCCGATCTCTACTACAACGACGGCTATATTTTCAACTCCCTGGTTCCCGAAGAAACACGGGACAGTCAGGAAGGCACCGTAAGTTACACCCTTAAAATAGTCGAGAAGGGCCGTGCCCATATTGAAGATATCATCGTCAAGGGAAACGAGAAAACCAAAGATTTCGTCATCTTCCGAGAAATCCCCATCGAAACCGGCGATGTATTCAGCAAGCAGAAGGTTCTTCAGTCGATGCAGAATCTCTACAATACCGGACTGTTTTCGGCAGTTTCCCCTGAAACGCCCTATGGAAGTGCCGAAGGTCTTATGGATCTGGTCTTTAACGTGGAAGAGGGACGCACCACCGACATCCAGTTCGGTATTACCTTCACCGGGGGAGTCGGCCGTTATCCCGTTATCGGTTTTCTCAAGTGGACCGATCACAACTTCAGGGGGCTGGGGCAGGAATTCTCCATCGGTTCCGAGGTTTCGGGAAATAAACAGAGCCTCGATTTCGGGTTCAGCGACGACTGGCTCTTCGGCCGGCGTTTTTCCGGAGGGGTAAACTTCTCCTTTGTCCATCTTCTTCATGACAGAATTCCTCAGGACGTTGAGGGTGTGACATTTACACCTGAGCAGTATAACGACGGTGAAGCGGCCCCCGATCCCTACAACAGCCGGGAAGAGTATGAAGCGGCCCTGGCAAACGGCGAAACCATAGACGAAGCCTGGCTTATGGAGTACGACGAATGGAACGTCAGCCTGGGAGTGAACGGGGGATACACCTTTCTTACCCGGCTCGGACGGATCGGCATCGGTACGGGAGTCAACTCGACCCTCAGCTACGTCGACTACGATCCCGATCTCTATACACCCTACAACCCCGCCATCCGCAGCAACCTCAATCAGTGGCAGTTCAACAACCGCCTCTATACGACCGCAAGCTGGGACAAACGGGACTATATCTACAGCCCGACCCGTGGCTGGTATTTGAGCGAAACATTCACCTACAGCGGGGGACTTCTCGGCGGAGAAACCCATTACCTCAAGAGTCAGACCAAGGGACAGGTCTATAAAACACTGATCGATATCCCTACAAGTCCGAGCTGGAGTTTCCGAACCATTCTGGCAGCCCAGTCGAATCTCTCCTTTATTTTCCCCCAATGGTACTACAACAGCGATCTGGGAGAATGGACCACGGGAGTAAGTGCTACCGAAAGCCAGAAACTTTATACCGACGGAATGACCATCGCCAGGGGCCATGAAATTGACCGCGGGAATGAGGCGCTCTGGGACAACTGGCTGGAACTCCGTTTCCCCATAAGCGATCAGGTCCTCTGGTCGGACCTTTACATAAGCGCCACCGGAGTCTGGGATACCCTGGACGGTTTTGAACAGATGGGGCTGGAGGATTTCAAGTTTTCCATGGGCGGCGGAATCAGACTGATTATTCCCGGTCTTCCTCTGGGGCTCTATCTTGTGAAAACCTTCAAATTTGATGAAACCGGAGATGTAATATGGGACGGCGGTCCGATCTTTTCCGACCCCGACGACCCAAGCAAAGGCCTTAAACTGGTTCTCTCTCTTACCACAGGACTTTTTTAGGAGGATATGATGATGCACAGAGCGCATAATAAAAGGGGCTCTCTTCTGAGAGTCATGTTTCTATCGGTACTTCTGTTTACGTCAGGTTCCCTCATGGCAGAAAAACTTACCATGGTGGCTGTGGTGGACCTGACGAAGATTGTCAGCGACTACTTCAAGGAATCCACCGAGTGGCGGGAAATTGACGAGCTGGTCCGAAGAACCGAAGAGACCATCCGAGAGAGGATGAACGAGATAACCGCCCTCAAGCAGCAGAAAATTGAGACCGAGAACGAGGGCGACGAACTCCTTGCCCTCAAACTCGATGAACAGATCCGGAAGAAGCAGGAATACGTTCAGGAATACAACAAGATCATGAGCGACCGTATTCAATCCAGAAAGGACAACCTCCTTACCAGTTCCGATTTTTCAAGGGAGATAATAAAAACGGTCCAGTTTATTGCGGAGAGCGAAGGATATTCGGTCGTATTCCGAAAGAAGGATCCTAATATCCTCTATTTCAACTACGAGGTGGATATTACCAATAAGGTTCTCGATCATCTCAGAAGAACCGCCGGCTCCCGTTAGCCGCCCGTTCAGGCCATGGCTTCAGACACTCCGATGATGCAGCAGTACCGGAGCCTCAAAGAGAGGCACCGGGATGCTGTTCTTTTTTTCAGAATGGGCGATTTCTACGAGATGTTCGAGTCCGATGCCGTGGAGGTCTCCTCCATTCTGGGACTCACCCTCACCAAGCGCAACGGTCTCCCCATGTGCGGCATTCCCTATCATGCATCGGGAACCTATATCCCAAGGCTGCTCCGGGCCGGAAAAAAAATTGCCGTCTGCGAACAGATATCTCTCCCGGAATCGGGGAAGGGAATTGCCAGGCGCGAAGTTGTGGAGGTTATCACCCCCGGAACCATTGTCGATGAAGACTTTCTTGACCGAAGCCGCAACAACTATCTAGCGGCCCTGGGCTATATCGACCATGCCTTCTCCTTCACCTATATCGACCTTTCCACCGGGGAGTTTGCCGCAACGCTCCTGGGTCCGGATAACCGCATCGAACGGCTGCGCAAGGAACTTGCCCGTCTTCAGCCTTCCGAACTCCTTATTCAGGAAACCCTCATCGAAGAAGAACCCGAGGTGGCCCGTGTCATTTCCGAAGGCGGCAGGATTCTGGTAAACCGTTTTCCGGACTGGTCATTCAATCTCAGCGACAGCGAAAACAGACTCAAGCGCCTTTTCGGAGTGAATAACCTCAAAGGATTCGGTATTTCTCCGGGGGAAAAGGCCATCCATGCCTGCGGAGTGCTTCTGGAATATCTTTCAGAAACATCTCACGACCGGGTTAAGCATGTTGCCTCCATCTCGCTTTATGAAGAGAGCGATTTCGTAGGTCTGGACGAATCCACCCAGCGTAATCTCGAGATAGTGGCGAACATGCGCGACGCTTCCAATACGTTCACCCTCTTCCAGGTGCTTGATAAAACCCGGACCGCTTCCGGTGCAAGGATGCTGCGGAGCCGCCTGCTGCACCCCCTGAGAGACGCGGCGGCGATAGAGTCGAGGCTTAACAAAGTAGAGGAGCTCTACCGCAATCAGATCCTGCTTTCCAGCCTTCGGAAAATGCTTTCAAAGGTACTTGACCTTGAACGCCTTTCGGCAAGGATAGCCCTGGGCAAGGCTCACGCCAAAGATCTGGCTGCAGCCGCTTCCACCATTTCCGCCGTTCTTGAAATAGACCGGGAGATAGGAAACTGGGATCTGTCGGAACTTCGTCCTCTGGCAGCGGAAACCGTGGCCTCGGCACAGCAGCTCCAGGATGAACTTGACCGTTCTATCTGCGATGAACCCTCTATCCTCCTTACGGAAGGAAACATGATCCGTGATGGCTTCAGCGCCGAACTGGACCGCCTCCGGGGGATGAAGCAGGACAGCAGAAGAATACTCAACGAGTATCTGGAAGATGAGAAGAGCCGGAGCGGTATCTCCAGCCTTAAGATAAAATACAACAAGATAATCGGCCATTTTATCGAGGTGACAAAATCCAACCTCGATCTGGTGCCGGATCATTTTATCCGGAGACAGTCCCTGGTCGGAGCCGAACGGTATACGACCGAACGTCTCGGCGAGCTTGAAACCGAACTGAACAGCGCCTCTGAAAGGATCGTTCAGCTTGAAAAGGAACTCTTTCTCTCCCTGCGGGAGATGTGCGCCGGGCAGATTCCCCTTCTTCAGTCCCTGGCAAGGCACGTATGCGAGATCGATTTTTTTCAGTCCCTTGCCTATGCGGCCACGGTCCATGGCTATGTACGGCCCGCTGTCGCCGAGGGGATGGAGCTTTCGATCAGGGAAGGGCGTCATCCGGTTGTTGAAGCGGGCCTGTCCGCAGGAGACTTCATTCCCAATTCAATCGAGATCGGCAGGGAGTTTTCTTTTGCACTCATAACCGGGCCGAACATGGCGGGAAAATCGACCTACCTGCGGCAGACCGCCCTTATCGTGCTCATGGCCCAGAGCGGCTCCTTTGTTCCCGCCCTGGAGGCATCGATCGGCATTGTCGACAGGATATTCTGCAGGGTAGGTGCATCGGACAATCTTGCACGGGGAGAATCCACTTTTCTTGTGGAAATGAATGAGACCGCATATATCCTCAGAACGGCGGGTGAAAAAAGTCTGGTGATTATGGACGAAGTGGGACGCGGAACAAGTACGACCGACGGATTATCCATTGCCTGGGCCGTAAGTGAAGCCCTCCTCGCACGCAAAACAAAAACCCTGTTTGCCACCCACTTCCACGAACTAACCACCATCGAGCATGCCCTTATGATGAAACTCCGCCTGGCCGTAAGGGAAGAGGGCGACAGGGTAATCTTCCTTAAAAAGGTGGAGGAGGGAAGTGCCGAGGGGTCCTACGGCATTCATGTTGCAGCTCTTGCGGGTGTTCCGGAATCCGTTCTTCAGCGTGCCCGCGAGGTCCTTGACGAACTGGAGTCTCGCGACCGCTCTATTTCCCGTGAACTCCTGGAGAAGCAGGAGGCACTTCCCGCGGTAAAAACGGGAAAGCCCGTATCCCTGTTCAGCGAAACCGAGCTGATCGAAAGCGAACTTCTGGGAACCGATCTGAACGGTCTCAGTCCGAAACAGGCCCTTGATATGCTTTTTTCCTGGAAACAGCGTCTCGCTCCGGAAAAAAACCGCTGATCTTCCGGATTATTTAAATCGCAAGCGCGTATTTCCCCTGTTTCCTGTTATGGAGAACGGACAGGACATTGCTGACGCCGCAGCCTTCACTCTTCAGCTCTTTTTTCCCCTCAGCTGTATATGCTGCGGCAGAGAGTATCACCCGGATGCCTTCACCCGCTATCCGGGCAGCCGCTCAGGCCCGGTTCCTCTCTGCTCCCGGTGCAGCAGGCTTCTTTCTGACGAAATGACCGAACGTCCCTGCAGGATGTGCGGTAGAGCGCTTATTTCAGAGACTGACCTCTGTATGTCCTGCAGAAAACGATTTAAAGAAAAGCCTCCGGCATTTGTACGCAATAATGCGCTTTTTTCTTACCGGGGAAGGGCAAAATCGCTTATCTCCGCATATAAATTCGGAAACAGAAGGGAGCTTGCACCCTTTTTTGCCTTCCTCCTGGACAAGGCCATCCGGCAGACCTTCGACACGTCCGTGCCGATTGTTCCCGTTCCTTACCGACCTGCGGGGAAAAAACGGAGGGGCTGGGATCCGGTAGAAGAGGTCTGCTCCATCCTCTCTTCACATTACGACCGTATCATCATCAAACCCCTGAAAAGAAAGGGAAACAGGCAGCAGAAAAAGATGAGTGCAGCCGAAAGGGAGGAAAACATACGCTCGGCACTTACCTTTAAAAAAACGGCTGCCTTTTCCTCTAAGGACAGGAAGGACGGTAACGGGGTCATTCTCATCGACGACGTTTTCACCACCGGAGCTACTCTTCAGAGATGCGCCGGTCTTCTTTGCGAAAACGGCTGCCCCTGTCTTCAGGCCTTCACTCTTGTGGTCGATTAGGGTCTGCTGATATCCTGTTTTTGCATACGTGAGTTGACTATTATCCCCTCAGCTGATATCTTTTAAGCATATTTCAGCATTGCGGTCTGGAAGGAGTCGAATACGGCTCCTTTTTTATTGCTGGATAGATCACCATAACGGCTGATTCATTCTTTAACCCCTTGCTGCCAGGACAGGAAAGATGGAGTATTTTTCGAAGCATCATGATAATCCTATAACAGGAGAAATTGAGCCCATAATAGAAGGCCTGGGCTATAAAAGCGTTGAGATTGCCGGTAAGAAAAGCGGCAGTCGTTACCACGTTTCGATCATAATTACGAAACAGGATGGTATCGGCCTTAAGGACTGTGAAAAAGTGCATAAAGCGGTGGTTCCGCGCCTTGAGCTTATTCTTGATGACCGGGATATGCATATAGAAGTTTCCTCTCCGGGAATTTCCCGTAATCTCAAAAGCGGTTCCGAATTTACCGCTTTTATCGGTTCCGCTGTCAGAATACTCCTTATGGATAATTCCGACTGGACAGGCGGTACCATTCTGGAAGCAGACGAAAAGGAAGTAAAGCTCTCCACAAAAGAGGGCTATAAAGAGTTCCCGTATTCCATAATAAGAAAAGCAAAACTTGTGGATGCACAGGAGGGTGAAGCATAAATGGCCGTAGGATTGGCAGAAGCTATCCGGTCTCTGGTTCAGGACCGGGGTATATCGGAAGACCTGGTAAGGAAAACCATCGAGGATTTTCTCCTTGCCGCATATAAAAGGAAATTCAACACAACCGAGAACGCCGTTGTCCGTTTCAATGACGACGGAAGCGAGGTTTCCATCTTTGCCGCAAAAGAGATTGTGGAAGAGGTGGATGATCCGGTTACTGAAATCGAGCTTGCGGAAGCCCTCACCTTCAGTGAAGAATGCGAGATCGGTGATGAACTGCTGATTGAGATTAATCCGCAGGAGTTTGACCGCGTTGCCGTTCAGAGTGCAAAGCAGAAGGCAAAACAGACTCTCAGAGAGATTCAGAAAGATACCCTTTACTCCGAGTTCAAGGAGAAAGAGGGAGAAATGGTCATCGGCTATTTCCAGAGAGAACGGAATGGAAACATTTTTGTCGATCTCGGCAAGATTGAGGGTATTCTGCCCCGCCGATACCAGTCTCCGCGTGAGGTGTACCGGCCAAATGACCGCATAAAAGCGCTGATCTACGAAGTCAGCAAATCACCCACGGGACTTCAGATTGTTCTCTCAAGAACTCATACCGATTTTGTAAAGAGGATATTCGAACTTGAAGTACCCGAAGTCTATGACCGGACCGTTGAAATATTCAAAATTGTCCGGGAACCGGGCTACCGAACAAAAATAGCCGTTTTTTCCAACAGGGATGATGTTGACCCTGTCGGGGCATGTGTTGGAATGAAGGGTGTCCGTATTCAGGCCGTTGTCCGTGAGCTTGAAGGCGAAAAAATTGATATTCTCAAGTACGACATAGATCCCCGTTCCTTCATCAAGAATGCGCTCAGCCCCGCGGAAGTTCAGAATGTGGTCGTTCTGGATGAGAGCAAACGTCAGGCTCTTGCCGTCGTGGATGAAAACCAGCTTTCCCTCGCGATCGGAAAGCAGGGGCTCAATGTCCGTCTGGCAAACAGACTTGTAGACTGGAATATCGACGTCAAAACCAATGATCAGTTTGAAGAGATGGATATCTCAACGGAAACCAGGAAAGAACTCAATGCTCTCTTCAACGATACCGAATACGATGAAAATATTGAAGAAATAAGCAGAATTGCCGAACTACCGGGAATAAGTGAGCGTCTGGCCGAAATTCTTCTGCAGAACGGCATTGAACTCATAGAAACCCTTGTCAATTTGTCTGTTGAGGACCTTGCCAGACTTGAAGGGGTAACGGCTCAGGATGTTGAAAAAATAGAGAGCATTATTTCCGAAAATGTTGATATTATCGAAGAAGAAGTTGAAGATGAAGGCGCAGCAGAAGAGGATGAAGGGGAGCAGGAAGCTTCCGCCGCAGCGGAGACTGAGGTTTTTCAGGAAGAAACCTACGAATGTCCAGAGTGCGGACACTCTATCACCATCGACATGACCTCTTGCCCAAATTGCGGTGTAGGTTTAAGCTTTGAAGTCGAAGAAGATGATGAAGAATCAGAAGACGAAGAGGAGCAGGAGGTTTAAAAACCTCCTTTCACGGGAGTAGTAAAGGAACTTTATGGCTGAAGAACAAGAGAATACGCAGAAACCGAAAGTAACACTGATCAAGCACCGAAAACCACAGGTCAGTTCACCCGTTCAGGAAGAACCGGCTGAAAAAAGCGACAAAAAGAAAGTTGTCGTTGTAAAGAAGAAACCCAAAAAAACGGTGGTAACCAAGGTTGTCGCAAAGAAAGAAGAGCAGCCTCAGCCCAGGGCGGAAAAGCCGGTAGAGAAACCTGCAGAAAAGCCCGCAGAAAAAGCTACCGAAAAAACCGAAGCTCCCCGTAGACCAGCTGCTCCCAGGAATCAGGATTCTCCTCAGGGACAGAGAAGAGGACCGCTGCCTACTCAAGGTCCTGCTCATAACGATTACCCGAGAAGAAGAATGCCGGGTTCCCCTGAACCTCCCCGCAGCAATACAGCCCCTCCCAGAGGCGGATATCGCGGCCCCGGAGCCCCTTCAGGACCTCCACGCGGTCCTTCCGGTCCCGGCGGACCCCGAAGAGGTCCCGGTGGTCCGGGCGCTCCCGGAGGTCCCAGAAGACCCGGAGGAGCCGGCGGACCCGGAGCTCCCCGCAGAGGCCCGGGCGGATCTGCTGAAGCTTCAAAACCGGATCTTAATGAAGGCAAGAAGCAGGGCGGGAAGAAATTCTTCAAATCAAAGAAAAAGCCCGTTTACCAGAAGACACGAAGAGAAGGTGTTCAGGAAAAGTCTTTTCAGATAAAGAAGAAACAGGCTCTTCGTGCAAATCCGATTCCCAAGGAAATCGAAATTATGGAAGTAATTACGGTTTCCGAACTTGCGAGAAAAATGAATCTCAAGGCTTCCGAGCTTATCTCCAAGCTTATGGGAATGGGAATGATGGTAACCATCAACCAGCAGATCGATGCCGAAACGGCTGAGATACTTGCGAATGAGTATAACTGCAATGTTAAAATTGTCAGTCTTTATGATGAAACGCTCATCGAAACCGTGGATGACAAGGAAGGTGATCTTGCGGACAGACCTCCGATTGTTACGGTTATGGGACATGTTGACCACGGTAAAACAAAACTCCTCGACGCCATCCGGTCCACAAACGTGGTCGACGATGAATTCGGCGGAATTACCCAGCACATAGGTGCATACAAGGTAGTCGTCAATAATCAGGAAGTGGTATTCCTTGATACTCCCGGACACGAAGCTTTTACTCTTATGCGTGCCCGTGGCGCACAGATTACCGATATCGTTATTCTTGTGGTTGCGGCCAATGATGGTGTAATGCCCCAGACTATGGAAGCCATAGATCATGCCAAAGAAGCCAAGGTTCCCATCATAGTCGCCGTAAACAAGGTTGATCTTCCCGAAGCGAATGTTGACCGTGTAAAGCAGCAGCTTTCAGAATACGATCTTATTCCCGAAGACTGGGGTGGAAATACGCTTTTCTGCGAAATTTCCGCTCTCAAGAAAGAGGGAATTGATGAACTGCTTGAATCTATTCTTCTCCAGGCGGAAATTCTTGAGCTCAAGTCCAATTTTGACTGCCGCGCCGAGGGAAGAGTGCTCGAATCCAGGGTAGACCACGGAAGGGGTATTGTTTCCACGGTCATCATACAGAGAGGAACCCTCAGGGTTGGTGATGCTTTTGTCGCGGGGGTCTATCCCGGCAAGGTAAGAGCAATGTTCAATGACCGGGGAAAGAAAATAGAAGAAGCACCTCCTGCAACTCCCGTCGAGATTCTCGGTTTTACCGGCGTTCCCGATGCGGGAAGTCCCTTCCAGGTTACCGAAAGCGAACGCCAGGCCCGACAGGTCGGCACCAAGCGGCAGGAACTGGAAAAGCAGGGAGAAGCGCAGAATGTCAAGAAAATAACTCTGGACAACCTGTACGACTCCATTCAGCAGGGAAGTGTTCAGGAACTGAAGGTTATTGTAAAGGGAGATGTACACGGTTCGGTGGAAGCGCTGCGCCAGTCTCTTGAAAAACAGTCCACAAAAGACATCCGTCTTGTGGTAATACATGCAGCTGCCGGTGCCATCGTTGAAAATGATGTCAACCTTGCCGCCGCATCCAATGCAATTATTGTAGGATTTCACGTCCGGCCGACTCCCAAAGCTCTGTCTCTGGCCGAGCAGGAGAAGGTTGATATCCGTAAATACAATGTCATTTATGATGCCGTTGAAGATATCAGATCCGCCATGGAAGGCATGCTTGCCCCGGATCTGAAGGAAGAGGTTATCGGTACCGTCGATGTAAGAGATACCTTCAAGGTGCCCAAACTCGGGGTAATTGCCGGATGCTATGTGACAAGCGGAAAGGTGAAACGGAACGCCCAGGTTCGCGTCTACCGCGATAATATTGAGATGTTTACCGGTAAAATCGGTTCGCTCAAGCGCTTCAAGGATGATGCAAAGGAAGTCGATGCAAACTATGAATGCGGTATCGGCATTGACAACTACAACGATCTTAAGGTGGGCGATACCCTCGAGGTATTTGAAATACGCGAAATAGCGAAGAAGCTCTGATTATGTCGGATTCCATACGGCTCAGAAGAATCGAATCATCCATTCAGAATGAAATAGGGATGATGATTCTAAGACAGATGATAAAAGATCCCCGGGTAGACGAGTCTCTGACCGTTACCCGGGTTTCGGTTTCAAAAGATATAGCCTACGCGAAGGTCCACGTCTCGTCCCTTTCCGGTGATGATTCCCTTCATGAAGGCGTCGAAGCTCTGAATCACGCTGCCGGTTTTATACAATCGAGACTGGGCAAACAGCTGAAAACAAAAAATACACCAAAATTACGATTTCTCGAGGATCATTCCATCGAATATGGTGTTGAAATGACCAAAAAACTCGAGGAGCTGGATCTGTAAGGTGACGCCCGCGGGAATTATTCTTATCGACAAGCCCGAAGGAGTAACCTCTTTCGGGGCTCTTCATCCTGTAAAAAGGGCTCTGGGTAAAAAGGTTAAGGTCGGCCATACGGGCACCCTTGATAAATTTGCATCGGGGCTCCTTGTGGTCTGCGCAGGCGCCTATACACGTCTGGCATCGGTGCTTACCGCAGCCGACAAAAGCTATGAAGCAGTCATCAGTTTCGGCGCCGAAACTGATACCCTCGACCCTTCCGGTCAGATAACGGCAGAAGCGGCAGCTCCCTCAATGGAAAAGATTCTTGAGGTTCTTCCCGCCTTCCGCGGCACCATCCGCCAGCGGCCTCCTCTTTTCTCGGCCCTTCATGTAGACGGAGAACGTGCCTATAAAAAAGCTCTCCGGGGGGAAGAAGTGGAAATGGCAGAACGCGAGGTTACCATACACGCTCTCGAGCTCCTTTCATACCGGGAGCCGCTTGCAGCCGTCCGGGTCAGCTGTTCCAAGGGAACCTATATCCGCTCTCTTGCGCGCGATATTGCACTTGCCGCCGGTTCCAGGGCTCATCTGAAAGAGCTGAGAAGAACCAGTGTTTCGGCCTTTTCCGTAGACGACGCGGTACACCCCGATCTCTTTGATCCGGCCCATCACCTGCTTCAGGGCGGGATGATTATTCAGACAATGAATAAATACTTCATAACCGCTGTCATCGATACGGACATGATCAGAACTGTCCGAAACGGAACCCTGCCTTCCTGCGATTTTCTTGAATCATGCTTTTCAGGAGCGGAAGATGGCCGGAAGAACCGGGTGCTCCTTTTCAGTAAAGAGGGAAGAATGGTTTCGTCTGTTTCCCGCAGGGCCGACGGCGAATTCTCTTTTGACTTTGTTACCGTGGAGTAGACAGTGGAAGTTTACCCCTGGAAAGATTTTCTGTCCGATCCGCCCTCAGCCGACAGAAAAGGCTCAATGACTATCGGAGTCTTTGATGGTGTTCACAGGGGACACCAGTCCCTGTTCAATGCGATGAAACTGGAGTCCCCGGCGGAAAGGTGGGTCTTTACCTTTGCTTCAAACCCGAGAAGAACCCTCAGGCCTGAACGCTTTTCCGGTGATCTGACCAGCCTCAGACAGAAACTCTCTATGTTCCGCCGGCTGGGTATTGACAGGGTAGTACTGATTGACTTTTCCGATGAATTCAGTACACTGACGGGGAAGGAATTTCTGTTTTCAATCGTAAAGAGGATACCTGTCCATACGATTGTTCTTGGAGATAATTTCAGGTGCGGAAGAAACGGCGATACCAGTGCATACGATGCCCGGGATTTGCTGTCTTCCCGGGGTATCGAAGTATGTATCCCTCCATCGGTTACCTGGCACAGTCTGACCATAAGCAGCACTCGTATCAGGAGCGCCATTCAGGAGGGCAACTTTACTGCCGCTCTTGAAATGACTGAAAGAGCCTTTACTCTCGACGTGGCCGACAAACCTCAGCGTTCGGGAGACGGGGCCATTAGAATAGAACGATGCAACATGTACCAGATCCTGCCGCCACCAGGAGAATATAAGGTGCTTGTTCATCGTAAGGGTACATTGCCTGTACATTCAACGCTTCTTGTTGAAGAGGCGTTCATTAGCTGGCCGGATACTGTTACGATACCGGCAGAAGAGATTCAATTTGTTATCAACGAGGAGTAAGTAAGATCATGTTGACCAAAGAAAGGAAAATGGAGATCATGAAGGAGTTTGGCGGCAGCGAAGCCAACAGCGGAGCTACGGAAGTGCAGGTTGCCCTTCTTACCGCAAGAATTGAGGATCTCACCGAACACTTCAAAACCCACAAAAAAGATCACGCAAGCCGAAGAGGTCTCCTCAAGCTTGTAGGTCAGAGAAGAAAGCTTCTTAAATACCTCAAAAGGGTTAATCTGGAAGGCTATCGTTCACTGATCGAGAAGCTCAAACTGAGAAAATAGCGACAATAAGGAAATTCTATGTTACATCAAGTCAAAATAAATGTCGGTGGAAAAGACCTTATCTTTGAAACCGGAAAGATGGCCAAACAGGCCAACGGAGCCGTCTTTGCCCGTTTTGAAGGCAGCGCCGTTCTGGCAACCGTCTGCTGTGCGGGAAGCACCATGGAAAACCTGGACTTTGTTCCCCTGCAGGTTGAATATAACGAAAAATATTACGCCGCCGGAAAAATTCCCGGCGGCTTCCTGAAAAGAGAAGGCCGTCCTAAGGATAAGGAAATTCTTGTCTGCCGGCTTATCGACCGTCCCATGCGGCCGCTTTTTTCCAAGGCATTCAAAAGGGAGATTCAGATCGTACCGACCACGGTCAGTGCCGATCAGATCAATCCTCCCGACATTATCGCCATGAACGCCGCCAGCGCCGCAGTTACCATTTCGGACATTCCCTTCGAAGGTCCCGTCGGTTCGGTACGCATAAGCTATGTCGATAAGGAAATGATTGTTAACCCCACCTTTGATCAGATTGACCGCTGTGATATGGAAATTATCGTAAGCGGAACCCTTGACGGCATAACCATGGTGGAAGGCGGAGCGAACGAAGTACCGGAATCTCTTCTCCTTCAGGCGATCGAGGTTGCAGAACCGGTCATCAAAGAACTTTGCGAGGCTCAGATAAAGCTTCGTGAGCTTGCGGGAAAGGAAAAACTTCCCCTGGTCAAAGATGAACGGGTTCTTGAAAAGAGTGATGAAATGCGTGCCTTCGCCTATTCAAAGATGGAAGAAGCATGCTTTGTAAAAGGGAAAATGGAGCGCGGAGCGGCAATCAAGGCCGTAAAGAACGAGACTGCGGAGAAATTTGCCGAGTACATTACCGAAGAAAACCTTCCGCTCTTCAAGGCGCTTCTCGGCGACCTTGAAACCGAGATTGTACGTACTTCCATTCTTGAGAAGGGAATACGGACCGACGGCCGTGATCTTGAAACCATCCGCCCCATTGAATGTGAGGTCGGGGTTCTTGACCGTGCACACGGAAGCGCTCTCTTTACCCGGGGTGAAACTCAGGCACTTGCTGTTACCACCCTTGGTACGATCTATGATGAACAGATGGTCGATAACATTGACAGTGATAAATCCTACAACAACTTCATGCTTCACTATAATTTCCCTCCCTTTTCGGTAGGAGAAACCGGCCGGATGTTCACCGGACGCAGGGAAATCGGCCACGGACATCTTGCCCATCGGGCGATTGCCGCGGTTCTGCCCAAAAAAGCTGATTTTCCCTATACCGTCAGAATTGTGAGCGAAGTGCTCGAGTCAAACGGATCTTCCTCCATGGCAACCGTTTGCGGCGGTACACTCAGTCTTCTTCATGCCGGCGTACCCATGCGCAAGCCCGTGGCTGGTATTGCCATGGGACTGGTAAGCGAAGGAGATAAGGCCGCCATCCTCAGTGACATTCTCGGAGAAGAGGATCACCTGGGAGACATGGACTTCAAGGTTGCCGGTACCGAAGACGGCATAACCGCCTTCCAGATGGATATAAAGATTACCGGCGTATCCAGCGAGCTGATGAACCGTGCCCTCGAGCAGGCCAAGCGCGGCCGGATGCACATTCTCGGAATCATGAACCAGACCCTTAAGGAACCGGTCAGTGATGTCTCGGACTATGCACCGAAGATCCTTACCATGAAGGTTGACATCGATAAAATCGGTGCGGTCATAGGACCGGGTGGAAAAAACATCAAGGCTATTGCCGAACAGAGCGGTTCGGAAGTCAACATTGACGACAGCGGAACGGTTACCATCTTTGGTAAAACAAAGGAAAAGGCCGAAATGGCAAAGGTAATGATTCATTCCATAGTCGAAGAACCGGAACCGGGAAGAATTTATCAGGGTACCGTAAAAAGGCTGATGGATTTCGGCGCTTTTGTAGAGATTCTTCCGGGAAAAGAGGGACTCTGCCACATCTCCAAGCTGTCCCGCCAGCGGGTAAATGCCGTGAGCGATGTACTTGAGATGGACCAGAAAATTCCTGTCAAGCTGATGGAGGTGGACCGTCAGGGCCGCCTTAATCTGAGCTATATTGACGCCCTCGAAGAGTTGGAAAAAAAGAAATAGACGGAGAGGTATATCGGCATGGCAAGGGTCATTGTTCACGGACAGTATGAAACTGAGCTTGTACCGGAGTACGGATCGGTTCATGCATCCGGAGCAGACCTCAGGGCCGATATTTCCGAACCATTGGAGCTGCTGCCGGGGGAACGTATGATGGTTCCCACCGGTGTGCGACTTCAGATTCCCGAAGGATATGAGGGTCAGGTTCGCCCACGTTCCGGGCTCGCAGCGAAGCACGGAGTAACCGTACTCAATACACCCGGCACCATCGATTCGGATTATCGCGGCGAAATAAAAATCATTCTCTACAACTCGGGTAAGAGCCCCTACCGTATTGAACCGCGGAGCCGTATAGCTCAGCTGGTTTTTGCAGCGGTTGTTCAGGCCGAGTTCATCCAGCTTGAAGAACTTGAAGAATCAGAACGCGGCCCGGGAGGCTTCGGCTCTACCGGCATATGATGATCCGACATCATCGGGCACAGTTCGGAATAATTCACCGCTATGTACTGAGAGAGTTTCTCTTTTCTTTTTTTATTGCATTTCTCTTTTTCTTTTTTATTTTTTTTGTAAACCAGCTGCTCCTCCTGGCCGAAGAAATACTCGCCAAGCGGGTAAGTCCGGGAAAGGTCGCACGCCTTGTTTTTTATTCTCTCCCTGCAATTCTGGCCTTTACCTTTCCGTTTTCCTCCCTTCTCGGAGCCCTTATGGCCATCGGAAGGCTCTCTTCCGACAATGAAATAAAGGCAATGCGTGCCTCGGGAATTTCTCATGGAAGACTCTTTGTTCCCGTTCTTTTTCTGGGAATAATGCTTACTGGATTCTCTTTCTTCACGAATGATTTTCTTCTTCCCAGGGGTACGATTAATTTCGCCCGTCTGTATCGTGATATTCTGTACACCAACCCCGCTCTTGAACTGGAGTCCAACTCAATCCGCCGTTATAAAGAAACGGTCCTCGTTACCGGACTGGTCAGGGGAAAGGAAATATACGACCTGATAATTCTTGACCGTAATGAAGATAATCAGGAACGGATGATAAGCGCCTCAAAAGCTGTACTTGAACAGCACGAAAGCGGAGAAAGCGTAATACGGCTCAGGCTTGATTCGGTTTTCGGACATACCATGAAAAGCGGTGACGGCAACTATGATTATTTTACGGCAAATACCATGGAGTATAATATTCTCCTTTCCACTTTTTCCTTTACGGTCAATAACCTGACGCCAAGAGAGATGAGCGCTTCCGCCGTCTACGATGACATTCTTGAAATGAGGGGAGAGTATGCCGAAAGGGTTTCGGAATACAAAAAAAATATTGAAAGGAGTCTTGCCGAATACAGGCATGCGCAAGAGACCGGACGATCCGAAGAAGAGACGGAACGTCTGAGGGAACAGTATGAGCGACTTTCCGGAAACCTTCCCTATGACAGGACCCTGCAGCTCTATGAGATAGAATTTCACAAGAAACTTGCAATTCCCTTCGGCTGCCTTGCCTTTATGCTTTTTGCCTTCCCTGCAGGACTCCTGCCGAAGAAAAGCGGACGCTGGGTTGGTTTCGGAATAGGGCTGATGGCGGCACTGCTTTACTGGGCCCTGCTTCTGGCAGGGCAGACCCTTGGACTTCGTTTCCGTATTGCCCCGTTTCTGGCCATGTGGTTTCCCAATTTTATCATTGTCTTTCTGGGAGCGGTCATTTATACAATCAGGAGACAGAGATGAAAACCATGCAGCTTATGCTTGTGCGTGCATTTCTTCCCGTTCTTCTTCTGTCGGAGTTTTTTTTCCTCCTGATTGTGATTCTTGTGGATCTCTTCTCCAATCTGTGGCGTTATCTTCAGAATGAAGCAGGGCTGTATGAAATCCTTATGGCTTCGGCTTACTACATTCCCAAGGCTGCCCTGTTCGGGCTTCCGCCGGCCCTCCTTTTCTCGGTGGCCTTCACCCTGGGGAATTATCAGGCAAAAAATGAACTGATAGCAGTTTTTGCGTCCGGAGTCTCCCTGATCCGTTTTACCTTTCCGATCATTCTTATTTCTTCCTTTCTCAGCCTCGGAAGTTTTTATTTTCAGGAACACGCGGTTATCCCGACATGGGCCCAGAAACGGATATATTCCGATTCCCTTATTGGAAGGAGCACCGCGGAGAATAATACCAACGTGGTTATCTTGTCGGGTGGAGGTCGTTTTCTCTACAAGGCTGATTACTATAACGATAAAAACTTTTCCCTTACCGGAATAAGCGTTATCGAAAGAGATACACATGGCCGCTTCCTTCGCAGAATAGAGAGCGAATGGGCTGAGTTTTCTGAATCCGGCTGGAAGTTCCACAGAACACGCTTATTTACCCTGAACGACGAAGGCAGGGTAATCGAAGAATACCATTCCGTTCTCGATGATCCCGAATTTACCGAACCGCCCGCCAGTTTCCGAAGGCAGGTAGGCAGCGTAGAGGAGCTCAAGACCGAAGAGGCGAAGATCTGGATAGAATCTCTTCAGAAAACCGGAAGCGACCGCTATCAGGAAGCTCTGACGGGCTACTACGAACGTTTCGCCTTTTCATTGACACCGCTCATCGTGACTCTTCTTTCCGTTTCAATCAGCGGATACTTCCGGAAAAACATCATGCTTATGAGCCTGCTTTCCAGTCTTGTCATATCTGTTGTATATTACGTATCTGAAATGATGCTTGTCCTTTTTGCCCGTCAGGGCCTGATTCGGCCGATAACGGGAGCCTGGGCAAGTGCGGTAATCTTTCTTATGCTGTCACTTTTTATGCTTAAAAAAGCCAAATCCTGATTCTGGAGAAACCTTGATGCTCTCGATAACACATTATGATAAAAACAGCCGTGCACGGTGCGGTACCCTCTCCCTGCCTCACGGAGATGTAGAGATACCGGCCTTCATGCCGGTTGGAACAAATGCGAATGTAAAGGCTATTCACCACAATACGGTCGACCAGATGGGGTACAGACTGATTCTCGGCAATACCTATCACCTCTACCTGCGTCCGGGAAAAGAGGTATTTGAGGAGTACGGCGGTCTGCATAATTTTTCCTCCTGGCCGCACAATATCCTTACCGACAGCGGCGGTTTCCAGGTATTCAGCCTTGCCCCCTTCAGGAAAATACGTGATGAAGGAGTCCGATTCAGGAGCCATATCGACGGATCCTACCATTCCCTGACGCCTGAATCGGTAGTGGACTTTCAGGAGACTCTCGGCAGCGATATTCTCATGTGTCTGGATGAATGCACAGCCCCCGACATTACCTATAAAAAAGCGCTTGAGGCCTGCCGGCGGACCACCGCCTGGGCCCGGAGAAGCAAAATTCGCTGGGAGCAGCGGCGCGAAGGATACGACGGAAAACTTTTCGGCATCATCCAGGGGAATTTTTTCAGGGACCTCAGGAAAATGAGCGCCGAAGAGATTATTGAACTCGATTTTCCCGGCATAGCCATAGGCGGTCTTTCGGTAGGTGAGTCGTATGATATGTTCGAAGACTTTCTTGCTTATACCGCGGAGTTCCTTCCATCTGAAAAGCCCCGTTACCTGATGGGCATTGGAACACCCGATTATATATTTGCGGCGGTTGAAAACGGAATCGACCTTTTCGACTGCGTATTCGCCACAAGAATTGCCCGGAACGGTGCGGTATTCACCAGAGACGGCCTTATCAGCCTTAAAAAGGTGCGCCACTCCCTGGACAAAGGACCGATTGCCGAGGACTGTCAATGCGAAGCCTGCCAAAGGTACTCCAGAGGTTACCTCCGTCATCTTTTCAAAGCGGGAGAACTCTTCGGTCCGATGCTTGCCACACAGCACAATCTCCAGTTTCTTTACGATCTTCTTGAGAATATAAGATCTTCCATCCGGGAAGGGAGCTTTACCAGCTTCAGGGATGATTTTCTTGACCGATACATGAGAAAAGGAAACTGAAAAATGCCGCGGAAAGAATCGGGAAAAAGCGACAGCACCCTGTTCACAATGATTGTCATGGTATGTACTTTCGGGTCGCGTATCCTCGGATTTGTAAGAACGGCGGTCATTTCAGCCATCTTCGGGGCAGGGGGAAAGGCAGATGTAATAAATGCAACCTTTGCGGTACCGAACAATCTTAGAAAACTGCTTGCCGAGGGAGCCCTCAGCAGCGCCTTTATCCCGGTATTAAGTGAAACCATCGTACAGGAGAGTGACAGGAGGGAACGCTCTTCCCGCCTCGTACGTACCCTCATAAGCTTCCAGCTGCTTATCCTCGTTCCCTTTACCATACTCGCGGTAATCTTCGCCGAACCCCTTGTAAAACATGTAATAACCCAGTTCACCGATCCGGACCAGATAGCACTTGCCGTCGACCTTTTCCGCTTTTTTATCGTCTACCTGGTGCTCATAAGCATCAGCAGCGTCCTTATGGCTCTCCTCAACAGCCATGACCGCTTTTTTATTCCCGCATTCACCCCCGTCTTTTTTTCGATTTCGGTTATCTCTTCAATCCTCCTTCTTCACCGTCAGATGGGAGCATTCTCAATGGCCGTCGGAGTGCTCTTCGGCGGGCTCGGACAGATCCTCTTTCAGATCCCCGAATCACGCAGACTGGGCTACAGTTTTAAACCGCTCCTTATGTTCAGGGATGAAGATTTCCGGAAAATAGTGAACCGGTGGCTTCCGGTCCTGGCCACATCTTCCATCTTTACCATAAATCAGCAGGTAGCCTTCATCCTTGCTTCGGGCCTTGAAACCGGAAGCGTATCTGCTCTCAGTTATGCCCTGGTCTTCTGGCAGCTCCCCTTCGGCATTTTTTCCGCCTCGGTCACCACGGTCCTTTTTCCGAAAATGAGCAGACAGGCCGGAAACGATGATAAGGAAGGCTTGAAGGACTCGGTTCAATACGGCCTGCGCTTTCTTTTTGTCCTCCTCGTTCCTTCGGCGCTTTTTCTCTCCTTTTTCGGGCTTGAGACAGTTTCCATGGCCCTTCAGAGAGGGAAATTTACCGCCGATAATACCCTCATGACAGCTTCGGTACTGACCGGCTACTGCTGGGGACTGTTCAGCGTAGGTGCATTCACATTTCTTCAAAGATTTTTTTACTCTATCAGGAATTACCGGCTCCCGTTTATTGTTGCCGCTCTGGTTGCAGCAGTCGATATAACCCTTTCCATTATTCTCAAGGAGACGGCACTTGGTGTAAGCGGTCTCTCAATAGCAAATTCCGTCTCCTTCACTCTGGGTACGGTCCTCCTGCTTATTCTGGCCGCCGGGGCTCTCGGCGGCCTCGCTCTTCGATCGTTTCTCTTTACGGGCTTGAAGGTGTTCGCATCGCTCATCCCCGCCGCCGTTTTTGCTCTCCTTATGAGAGAATTTTTCGGGTCCTGGTGGATCGAAGGTTCCCATCTTGCGGGATTTACTTATCTTGCAGGAGAAGCTATCATCATGATAATGCTGATTCTGGCAATGTATAAAATAACCGGCATAGAAATGATGGACAGCATCCTTTCCAGGATTTCCGGAAGGAGAAAACCTTGAAACGGCTTATAATACCTTTCCTTATTCTTTTTTCTCTCTTCACCATGGTGGTCCGGGCCGAAGATGATGAAATAAAAAGCGTTTATGAAGAACGTCTTGAAAAAATTGCCTACGGAATAGACAGCGAGGTTGAGTCCCTGATAGACACCCTGGTGGAAGAGCGTGACGACAGATTTATCAAAGAGCTTCTTCAGCTCTTTGATTCCACCCTTAATGCAAGTCTTCAGGAAAAAATCATCGGCTACTTTGAAAAACGTGAACTTGATGACGCCGTAGATCCGGTATTTTCGACCCTTAAGCGCGAATGGGACCAGGAACTCTCGCGCAAGCTTACGACCGCCATGCTGGGCTACCTCAAAAAGAGACAGAGTCCGGAAATAACCGGTTTTATTGCGGAAAATCTTGTTCCGGACCGTGATGAGACAATTTCCACCGCAGCCATATCCGCCGTCGGAGCTTCCGGCAGAAAAGAGTTTGCCGGGCTTCTTCTTGATGAACTGGAAGAAGATGATGTTTCTCCAAATAAAAGGGCGGAACTGATCAGTGCTGTGGGACTCCTGGGTGATCCCGATGCCGTAACGCTACTTTCGGAGCTCCTTCTGGATGAAGCGGAGGATAAATCCATCCGCTGGCGTTCGGCGGATGCTCTCGGGGAAATCGGCGGCAAGGATAGTCTGGATGCCCTTTTATCGGTATTCGGCAGTCCGGACCCGATCCTGCGAAGCAAGGCGGCAGCGGCTCTCTCCGGATTCGAAAAGGCTGAAGTGGAGGATGCGCTCATCCAGGCTTTGCGGGATTCTTTCTGGCGTGTGAGAGTCGCGGCGACACAGGCACTTGGCGAACTGGGGTCAGATAAAGCGGTTGATATTCTTATCTACAAGGCGAAGAATGATCCGGATGTACGGAATGTACGCCTTGCATCGATGGCGGCACTTGGAGAAATCGCCGGTTCAAAGGCTGTCGATTTTCTCTATGAGACCTACCTTGATGACAAAGCTCTCATACAGATCAGAATGGCAGCACTGCGCGCGCTTCTCGAAGCTGCCCCCCGAAAATCGCTTGCTGCGGTAAAAAAGCTTTTCGATACCGAAATAGGCGAGAAGGAGAGCGCCATCGTAATCGAAACCGCAAAGCTTCTTTCAACATCCGAGAGTGATTCGGTGGAAGAACTCTATGCACAGATGTTCAAACTTGATGACCATCGGGACCTCGTTATCTATGCCCTGAGGGGAATCCGCATCAACAAGCTTACCAGGCTTCGTGGAGAGGTCGAAGCGCTTACCGGTGAGGATGTTGATCAGTTCATCCGCAAGAACGCGCTCTCGACCCTTGAAACACTGGATTAGAAGAAAACAGCGGTCTATTCATCTTCCTTTTCAGGCGGTCCCGGGGAATCGATCGAATGGAGAAGACGGTTTATATTCTCCAGAGGGGATACCCAGGCATGGAAGCTGAAGCTTATGGTAACGTTCTCGCTCAGCTTGTAGGTAATGGGGATACCCAGAGATCCCTTCAGCGGATGCTCCTTCATGGTGAAGCGGGAGGGATCTTCCGGAGTGAACCTGAAGTGCTCTCCGGAGCGGCTTATCGTTCCGATAACGGCGGGAACCGGATAGAGGAAAATGATAAAGGGCGAAGAAGCAGATCCTCCGACCCTCAAGGTCTCGCCGTCCTTAAGCCACTTGATGTTGCGTTTTCCTATTAAACGGTTCTGTTCCTGAACCGTCATCTCTATCGCTGTTTTGCCTGCAGCCCTTGCTTCCTGTATCTCCTTCAGAGAATAGAGTCCGCTGCTGCGTCCGGGCGCGGATGAAACACCGCTGCTTCTTGGAGGAAGAGCCCTCTTGTGTTCACGGCTGAAAGCCATAAGCTCATCGGCCGCGGCATTCTTATCCCGGGCGGAACCGAAATTTGCCAGCAGAAGCGCGCTTTCAGCCTGCGTATCATCGTTTGAAACGAGAAGCGTTTCTTCTTTATCCTCTTTTTTAAGCCCATAGGGGGTAACTCTATCTTTTTCGCGGACCTGCTGGACATCAGCACCCGGGCCGAAAGACCTTCTCACTATCCAGATAATCATCAGGAGAACAACGAGAGCCGCCAGGCCATAGAGCAGATACCGCAGCTGAAAGGCGTTCAGACCACTGCGGCTTCCGGAAGACCGCAGCACGTCGGCACCGAGAGTCATGCGGCGGGGGAAGGCTCTGTCGCTGTTGGCCAGGACAATTTCAAGGTCAAGCACCTGTTCGCCATCTTCAATTCCCGCGGGAAGGGAAAGATTAAGCTTAAGACGCTCCCGCTGCCCCGCTTTTACCCCCGCGGAAACGGACTTGACGAGAGAAGCCTCTCCGTTGATAAGTACATCATCAATGACGATAGAGGCCGGCTCATTCAGATGACTGATAACTGCAAGCTGGAACACAAATTTTTCCCCGATTTTTCCAAGGGAATCCGGAAAGACCAGTTCCAGCTGTCCCGTGGCTCTATGGGCAAAACCTTCTTCATCGGGCGTGTAGGGTACTATGTCCTCATCAAGCTCCTGACTTATTACCGGCAGGAGATTACTGCCGGACTTTCCGCCGATTGTTTCTCCGCCGCCGCCTTCAAAATCTCCGGTCCCGTTTTCCGCAAGTTCTTCACCAGTGGAGAACTGTATAATGTGAACATACCAGCCATTCCGGCGCATCGATGCCGCAATCTCCGCAACATCGCTGCTGTTGCCGGCGGAAACAGGGTAGGGACTGCCGGGAGGCGGATCATGTATTCCGTCCGTGAGGATAAATATCTCTTTTCGGGATTCAAGCGGAAGATCGGAAACGTAGTCATAGAGCGACTTGAAAGCGGATACCAGGTCGGTATGCCTTCCGAGGGGCTGCAGAAGCATCAGCCGGGCGATGACCGGCTTTATCTCTTCGAGACCCTTCATCTTTCTGGATATTTCATAGTCCGGCTCTCCGGCGAAGCTGAGGAGATGGAAGCTGTCTCCAATCGTCAGCTGCTCGGTAAGGATCCGCTCTATCAGATACTCCCTGGTATCATCAAAATAGTTGAACATGCTGCCCGACGTATCAATCAGAACAACTGCGTCAACACTGTTTGCCCTTGTTTCGGCTGCGGGTATAAGCAGCAGCAGGAGGATGACGGCAGACAAAACGCCCTGCCGTCTCCATTCATCTCTTTTTTTCATAATCAAGGCTCCTCCGCAAAAGAAAAGAGGTTACTGAATAATGGCTTCTTCTATCGCTAATACCGTATAGTGATAAACCCTTTCGTTTATCTCGAATTCCAGCGCTTCTCCTTCTTTATGATTCCAGAGTCTGCTGCCGAAAGGACTGAGATAACTGATTATATTTTCGTTCGGGTTCGATTCCCAGGGACCAAAAAAGCTGTACACTTCTTCCTTTCCGGTATCATTGTTCATCAGCCGGACCTTTGTCCCGAAGGAAATCTTGTTCGTATCAAGGTCCGAAGGATCGAATATGATTGCACGCTCAATTTCGTCCTTGAGCTTCTGCATGGTAATATTAAGCAGCTCCTGCTTCTCTTTTCCTGCCTTGTATTCCGCGTTTTCCTTGAGGTCTCCCATTTCAATGGCGGCGCCGATCTCCTTGGATGTCTCTTTCATCTCCACATCGTTGATATGCTTCAGCTGCCGTTTTTTCTCTTCCAGGGCGGCCCTGGTAACAATGAGACCGCGGGAAACCGTCTCAATCTCTTTTTCTCCGTAGAAACGGAAAGCCGGAAACCGTTCCATAATGCTGTGCTTCAGTTTGATCTTTATGGCGGTATCAAGTTCCTTTACATCATTTACAAGGGTAAAAAGACGTGTAATGGAATCTTCATCGGCTTTTTTGATGTACTCTTCCAGCTTGTTTTCCTTGAGGAGGAAATTATGGATCTGCCTGTTGAGTTTCCTGTTTTCCGCAACATCCCGTTTGTTTGATATCTCACGGAAGGTTATGTCCAGAAGGTGAATCATGCCGATAAGAACTTTTTCATAGGAAATACCGTATTCTTCACTCCAGCTTTCCTCGTCAATATTCCTGGCAATCCAGATAAATGCTTCACGTTTTTCCCTGTACTGATCAAGGAGAAAGGTGAAGAGTTCCTTTATCTTATCCTTGTGTCCCTTCGACTCAAGTTCATCGAGTATATAGCGGGTCAGATAGTGAGGGAAAAGACGGACATAATATTCGGGCCAGTTGGAAACACTCTTCTTCAGACGGTCCAGGAAATCCCTCTTAAGATCGGAATCGTCCAGAAGCTGAAAGATTGCCTCTATATCCGGGATTTCCAGGATCAGTTCCTTGAACTTTATCATGAGTCCCGGATTGAGAAAGGGGTAGTCCCGGATAAGTCTGCTGATAATGAGAAAGCTTGCGACCACATATTCATTGGCCTGATTATAGGCCTTGAGAAAACCGGTAAAGTAGTTGAACATTTCTCCGAAATAATCGGATTCGGGATCCGAATGTTCCAGGAATTCCCTCATTATCTTCAGTCTGCCGAAAAAATTCTTTTCGGCGCGGAAACGGTTGAAGGTTTTTTCTTCAAAACTGATGGGAGTATCCCGGACCACAAAGTAGTCCACCTTATCGGGAAGGTTTCCGAAGGAGGGATCTGTCTTCAGTATTTTTCGGGCTTCCGTGGACCAGGTGGACCATTCTCCCGGAGTCAGAACACTGTCGACCAGTTCCGATTTGATCTGCTTCATATTGGCGGCATTGTCAAAACTCTTTATCACGGTTCTGAGAGCCCAGGGAATTTCTTTCTTGATACGGTCATGGAGCTTCTCTTTCGGCCAGACCACCTTGAGCACCCAGATATGATCCCGTGAGAGGCTGGCGAGAGCACTGACGGCCATTTTCAGACTCATCTCGTGTCCCCGTTTACGTGCAAAATCAATATAGACCTGATCACCTTTTATTTCACGGATTCTACCGACTCCCCAGGTCCGGTGACAGACGAAGTTCCCCGCGTCGAAGGAGATGTGCTTTTCAAAATCGCTTATGGCATCGTGTACGTTTCTCCAGTTCTGATTCAGATTGGAGAGCCGTATATACTCGTCGAGGTGACTGTGATCCTTGTGCTTCTGCTTGAAACACTCGGTAATTTCCTTGCGGGCCCAGAGATTTTTGGAATCATAACCGAGAATGCGCTTGAGAATCGCAATCGATTTATCCCACTCTCCGCTGGCCTTATACTCCGCGTACAGAGCTTCAAGAAGCTGTCCGGCCCGTTCTTCACTTATGGTTTTGGCAACCTTCCGTTCAACGTGGAAAAAGAAATCACCTTCCTGAGGAATATACTGAACGAGCTTCTGCCAGATATCCTTTACCTGGTTGAAGAGGCGCTTGTTTATATAACGGTGGATGGCTTTCTTGTAGAAATCGACAGCTGCCTCAATATCACCTTCTTCCTCTTTCCGTTCCGCAAGGTGACGGACTATGTCAGCTTCTTCATAATCAACCTTGATGAGACGTTCCCAGACAAGATACTTCTTATCTTCCTCATTCTCGTGATCATAACATTCGGAAAGCGTGCGCAGGGCATACTTGTTTTCACCAAAATTCAGGATTCTGTTACAGAGATACTCTACAACCTTCCATTTATGATTATCCGAAAAAATGGAGATCAGCTTGACCAGGTTGGAATCGTCTATCTGCTGGCGGCCCAGTGCGAGAATACCGGCAATATAGAGCGCAATAATACTGTTTTTGGTATGGTTAAGATGTTCCTCACAGAGCTCTCTTACTTCGTCCTGGGCATCTTCATCTTCCAGGCCTTCGATAAGCGCGTCCAGTTCCTCAAAATTTGCGATAGAATAGTTATTCAGGGTCGCACGGGTCCACTTTTCCTCATTTAGAAGCTCGCCAATTTTCTGCATGTGCACTTCAGACATAATAAATTCTTCTCCGATCTATGTGGTAAACTGTTCATACACGGATTCATCAAGCAGTTTGATCTTCCGCAGGACTTCCTCGACGTTTTCACGAGAATCCTTCGATCCTATGTAGTGGTCGATAAGCCAGAAATAATGATTGAGCAGTTCAGGCACCAGTAATGCCTTGCGCTGCTCATCCCGCTGCTCACGTAGCTCTCTCTCAAGTGAGTAGATTGCCTGTTTCAGGCGACCATACTCAAGCGGACGGAGCTCCCTCTTTATATTGAATACACCGAACAAAACGGCGTATACCGGAAGCCATACCTTCAGCTCATTACCAGAATACCCTATAACTCTTATTCTTTCAATAAGCCGTACAATCAACTCGGATTCTATGAAGTCAATATCCACCGCGCAGGGGTTGAGAAAGAAAGCCTCTCTGAAAAAGACCTTTGCCGGCTTCGTTTCGTTCAGAAAAGCGTAACAGTCCGCAAGTTCCGCGATATATTCAGGGTTTTCCCGTCTGCTCTGAAGGGCACTTTCCAGAAACTCGGAAGCACGTTCGTAATCGCCCAGAGCCTTCAGGCACCTTCCCATGCGGAAAAGCAGGTCAGGATCCGGTACGGAAGCTCCTCTCAGACTTCTCTGATACGACTCGAAAGCGGTCGAAAAAAGCCAGAGTCTGCAGGCATAGGTGCCTCCGTCAAAGACATACGTGCAGCCGCGGAGATAATTAAGAAAATTGACCCATTCCCTTAAAAGATACTCACCGCGTTCCATATCCTCGGTCAGCGATTCAAGACGGGTATGCCTGGGCTGCCAGAATTTTACATACTTGAGGGAAGCAATGACATCCGGATGCTCAAAATCTATCTCCAGACAGGATTCAAGCCTGCTGTCGGCTTCGGTAAAAAGCCCTGCCTTCATGAGATCGAGAATATCGGTCATCTGTTTTCCAAGAATTTCGTTCTGCTGCTGTTTCGTGAAAAAGCTCCCCAACACCCGGATCTTATGGTGGTTGTTTATTATATCACGATCAAAGGTTTAGTCAATAAAGTGGAAGATTGCCTTTATTCCCCGTATCTGGTAAAAAGGAAGTATGAATAGTACACCGCTCATAGCTCCGTCAATATTATCCGCCGATTTCAGCTCCATCGCCGAAGCCCTCTCCAGAATAGAGGATTCCGGAGCGGATATGGTTCATCTTGATGTTATGGATGGTCATTTTGTTCCGAATATCACTTTCGGGCCTAAAATGGTTGCGGACATAAGAAAACGCACATCTCTGCCTCTCGATGTTCATCTCATGATTGAGAATCCGGAGCATCACATCGATGCTTTTATCGATGCCGGAGCCGATTACCTTACCTTTCATCTTGAAGCGGCGGTCCATGCGCACCGTATCATCCAGAGAATAAGAGAAAAGGGTGTTAAAGCGGGAATCTCTATCGTTCCGGCAACCCCGGCCTCGGCCCTGTCCGAACTGATATCTTTTCTTGATCTGATTCTGGTTATGACGGTCAATCCCGGGTTCGGAGGTCAGAAGATTATTCCCGAATGCATAAAAAAAACAGGTGAAATTGCCGCCATGCTGAAGGTGAGGGGAGACAACGTCCTCCTCGCGGTCGATGGAGGAGTAAACCGGGAGACGGTTTCCATGGTCAGGGAAGCAGGCGCGACACTGCTGATCAGCGGCAGCGCCTTTTTTCAGTCCGCTGATCCGTCCGAAGAGGTTCGATTTCTCAAAGGCATTCTTTCGGTTTAAGAAGGAAGCCCCGAATACCGATAATAGGTACGGGAGAGTAGATAATGTCAGATATCAAACGATCATTGCCGTTTCTTCTTCTTTTTACTGCCCTGGTTCTTCCTCTTCAGGCTCAGGAATCGGGCGCGGATAAAATGAAAAAGGCTCTTGAGCTTTTCAGTTCCGGATCATACCGGGAATCCCTCCTTGATCTGAGGGCTATAGTGCTTTCCGAGAAAGACCGGAATCTCCACGGGGCGGCCTATTTCTGGATGGCGCGTTCACAGATGGCACTGGAAAACTATGAAGGAGCCGCCCGCGATCTGGAGTACTTTCTGGACACCTTTCCCGGCAGCAGCTTTTACGATGAAGGGCTTTACTGGAAGGGCCGGCTTCTTTTTATTCAGAACGATTTTGATAATGCCATCCGTGCTCTTTATAACTTCATCGAACGTTATCCGGAACATGAATATCTGGCCAACGCTTACTTCTGGATTGCCGAATCCCTTTACTCTCTCGGTCATCTGGAAAAATCCCAGCGCATCTTTAATCTCGTGCTTTCCGAATACCCCGCAAGCTACAAGGTGGAAGCTTCACGATACCGGCTTTCACTTATCGAAATGAAAAACCGGGAAGAAGAACTTATGCGTCTTCTTAAAATGAGCCATGAGGAGTACCTCTACGCTCTAGAAGAGTTTCAGAGAAGAGAAAAGAGCTACGATCAGGCCATATCGGGATATCAGCGCAAGCTTACCGCCCTGACGGCAAATGACAAGGAAGCGCTCGTTCAGGAACTGTCAAAAGAAAATCAGGATAAAGAGAGTGAAATCTCCGCTCTTGAGCGGCAGGTATCTCAGCTGAAAGCGAAAATTACCGAACTGACCTCTGCCCTTGAGCAGACCCGTCAGCAGTTTGAAGAAAGCGGAGAGAGCGTTCCGCAGCTTGTTCCCCTGACGGGCAGCGATGCCGCAGTAGCCGAGCGCGAAGCGCTTCTCGCGCTCAAGGTGGATGCTCTTCTTCTGAAGGAGTTTTATATTGACTGGCTCTTGGATCAGCAGGAGGGGAAATGATGACCATTACAGGAAAACGGCTTACAGCCGCCGCAGCAGCGATACTCCTCCTCTTATGCGCAGTTTTTCCGGCAGCCTCTCTGGAGCTTAAAGAAGGCCGCATTAAAATCGATCTCAATGAAAAGAACGGAAAGTTCTCCGCTTATTACGAGATCAAGGCCGGATCGGGAGATTATATTCCCTTCTTTTTTGACCGGGATCCGAGAACTACCGGTTTTGGCTTTCTCACCGGCAACAGGATCTACTCCATGGGAGAATCTTCCGGCTTTTCTCTGACCACGGGAAAAGAACAGGGCGGCGGCTACTTTCTCTGGAAATCCAGCGGCTTTACGGTAAAACAGTCCTTCAAGTTTATCCGTTCGGAAGGCTCGACCCTTGCCGACGGTTTCTCGACCACTATTACCATTACAAATGTTTCGGATCGGGATCAGACTATCGGAGTTCATTATATCTTTGATACCTATCTGGGAGAGGAATCGTCCCGTCATTTTACCACCGACAGCGGTATTGTTCTTAAAAATGAAACCGAGTACGAATCGGTCCTTCCGCTTTACTGGGTAACGCCCTTTTCCGGCACCGGATTTCAGGGAGTGCAGGGAATGGTGCAGGGAAGGGGCATATCCGCGCCTGACCGCCTGGTGTTTGCAAACTGGAAAAGACTTCAGGAAAATATCTGGAACTTCAACGTACAGTCCTCCCGTAATTTCAACATGCTTCCTTATTCGGTAAATGATTCTGCGGTCTGCTACTTCTTCCTTCCGAAAAGGGTTGAAGCGGGTGGAAACCGTGAACTCACCTTTGCCTTCGGAGCCTACGGCGGCGGCCGTTTTGCTGCTACCGGAGGACAGGAGTCATCGGAAATACAGGCACTCTACGATAAGGCCGTCGAGACGGGGACCGGCTCGGTGGACGATACGGAAACCCTTCTCAGGGAAGATCTTACGGCGGTTAACGATCTTATTGCAAAAATAGATGAACTTATGGATTATCCGGACAGTGTTACCGAAGAAGATCTTAATGTCCTGCGTCAGATTCTGGCGACCCTGAATCAGCGAAAGGGAAATTACCAACGCAGGTAATGGGGCCGGATTATAATGGCTTCTAAACCTTTCTCCAAAGCGGCTAAACTCTTCAAGCATCGAAGGTTCGAACAGGTTATACGCCTGCTCGAGCCTCAGGTCTTCCGCTTCCGCGAAAGCTTTAATTTCTATCATCTCCTCGGGTTTTCATGTCTTCATGTGGGTGATTACGGCAGCGCCTATACCTATCTGAAACGGGGTCACAACCTTAAGCCGGCGGATATTGAAACAATGCTCGGCCTTGCAGCCGTCCATCTAAAACGGCAGGAGACCGCCCAGGCACTGGAATACTGGCTCGAAGTACTTGAAAGCGAGCCCAAAAACATCTATGCCCAGCGGGGTATGCGGCTTCTCAAAAAAAACAGCGATCCCGAGTTCCTTGTCGACTATTCGGAATCCGGCAAAATTGAGCGTCTTATTCCTCAGGCATCGGGACCGGTACTTCTTCCCCGCATCGTTATTCTCATTGTGATCCTGCTTCTGACCGGAGCAGTTCTTTTCTTTGCCCCCTTTTCGCCCCTTTACCGGTCGGATCTTACCAATGCTGAAACTATCGGGGCCCTGGACCTTGGAGATTTGACCGATCTGGTGGAAGGAGAAAAAATCGATCATCCTTTTTCATTTACCGAAAAAGAGATAGAGAAAAAGTTCGAACAGATAAGCAACTACTTCCATGCAGACCGCGACAACATGGTCCGCAGGGAAATAAACCGGATACTTCTTTCAAATGCCTCTTTCGGAGTACGTGAAAAAGCAAAGCAGGTGCTCCCTTATCTGAAAACACCGACATTCTCCACCTTCCGGGATAATTTCTCCTATTCCGAAGTAATTCTGGAACCTGCTCTCCATGCCGGCTGCTTTGTCAACTGGAAGGGAGCTGTCAGCAATCTTTCAATCAACGAAACAAACATCAGCTTTGACCTGCTTGTCGGTTACGAAACAAACCGTGTAATGGAAGGAATCGTACCCGTTTCCGTACCTTTTTCCGTTCGTATCGACCCCGAGAGAGCCATCGAAGTACTTGGATCGGTGCGTCTGAGCGGAAACAACACCTATCCGGTAATCCTTGATGCAGTTTCAATACATCAGTTTATTCAGGAGTAGTCCAGGTGCGTGCAGTTGTTCAGAGGGTAGGCGGATGCAGTGTCAGAGTTGAAGGTGAAATTGTAGGCTCAATCGGGGGCGGTCTTCTGGTGTACCTCGGTGTGGAAGAGGGTGATGAACCAAAGGATCTTTCCTATCTGAGTGAAAAAATAAGCGGTCTTCGGATTTTTCAGGATGATGAAGGCAAAATGAACCTCTCGGTGCAGGACATATCCGGTTCCATTCTTGTGGTTTCCCAGTTTACTCTCTGCGCCGATACCCGTAAAGGGAAGAGACCAAGCTACAATTCCGCCGCTCAGCCCGCGGTCGCGGAAAAGTTCTACGAGCAGATGATCTCCGATTTTCAGAGCCGCGGCATCGAAACCTCAAGCGGACGCTTCGGTGCTTCCATGGAAGTGTCTTATATCAATCAGGGTCCCGTCACAATCCTTCTCGACTCTAAAAAGCGTTTCTGATAGTATAGCGTAAACGCCGTTTCCGGGAAAAAGAAGACCATTGCAGGTAAGCGTTTCTTTTTCAATCAAATGTGCGGTTTTGTGCGTATATATGTCTAGGGGGATAAAAGTATGGCAAAGAAAAGCAGTACATCTTCAGCATCCTACGAAAACCGGGAAGAAAAGGATAAGGCCCTGGACGCGGCCCGTCTTCAGATTGAAAAGCAGTTTGGAAAAGGTTCTCTTATGAAACTCGGCGGACAGAACCTTCAGCTCAACATCGAGACAATTCCTTCCGGCTCGATCCTTCTCGATGCCGCCCTCGGAGTCGGAGGTTATCCGAAAGGCAGAGTCGTTGAAATCTACGGTCCCGAATCTTCCGGAAAGACGACCCTTGCCCTCCACGCCATCGCGGAATGTCAGAAGCAGGGCGGTATTGCCGCCTTTATCGATGCCGAGCATGCCCTCGATCCCGCCTATGCCAGAAACCTGGGTGTCAATATTGACGAAATGTGGGTCAGCCAGCCCGATAACGGTGAACAGGCCCTCGAAATTGCCGAAAGCCTTGTCCGCTCCGGAGCGGTTGATATTATCGTCGTGGATTCGGTTGCAGCCCTTACGCCCCAGGCTGAAATAGAAGGTGATATGGGAGACTCCCACATGGGACTCCAGGCACGGCTCATGAGCCAGGCCCTCAGAAAGCTTACCGGGATTATTTCCAAAAGCGGTGCCTGTCTTGTCTTCATCAACCAGATCCGCAT
>NPID01000737.1_pt1 | contig 49708 bp, 67 predicted proteins | sample 8637491 | NCBI WGS metagenome assembly NPID01 (sample SAMN07420843, study PRJNA396082) | bioreactor metagenome | isolation source: sample BA6 brine-fed electro-methanogenic bioreactor BA | place: Japan: Kochi | collected 2016-06-14 | reverse complement strand
TCACTTGATAGTTTGTCTATTTTGTTGGCGAGCTTGTCAAAATCCTTTTGAACATCATCCATTTTCGTCAGCAAAATTGTTGTGTCTGTTTTCATACGTTCAATGTCCTTTTCGTATTTACAATCCATAGCGCACCTCACATCGATCTTTCGAGAATTTCTATGCTTTTATACATGCCATCGAACCTCATCAAGTATTCCAACTGTGGACTCGGTCTCATGAACGACTCTTGAGCATAGTTCGAGTAGTTTTGGAAAGCTGAAAGAATCACGTTGCGAACCTCTCGACCATACACGATTTTGGATCGTGGGTCATACACGAGTCGTGATGAAGGTATCAGGTTCGGATCGTGTACGTGGCCCATGATTGAGAAGTCGCAGTTTTCCATGACATCCCCGAGAGCCGCCGCCTTGTTCGCCTTCGCACCTTTTGTTCGTCCGCCGCCATAACCGTGGGCAATGAGACCGGCGTATGAAACCATGTGATTCTTTCTTTTCGAACCTCTGAATTTCCCGACTCGCAGATGCAGGACTCCGAGGCCTCTGATGAAAGGTACTTCTAGGATGTTTGCCAGAGCCTCGGCCATGTTGAAGCCTGTTTTCTTCTCCATGCCTCTTTCGTGGTTTCCGTCCATGATGAGCAGGATGTTGTCTTTGATGGGTTTGAACAGGTTCGCCACAGTCACGAGGGCTATGTTTAGGTCGTCCCCCTGCTGTTCTTTCAGAAGCCATGAGAAGAAGAGTTTATCGAACGTGTCACCGATCAGGAGAGTGAGATAGTTGTTCTCTTTTATCTCGGCTATTTTTCGTTCTATGAGGCTGTGGTTTGAATACCTTGAATCCCAGTGCAGGTCGCCAAGGGGCAGGAGATGAACCTCGCTTGCTTCCGGGAATGACTTCTGAACCACCTTGACATCGAGGGGAGTGTGAATGTTCGACATTCATTAGAACCCACCCAGATATTTCAGAATTAGCAAGACAAGGAAAGCACCCAAGGCAGTAGCTACGAAGTCCAAAAACTCAGCCGTTCCATGCTCGATATCCCAGAACTCTTTAATGAGGCCGATCATACAAGCGACTAGAAAGCCAAGTATCGGCATTCTGGTTAGATACCCGACTACCACCGAAATAAATGCCCCGGCCATGAAGTGCAGTATTTTATCCGTCATGGTTTCACCTCCATTATTTGCTTCGTCTGCCAGTCAAAAACTTTGAAAATCAGGTCATCATGCTCCACCCTGTTGGCATCCTTCTCAAACCAACTCTGCGAGTAGTCCACATTCAAAATCACGTCCTCAAACCAGTAAGCAAAGTTGAAAACCAGCGGTGAGAGAATTGCTTTCTGCATATAGTGCTGGTATTCGTGTCGTAATACTCGTCTGGCCGTGGGAACATCGGTTGGATTGAGGAAAATAATCGGGAAGATTGGACTAGAATAACCAGCCGCACCAGTGAAGCCGTGAGAGACCGACGACTCCTCAAAAGGTGGCAATGACGTTGTTGTCAAGTCTTTTTCTATCAGTATTGGAGGGCCATTTAGCATATATATCTGAAGTCCTGAATTAGCAATCATCACGAGTGCGAGAACTGAAAGCAAGATAGTCACGAGTGGGTTTGAGTATAAGTTTTCCAATGTACTCACCACCAAGAAAAAGCCGCCCATGAAGGACGGCTCTGCATTGAGTTTCTGATTAAATGTCTATTACATCTTCAGGGGTAAGAATCCCTGAGTTCACATGACCAAGCATGAGCAATCTTGTCTTTCACCTAAACACCTCCGAAAGGCCAGCAAAATCAATTACTCTCTGCATGGCCGAGTACGATTTTGAGAACTTACATTGTCCCTGCCAAGACGCCACTGATGAACGGAGCTTCTCAAATTTCACTTCCCCTTTTTCATGAAGAACCCTCAGTTTTCGAAGTCTTCGCTTACTTCTGTGGATATTCGCCTTTCTCAACAGAAGTTTGTCTTTCCAGATGCGATAGCCAAGAAAGTCTATGCCGAGCGTTGCGGGAAATATCCCTGTCTTATGATTGAGTGATAGTTTCAGTTTGTCTTGCAGGAAGATCTCGATCTCTCCTAAATGTTCCCAGAGCTCTTCCTTGCTATCGCTCAGGATTATGAAGTCGTCTACATATCTTACGTAGTGTTTCGCACGAAGATCATGTTTGACAAAAGTATCCAATTCATTAAGGTAAATGTTTGCAAATAGTTGACTCGTCAAAGCGCCTATCGGGATCCCTCTGGCAGATCCGCATGAAGTACCATCAATGATTGTGTCTATGAACCATAGCGTGTCTTCACAAGAGACCTTCTTCCTAAGAAGCGTCTTTAGAACAGTATGGTCGATCGAAGGAAAATAGCTTGAGATATCTGCTTTAAGGCAATATGTTCTGGGTAAAGACCGCGCCAGCTTCCTTAAGAAGTAAATAATTCTTTCAACGCCCGCATGAGTTCCCTTCCCCTTTCTGCACGCATAACTGTCGTATATAAACCGCGCGTCGAAGATCGGCTCGATGACATTGCATAACGCGTGATGAACAACCCTGTCTTTGAAGCTAGGTGCCTGGATGATTCGCTTCTTTGGTTCATATACGATGAATTCTCTATATCTCCCCGGAGAGTACATCTTCCAGATAAGTTCGTTCTGGATTGTGATAAGATTTGCTTCGAGGTTATCAGTGAATGTGAGCACATCTTCTCGGTATCTCTTGTTCTGTTTTGCCTTTGTGTAAGCAAGATAGATATTTTCAAAACTGTAGACTTTCTCGTATATGTTGTTGATTCTTTTCACATATGCCTCCATAGAAATGGCGGAGAACGTTGGTTCGCTACTAGCTCTCCGCCGCTGTTTCTCGTATTTCGCTATAAGCGAGGATCTGAATTCCTTTGGCGTTTGCTCTGGAAGAATGCCCTTAAGCATTCTTCTTCTGGCGATTATCAAAGCGGCGCGCACGCCAATGTTGTTGTTCCGGTTAGTAGGCTCGTTGTTGAGGTTCAAGATCATGCCAGACCGGGCATTCGACCCGTTGTTCCAGTTCCCGCCCCGGAGGGCCGCGCGCAGAAACAATTCAGACCCTTATGGACTTCATCCACCCGCCGATCATTTTTCCAATTTCGGTAAGGTAACCAGCCCATATCTCGTATTTCTTCAATGACACAAATTTCAAATTAACCGCCAACCGCACGTAACTTCTCAGAACATCCAGTTCCACGTCGAGTTCTTGCATGGTAGTCTTCTTGAAATACTTTTTGTTGCAGGCGATCACTAACTCGAGTAACCTGAACATAGATCTCTTTATCTCGGCGGCCAGAGTGTGTTTTTCACTTTTCGGAAATTGCGCCAGAACTATATATGCATATGTGATCATGTCTTCGATCTTCTGCTTTATCTTCAACGTTTCCATGCTATTGCCTCGCTATCGCTCGTCCATCAGACTTTCAGGACCCAGATTCCAGATCTTCATCCGCCAAAGCGGCGCGCACGCCAATGCCGTAGAACCGGGTAGTAGGCTCGTTGTTGAGGGCCAAGATCATGCCAGACCGGGCATCCGACCCGTGGCTCCAGAGCCCGCCCCGGAGGGCCACGCGGGTGCCATTAAGACGCCAATATGACCGATCAAGCCATTCTCCGGAAGCCGATACATCCGACGGAAGTGCCAAATCAGGGAAATCGCTTCGGAGCGTTTTTATCAAAGGGTAATAGTATGGCGATGAAGTGGGCGATACAACAGACATTCCCACCCCAGGCATCGTCACCGCGGCAGAGTCGCTGTGGGCGACCACCGAAGAGCCGGATGTCCCCCTCGAGACCGTGATGGTGTTTTCCCCGACGTCCGTAATGGTCATAATCTCCACGTCTATCTGAACTATTCTGCCTACCGCAAAACCGTCCGCTCCGGGACCGTTCAGCAGGTTTTTGTACGTGATCGTCACCGGGTCGCCTGTTCCGATCGCGCCGTCCAGATATGCCGTGCACCCGGTCGGGATCACGCACACAGGAGTGCCGTCGTTATCCCACACGCCATCGGTTGTCAAGAAGTCGACCCATTCATACACGTTCCCGACGATCCCCCAGATCCCGTTCTTCTTTCCGTTATGAAACCAAGTGTCTGGTCCCGTTCCGGCGAGAACTCTGGAAATAGCATGCCCGCTGTAACCTGGCTGAACGGGGTCAAGTTCTCCATAGTACTCAGGGCTGTCTGGATCCCGATAATCTCTTCCCCATGAATTGTTTCCACGTAGGTTGTCTCCCACCAACCATCTCGCGAGAAAACAGATTGTGGCCCATTCGCGCATAGAAACCATATGCCATTGGCGACCATTTGTGTATCTGTTCTCGATAGCCGTTTTCGCGTTATACCAGTCTATATCGGTCCATACCACCTTTCTGTACTGAGAAACCGCCACATCCGTTGTGGAACCCGGAGATATGGTCGGACCGGTTCCAATACCTCGAGAAGAGTCGGTAGCGGCTTTGTGACTGCACTGATACTTGTCGAACCAGAAGCCGCCGAGATGGAGGTCGCCGCCAGGGAAATCGCCGCTCTCCCACCCCACTCCTTTAGGAATAGTAAACCTAGGAATATATACCGCCACTGAGGAAGAACCGTCGTCTGTTGGAAATGTATATTCGAATGATTTCATATCCACTTCTCTTGCCAGCGATCTTAGATCTCCGAACCGCTGGCGTGAAAGAGGTTTATATCTTCTCATCTTTCGCCACCACCTCTTTGGGAGGCTCGGTACTTCGAACCATATAGATCGGATTGTCTTTTTCATATCCCACGATCGGAGAGGTGCCTTCAAATCCGAACGCGGCGTATTCCACGAACGCGACTACAGGTCTCCCGTCTCTCCACTCAAAGACAGGGGTGCCGTCTTCGAGGATCTCGTAGTACGGTTTCCCGTTGACGAGTCCCAAAGGCTGGGCGCTTTTTGCGGAAAGCCCGACGCTCTCCCGACTCGTTTTTGTTCGTTCGCAAAAGTCCGACAGGTAGATCTGACCATATTCTAGCGCCTCTTCCTCTTTTTTAGCTATTACCTTTCTTCTGTCCAGGACTTTGTTGACATCCTTAATGGCTAGCTCATAGACATTGCCTTCAAGATGAACCGCAGATACTTTAATCATGATGACACATACCTCTTTTCAGTCACTCTCGCGCTACCTGCGGAGGCTGACATAACGTAGATCACCCCATCCACGACATCCTGATAGACGTTACCGGGGAATACGATCTGACCGTATGTCGCTTCGTCGTCTGTGAGTACCTCAATGTTCACGCTGCCCTGGTTCAAAATGTGAACGATTCTCTGACCGCTCCATGCTGTCGCCCCACCTTTGGCCTCGGCCGGGGTGCTGGAAGTAGAAACCACATCAGTTCGCATCTCGGAGACGGGAAGCCCTCCGTACTGCATAGATACTATGGAATCGGTCACACCCTCGATGGCGGTCTCGAGATCCGCGAGAGTCTTTGTAGCGGAGAGGGCAGAGAGATCCACTATGAGCTTCTGAAGTCTGCCTATTACTGTTGTGTTTGCATCTGTGTCCGAAGTTGTGCCTACATTTCCGCTCATCCCTGACAGCGTAGTCTCTTCTGCAAAGTCTAAGCCTGAGATAGTAGCCAGCAAGGCTCTGATTGCTTCTGCTTTGGTTTCTGTTGCAAGAGTGGCTAGTGTTGTCTGAGTGGCGAAATCTTTTCCTTTGAGAGCTTTGAGAATACCTATGACTGTGTTTGCCGTGTCTGCATCGGTTGTAGTTCCGAGAGTTACCAGAGATCCATCGCTCGCATATGCTTTGATTTCACCGCTTGCTGTAAAGAGCAGCTTCTTTCCTGTCGAGTCTATGAGTTCGACGTTATCGACGCTTATCTCTCCGATCGTCACATCTGCAAGACCTTTGACTAGAAGAGCGCCGTTTTCATCTGCTCTCAATAGCTCGAATACCTTTCTTATATCGTCCCATGCCTGCAAGGGCGTGAAACTGTTCTTTGCAACCTTTCTGTCAACTGTTTCGAATCCAGTCGCTTCGCTCATGTCTTATACCTCCATGAAGAACAGCCCGAAGGCTGCGGTAGTATGTTCAAAATCTGTCTTTTGAATCAATAGAAGGCCACTGAAGTCCCACCGGTAGAATTTAGGGTGCAAGTGTCGGCTAAGGCTACTTCCCCATTTGAATGCGACAAGAGAGTGAAATAAGGAGATCCAAAATGTGCCACCGCGATGAAGTTTCCATCAGGTGAGAACCTAATACCCTGAACGGTGTCAGGAAAAGCATAGTCATCGACCTTGATCAGCGTCCCTTCAACATTCTCCAGCAACTCGAAGTATGGATAATTGCGGCCGCTAACAGCGATATATTTTCCATCTGGCGAGAAGGCTACCGCATCCACTGCATTGCCACCCATTGCTGTGTATCCCGATACCTTTGCAAGTACGCCGTCAGAATGAGATAACAGAGTGACGTTATGCGTGCCGTATGATCCGGCCACAACATAATTGCCATCAGGAGAAAAGTCTACTGAATAGCCGGTACTAGGCAGAATGAATTGCGCGGCTTTAGATAGGTTACCGTCCGTGTTCAATAATAAAGTCAGATATGGACTGGTGCTATGAACGGTCGCAATATACTTATCATCGGGAGAGAAAGAAATCCCCCTGCAACGCGCCGGCAATCTGTAATCGTCGGAAAATGACAATTCCCCATCTGAATGATTAAGCAATATAAAATATGGGCTGTCCGTACTCCCGGCAGCCAGATATGCGCCGCTGTGTGAAAACCTCACGCTTATTCCATCAAAAGGAAGTGTATACGTGTCCGACAATGTAAGATCGGCGCCAGATCGAGACAAGAGAGTAAGAAACGGTGACCATTTGTGTCCAGCGGCGAGATAGTTGCCGTCGGGTGAAAAGTCTAGTGCCATTACAGCGCCCGGAGTAATGTAACCTCCCACCTCAGATACCTCTCCGTTGTCATGCGAAAGCAATGACAAGAACTGAGTTCCCTCAGAATAATATCCAACAGCAATATATTTTCCAATATCTGACTCGGGTTCTGGCGGTTCTTCGATATGCTCATTCCCTCTCGTAAATGCAAACATGAACCAGCGATATCTCCCTTTGACCGGCACGGCTCCGCTCCATTCGGGATCCTCTTCGTCCGGAACAGCCGAACGTGTCGAGACATAGATGTTCTGAAGCCTTACCTGAGTATCTATGTTGCCCCAGTATTCAAAATCACCGACTCCGTGCTGCCAGTCGATGAAGAGTATTTCGCTATTACCGGGATCTGTGAGCGGATGAGGCAATCCCCAACTGCTGGCTACACTCGCAAGCCTCGCATCGTTCGAGGTCACAATGTACCATATCTCGCCAGTGAATGGAGTATCGTATTCGTGGCTTATCTCTCCCCAGTACGCCGGATCAGTCCAGTCCCTGTGATAGACAGACAGGCGAATCTTTCGGCAGTTGGTGACACTGAGCAGCACATACCATTGCCATGGATATGTGAATATCCCTGTTCCGGGGCTTACATACGATCGTGGTTCTATCGCCCATTGATAGAATTCTTCGCTCATCTAATCAGCTCCCCTCTGAATCCGCATACAGCTCGAAGACTACCGAGTCTCGCTTTTGCTGAACGACTCTAGGACCTTTCTTGTAGTACATGACTCCGAGCTGTTCCTCTTCTATCGTCTCTCCTATGATGATTACGTACTTTTCCGGGTCTATGTCCTTGTTGTGGTACACTTCCTGAACGACATTCTCTATCGCGTCACCGGGAAAGTAAACCTCACCGACATGGATCAGCACTCCGAAGATCCCGTTCTCGGCAGGAGGGTTGATGATTACTTCTTCTTTCTCGAAGAACATCCCGACTATGTAGATCCCTGTCACTTCGAGCGTGTCGGACCGAACATACGCTTCTCCAGGAGAGGCTATATCCGTTCCGATCTCTATGTTCTCGGAATCCGCGCTCATGTTGTCCGTGAAAGCGTCTTCGGTAGCGAACTCATAGCTTGTATTGTTTATCCATAGCGTGAACCACCTGAGTTTTGTCTTGTCTACCGCGTCGGCAGGAAGCTCGAACTTCACATCGAGATAGAGATTCGCAAGACTCTGACCTATGAGAGGCAGTACCTCAGAATCTTCGATAGTGTTTGTGTATTCGCCGTCGCCATAGGTATATGAATCAAAGAGATACCATTCGGAGTAAGAACCTACTAGCCCTTTGTACCTCACATACACATTCACCGTGTCCGTTACGTCCTCGACTTCCGCATCTATCCTCACGCTCCGGATAGTGGTATTCGAAGGCTCACCGAAGTTGTTGACGAGAGTCAACGCGCTTACTTCTCCCGATTCGTCCGAACGGTTTCCATATGAGTCTATGTTTATGAGTCGGATATAATATCTCGTGTTCCCTTCCAATTCAAGGATCTCGAACTTGTTCTGCTTTGCAGACTTCACTAGAGTTTCGGCGGTGATCTCGAAGCCTTTCGACACTGAAAGATGAACTTCCGTCGTCTCCCAGTTGGGATTTTTCGGCTTGTTGAACCCGACCACAATTCCTTGAATGATTCCTCTCGCCCACACTCCTTGAGGTCTGAAGGTATCTACCTGTCTTATGGGAGGTTCATACCCGATAGCATCATTCAGATTCACCGCAGGTCTTCCAAGCTGAAGATGAACAATAAGCCCGTTGTCGGTGTATTCTCTCGTCTCCTGCATGATCCTGACAGTAGAAATTACACCTGTTTTCGGATCAACGACTCTGACAGTATCACCGAGACCGTATGATGGTTCTGAATCTATCGGGAAGATAGCCTGAATCGAGAAAGCCACGACCGGGGACGCGTACTCTTCCAGGTATGCCTCAGCTTTGGTAGTGAGATCCGTGATGTTGTCTACATCGAAATCTACGACCTTTCTGTATTCGCCGTACTCCGCTATCGAATCGGTGTCCCTGAACTCTTTCTGTATCCTGTTGATACCATCGCCTTTTCCTCTTGCCAGAAGGACATTGCACAGTTCTTCGTCATCGTCTGTCAGCTTGTCAATCTCTGTATTTGTTCCGGCTCTGAACACACATTCGCTAGTCTTGTCCGAACCTATCGAAGAGACAAGATACAGTGTCCCGTTCTGGACATAGAACTCGTATTCATCCGTTCCGGTCTGACCCGCAGGTCCGGCGTGAACGTTCTCGCATGCCTGTTTCAATACAGCCAGTACATTCTCTGCATCTGCTACGAGGCCCTTCACATACGCGCCCGTGCTCGCAGGAATCGAAGTCGATAGAATATCCGAATCGGTTCTAGCAATCATCTCGACGGCAAAAAGGAAAGGTGTTTGACCCACCGGATTGCCTTCGTCGTCTTCCGAAGTAGTGTCTTCCGTATAGAGATTGATCCTCACATAGACATCGCTTTCAGTCGTCCAGCCGGGATCGACACCTACCTGATCGGGCAAGGCTCCCTCGACTTCTTCGCTCCAGGTAATACCGTCAATCGAGTACTGCATCGTTGTCTTCACGTCGCCGCCGTTATCTGAAGCCCATCTTATACGTCCCCAGTTCTTGAAGTTGGGTACGGATGAACTCTCGAAGTGAAGGTCTATATATCCGCTGGAGATGTATGAGCCGTTGTCATCTTTGGCAAGCATCACAAGCCCGGGTTCGGTAGACGTGTCTATATCATCCGAAGCATAAGCCGCTTCCCATTCCGTCTGGTCCTTGACTCTGAGAACGTACCAGTTGTCTACCAGATCCCTTGCAACATCTGAAATGTCCCAATCGTCCCATACCATGCCATATTGAGCCGGAGTAATCATGTTTTCGAGAATAATCTCTTCTGTGAGAGCCTGAACGATGAGATGAGTATCCGTAAAGTCTCTCGATACTATCTTTCCGGTTGCCTTGAGAGTAGTGTCCTTGTATATCTGAACATAGTGCGCCATTTGAGCATATGAACCCTTGTTCTCTGTGAACATTGGCCATTGTGAGGCTTCTTCTCTGGGGATCCATATAGTCATCTGACCCGCTTCGTTTATTCTCTTGTTGAAATACCAGCGAATATCCCTGTGAAATACGGCCTGTTTCTCTCTTGAGCGGTTGAGGATCCTGACGTTGTACATCAGTACCACCTCGGTCTATACTTCACCGAAGCCGCGGTTCCTGTGAGGACATTGTCACCTGGAATGAGTTCAAACCCTCCGGATATGAAAGCGTCGGTCATGTAGTCTGCTACGTTAGTCGCTCCCACCTTTGCCGTGAACTCTTTGCAGTCGACAACCACATTCCCCATTGCAGCGTCATTTGAGAGTGAGAGAGTCTGAGAAGTCGTGGTGTTCACTACCGAAGCAGTAGTCCCGAGTCCTGTGAATGTCACTATGGGAAGAGAGGGAGCACTCCCGAGAACCGTGATGGTCCCGGGAGCACTCGTGGTGACTTCATCGCCGTACCAGAAGGGATCAGGGCAAACAAAGGTCAGAGACATGCGCAACTGTTGGCCGAGCCATATCCATTCGACCGTATCCGATTGGAGGTATCCGTAAATGAATCTCTCGTCTTGACTGTTTCTGTAAATACTTATCGGGGAATGTAATAGAAAAGCCATGAGTGCGTCTCTATGTGCAATAGTTTCTCGTCTGTCATCTATCACGACTGCGGTGTATCCGTCGTCTATGCCCTCTGCGAGTTCCCCTTTTATCGTGATTTCCCTCGGTCTCATGGTCTCGTAGCCTGTCCTTACCCCTCCGTCCATTCCTGTTCTGAGTGAGTAAGGCACGCTCTTCTGAAAACTCGCATCCTGAACCATGAGAGTCCAGGGAAGTGTCATTTCTTCCGATGCACCGTTAATTAGTTTAATCATCTTCCTGCACCTCTCTTCGATCTGCTCAGCGACTCTGCTATCTTTCTCTCAATCTCTTGTGCAGTCAGTTGCGTAATTTCGTCGATGTTTGCTGTTTGGGGATAAAGGTTTATCTCTCCTATCGTGACTCCCATCTCGCCTGCAAATCCAAGCTCCATCATCGGCAGCCTCGCATCCAGTATCCCCGCGATTCTGTTGCCTATTCCCACGAGGCTATTGAGCGAAGCTAACGGAGACAGGAGATCGATCAGGATGTCCCTTGTCGGGCCTGTTATCTCGCTTATCTGATGACCGCCGCCTGTTGTTGCTGGTGAATCCGGGACGGTAAGGTCCGTATCGAAAGCTCCCAAATCCAGCATCGGGATGTTCACCCCGAGCCAGCCGAGAGCCCAGTTAATGGCCTTTATGACTGAGTTTGTGAACTCGAATACCTTCTTAACAATGCTCATGATTCCATTCGCGAGCCATTCAAAAACCGGCGCAAGAGCTTTCACGACAGGGAGCAACGCCTTTGCTATCACCTTTCCAAGTTCATTGAAGGGAGCCGTTATCTGCTCGATCGCGGGTTTGATTTCGTTCTGGAATCCGTCTTTTATGCGTTGAGTAATGCCGAAGAGTTCGTCGATTTTCTTGATGAACTTGCCGATAACAACACCAGCAAGCGTCAGTTGTGCTGCGATAATAGCAACTAAGAGTCCAACCGGGCCGAATGCGGCGAGTATTCCCTCAATAACCATTCCGAGAGAACTTGCGAGAGCTGCCCCCACCTTTTCGAGCATAGGCATTAGCCATGAGCTGGCTTCTCCTGCAATTCCAGGTGTGATTGCAGGGCCGGAGCTTTGCATGAAGGAAGAGAATTCCTGTATGAGCGAATCTTCAACACTCTTCAATAGACTGTTGACGAGATCCCCGATGAGACCGAAAAGGTTCTTCTGACCGGTAAGAATCTGTCTTGGAGCCCGAATGAAGAAGTCGGCAAAGAGCCTTTGCGCTTCATCGAGAGTGTATTTCCAGCTTTCGAGAACCTCTTCGATCGCTTTCTTCGCCGGATCAACCATGTATTTGCTAAGGCCCGGACCCATCCATTCTCCGATTCCACGGACGAGATCGGGAATGATCGAGTGTCCTACCATCTCTTCATAAAGGAATTCAAAAGACGAGATGACTTCTTCGACCGCTACTTCGGATTCTTTAGCAAGGAGCTTTGCCATTTGAGTGAACTCGTTTCTTGCCTTCTCGGCTGTCTTCTCGGTGAGGATCCCGACCTTCTCCATTTCGTCTACGACTTTTCCAAAGTCCTGAATCCATGAAGCCGCCACTTCACCGGAAACGGTCTCCATTCCTTTGGCTTGTTCCCTCATTTTTTCAGTGGCTAGAGCGAGCTGTTTCGTCTTTTCTTCGGCAATGTTAGCTATATCCATCGCACCCGCTATGATTTCTTCTGCAGATTTCCCTCTGCTGAAGAGGTTGTCGAAGATATCAACCAGCCAGCCTCCGAAGAATATGTATTTGATTCCTTCAACTATCCATTCTCCGAGCTGTTTACCTACCGAAAGAACCGCTTCGCCGGCCCCTATGAGACCATCGAGAATCATCTGGCCGAAGTCGACAACCGAACCCCAGAGGTCTTTCATGCCGTTCCAGATGGAATCCACGAGAGGTTTCAACAAGCTGTTCCATGCGAGAACAGCCGCGTTTGCTATTAGGAGGCCTATGATCTCGCCCAGATCAAACACGAGCATGAAAGCGTCTTTCACGAATTGGCCAAAAGCAGTACCAAAGTTCACAGCCGCTTCGACGATTCCCTTGAAGTCTGTCTCGGAGAAGAGATCTCCAAGCTCTTCTTTCATACCTTCCCAGAGAGCCGACCAATCCATTCCTTCTCCAGCTTCGGATACCTGACCGGTGAGTGCGTCTTTGAGCACGTCTTTCAAAGCCCCGGTTCCTTGTCTCAGCTTTTGAATGCTACCAGTGAGACCTTCGATTATCCAGGTCCCGATGTTTATCGCACCCTTGATCGCTTCGCCCAAGAATCCAGCGATCTTCTTGCCAACGTCTTTCATCTGTTCATATACGCCAGTCCAGTCGCCTTCTTTTATGTTGCTCACGAGAGAACTAACCCAGTCAGCAACCTTGCCTATTCCATCGACTATCGCGGTTCCCACTTGGACGATTCCGTCTATGATTTTTCCAATGACATCTGAGATTGCCGGAAGGTTTTCGAGAAGCCAGTCAACTATCTTCTGAACGTAAGGCAAGAGATCATTGGATAGATCCATGAAGAGCGCTCCAACAGACTTCGTGAGAGCATCCAGGGTGTCATTGAATTTCACGTTCGCCGCGATCGTTTCGTCGTCCATGACAAGACCGAATTCATGGGCCTGATCGGAAAGATTCTGGATCTCGTCTGTGCCGGCAGCAAACAAAGGCGTTAGTTCCGCCGCTCCTCTTCCAAACAGTTCGAGAGCTATTGCGTTTCTTTCTGTCTCGTTTTCCATCGAGGAAAGAGCATTGAGGACTTCATCGAATACGACGGTTGCATCTCTCATGTTTCCTGCTGAGTCTACCGTCTCTACACCCAAAGCTGCAAAAGCATCTGCTTGTCTTTCCGATCCGGCTTCGGCTCCCGTCATTGAACGAGTAAGGTAAGTGACAGCCGTCTGAAGTGAACCGAATTCTACTCCGGCTTGAGAGGTAACGAACTTCAGTTCTTGAAGCCTTTCTCTTGAGATCCCTGTCCTGATGCTCATTTTGTCAATCTCATCGGCCACGTTTGATGTCTTGACAGTGAGACCGAATAGCGCCGCTCCTATACCTCCTATCGCGAGAGAAACGGCTCCGATTGTTTTTGCGAGAGCCTTGAACGTGGTTCCCATCTTGTTGCTTGTTTTTCCGGCAGCATCGTCTACGGCGTTTAGATCGGCAACAGCTTCGTTCTTGTTTATCTCTATCGTTCCCCAGAGTTTGAATATCTCCATGCCACTGGCCATGATGCTACCTCCTTCTTCGTCTCTTTCTCTCGGCCCTGAACTTCTCCCTGTCCATAGCCATAATCCTTTCCGCGTTCTTGCGAGCCCTTTCTATCTCTTCCTGTGTTGGTGCTTTCTCCGGCTTCTTATGTTCGAGGCCGAGAGACTTGAGCCATTTATCGAAGCCGATTACTCTTGTCTTCTTGTCTTTCGGAGTGCACAGATAAGTCTGGTAGCCTATGAAGGCCGCCTTCGTGTATTCTTCTTTCTGTTCTCTCTCGATTGCTTTTGAGATGACCTCGACTATTTCAGAGAAGCGAGCGTAGGGAAGAGAAAGGACCTGCTCGTCTGTCCAACCGTAACGGTGCTGGATCAGATCGATACCTTCTGCCAGAGATGCTTCATAGCCGGTCTCTTCATGAACGCGACGAAATCCGTAAAAAAACTCTTTATGTCCTGATTCTCGACAAGCCCTTCAACAATGGGAAGAATTGCACTCATTGGGAACTTATCGGGATCGAGTATTTCTTTCTTGGTAAGTTCGACCCAGTTGCCCTCTTCATTCTCTCTCAAGAGTAGGTGTGCAAGAAGACCGAGCATCTGATCTTCTGCATTGAACGCACCTCCAAGGAACATGGCGGCCATTGACTGGGGTGTTAGCTCTTCGATATTGGTGAGGTTGGTTCCCATCATCGCGGCACCAACACTTAAGACCGATCCCATCTTTATCATTGTGCGAAGGTTAAGGCGGTTCATCTTGTACCGAACGCCCTTGATCTCCACAAACATTTCTTTATCCAGGACCGCTTCTTCTTTGACCTCTGTCTTTTCTGTCTTCTTCTTTGCTTCTGCCATTTCATTTACCTCCTCTGATCTCCTCTAATAGTCTGTGAACCTCTTTTGTAGCTATTTCGATTGATGGAATGTTCGTCTTGACAGGTCTTCTCTGACCCGACTTCAGTCTTGCCAGTATCACGAACCTCTTGAAGTTCTTCTTATCCGGTTTTATAGAGAACTCCTCGATCTCTTCTGGGTTGATGAAGTTCTCGTCTTCTGTCTTGATCCAGTCTTCTTTCATCTGCTTTCCTCCTCTGCTATTTGAAGTAGCTTTCTGTATGCTTCATCGGGTGTGTTGAACGGTCCAAATAATTGAGTGCTCTTGTCTTGCCGGGTCAGCTTGACGAAGTAGCCGAGAAATCCGTATCGCTGAAGTTTGAACTGCCACCATTGCAAGCCGATTACGCGAATATCGCGCATAAAGAAAGGGGAGCCGAAGCTCCCCAAATTCTTATGAAGCGGCCACAGGGAATCTGATTTCCCAGGGTTCTTCCCATTCTCCGGTTACATCATCGTATTCGGCTGGATCAAAGTGTGCAATGAAGGTGATCGGAAGAACGAGCTCGTCCGCATCAGTAGTCGAGAAGTCCAGAGGTCCGTCGGGAAGCGCGTTGAAAATCAGGATAATTACATCGTCGCCGGTTGAAAGAGTTCCGACAAGCGCGACATTGTCGATGTAATCAGCATCCGCAACAGGCCCACCGTGGATGTAATCGAAATCTGCATCCACTGGATCAGGCGTGTAGTCGGTAGCACCTGCAATGGCAAGCTGAAGATTGGTTTTCGTCATCTCCAACAGGTTGCAAGCGATTGAGGCTTCTATTCTCTCTCTTCTCTTCATTCCCTTTGTCGGGCCTCTCATACCATCGAACGGCATTTCTCTGAACGTTCTGTTCAGATTGAAACTCGTACCGTCTCTTGTTGCGCCCAGGTTTGCCTCGGCTACTTCTCCGTAGTTGAGAACGACCTGAGCGGCATCAACAAGCAGCCGGTCCGCTGTGTTGGTTGAAAAACCGGTCTTTCCTTTCATATGAAGTACCTCCCTGTTACGTTAGGTTAGTTATTTCACTGAGTGATCTTGTGAAGCGCATGGAGAAGGTCATTGAATAGTGCCAGATCTTATCTACGTCTTCGGGTATCAGTCCGAACGAGGCAAGCCGTAGACGAGCGAAAATCAGATTCCCGCTCATCTCTTCGTCTGACTGAATGACCGCATATCCTTCGCCATTTTGAACAATGCAGGCTTTATCAAGAAGGGCCACTGCCCTTTCTCGCATCGAATATATCTTTGTTGCCGAATCTCCATAGTCCCAGAGATCAAGGAAGTAGTCGGCCCTCTGGACGATCCCACTGTCATCGGCATAGGCCGTTAGTCTGTGAACGAGGTAAGGGAACGTCTCGTCTTTAGGAGTCCATATGAGGCCGAGACGGACACCGGAGCAGACAGTATCGAGCTGTGAATCGTTGGTGATATGGGTATAGAGAGCTGAGAGGATTGCTTTCTCGGTGTCCATCAGAACCACCTCTTGTTAATGATTTCTTCCACTTTAGGTTTGGCCTTCTCGAATGAAGGCTTCATGTAGGGTCTGGGAGCCATTCCGTACCCGCCGTACTCCAGTCTCATGGCCTTTAACTGTGCCGTTCCTATCTTCGCCACGAGCCATTTGCCTTCCTGGTCCACTCGCACGGAAATGCTCTTGCGAAGATCTCCGTACATAACGGCGGGAGCTTCGCCGGGAGCCGACTGGATATATGTCTTGCTTGTACCTGGTACCTTCGCGACCTTTCCGTGTCTCGTACCCGAAAGAGTCTCTTGAATGACAGACTTCACATGATTGGCAGCGAGCCAGAGTCTCTTTGCCGTGATGTCTTCTATCGAATTAGTCACGTTCTTGACGTTGCTCTGATACACCTTTTTCGTGGCCATAATTACACCCTCTTGACGAGAATGGTTGTGTACCTCGAATCGAATACGGGCGGATCCTGAGGGATGTATGTCTCAGAGTCATAAAGAAAGCGATACTCCGAGAGATTTAGAGTCAATGGCGAACGGAATACGAGCTTGTGGGTTATCTCCGTCTTTCCTGCCTGAGAGTATGCGGCAAGTCCGCTAACAGAGATGGGAACGACGAGGCCCCAGACTGTCTCGACATCAGACCAACTCTCTGTGTTCCCCATAGCTCCTCTGGTGACCGTCTTCTTCTGTATCTTGATTCTCTGATTGAAGTTCATATGATCACAACCCCGGGTTAATTCTGTATTGCTGGATTCCTGAGTATTCTTCCTTTCCCCATGCGATTGTATTGAGGCCCGAGATTCCTTCTGACGAAAGGCCCTCGATTCGTCTCTCGTACATTCTCGCGACTCTTCCCATTACCCACCGCTTGATTGTTGAGGGAATATCCAGCTCTTCGCCATCATCGTCCTCGAAAGGATTGTTCAGGTAATTGTCAGCATCTTCCTTTGCCCCGTTGATGAGATCGGCGATGAGTTCGTCGTCTTCCTCATGAGATACGCGAAGATAGTTCTTCATCTCCGTGAGGGTTATTGTCAGCCTGTCATATACAGCCGTTGACATATGTCATCAGTCCTTAGGGTAAGGCGCGCCGGGATGTGCGGCCCTGATGTGAGACTTGAGTCCCGAGAGGGTATAGAATCCTCTGTCACAGATCTGACAGACATATCCCCTGCCGTCGGGATCCTTCTCTTCTATCGAGTCAAGAAGTTTGTTCTCGGGAGGTGTAATCATCTTGTTTTCGGATGGTACCTTTATCTCCGGGATGAATGTCACCAGCTTCTTCTTCTCAAGGTTCTGTGCCTTCTGGTTTCCCATGTCCACTATTTCTCCCGACTTCACTATTCTTCCGTCATGCAGGAACGGTCTTTCTATTCTCACCTTCACTTCTTCTCCCCTCCTTTCAAAGAGTTCTTTCCAGCGTTTTTCTATTGCCTGAACCGCGAGCTGCGAGCTGTTTCCCTTGAAGGGATAAACATCGCACATGATCTCGCGTCTTCTATCTGCTATTTCTTGCGGATCTTCTATCGCTTTGAGAATCGCTTCTTTCAAGTCTTCCGGTCTCTCACATTGCACACCGACATCTGCACATTCCCAGAACCGCAGGCCGTGATGAATATCTCGCCTGAACCATGGAGGGTTCAGAACGACCACTGGCCTGTCGAGATCTGCAAATTCATACAGTGTCGAAGAATTGTCGGTGATATAGACATCCGCTTCATTGAGGACATCATCGAAGGTCTTGAGTATGCGTATTCCGTGCTTGTGGTAGAAGGGATAGGCTATCTTGGCCAGTCTCGGATGTGCATGGCCTACGAGCTCGAACTCGGTTGATTTCGCAAGCTCCGGAAGAATGTCCTTGAAGTAATCGAATGCCCCTCTTGTCTCAACCGAGATCGAACAATCCCAATGGAACGAGACACAGACCACCGGAGAATTGTTTCTCTTCTTCGCGGGTCTGTTATGCCACGGATCCAGTTTCGGGCAGCCCACTATTGCGGTGGGAACTTCCGGACAACCTTTCTTGTTCTCTCTCTCGCACCATTCATTGGGAACGATGAACAGACCCACGAAGTCTCTTCCTTTTCCTCTTGCATATGATGGGTGAGTCGAGTCAATGTAGGTCTGACCGACTCCGTGATCGACCAGGAAGGGGATCCTTCCGGCCGCGTATGCCGTCTTCGCGTCCTCAATACCGGCCACAACGACCGGGCCTGTTCCTTTCCGCAAGCTCTGAACGACTTTGAGGTGCGAGGGCATGAGATATGTTCGGATCTTCTTCGATCGTGAATGAGCACCTATTTGCGAAAGGACATAGAACTTGCCTCTAAGATAATCGGGCATTGCCTTGCATATCGTTTCGAGATGATCGAAGTAATGGGCGGCCTGCGCATAGAAGTCTATTGAAACCCTTGAATCGGCAAACCTCTCGGAGATCAACGATTCCATTGCCCTTGAATTTCCCTGATATGCCACATACCTGTCTCTTAGAACCTTGTTCACCTTGAATCCCGAATGTTTCGGACATTCATTGACCGTTCTAGGGTGCCAGAGATGATAGATCGTTGAAGGCAGTTTCTCTATCTTTCCAACAAGTGCCATAATCGCGCACCTGAAGACCTGATCTTCACCACCCCACCCCTCGAAGCGCTCATCCCACCCTCTGACTTTCTCGAACGTCTCTCTTGAGAGTACGAAGAATTCGCCTAGAACTCTCTCGACTGCCTGAATGTCTTTCTTCTCGATAGGAGGCCAGTCGGTAGGACCGTCTAGGATCGTGGCGGTAGATTCTTTCGTTATCCAAGTCACTGTTTCTGCCTGAACCATCGCGGTTCCACGCCTTACTCTCTTCACTGCTTCCCGGATGTCTTCGGGTCGAATCAGTCCGTCCGCATCAATGTAGACGAGAATGTCTCTTGTTGATTTATTGAACGCGTCGTTCCTCATCCTTGAGCGATTGATCCTGCCGGTGTAGTCTTCCCCGATCACGATCTCGGCTTCAGGGACGTTCTTCTCGTAGAACCCCACGAGCCAGTTGAATATCTTTTCTCTATGTGCGTTGCCTCCCTGAAAGGGGATCAGAATCGAGAACATCTTTCACCTCGAAGAAAAAGGGCCGGTTTCCCGGCCCATAGGTTTATGACGCTTCAGCAGGTGCTGAGTCGAAGGTTCCGATTACGAACGACTCGGGTCTTTCAACGGTGAGTTCCACTCTCTCTTCGCAGAGGATAGCGAGCTTGTTCTTGATGAAGAAGTCGCTATGCGATCCTGACACAGAGATTGTGACTTCCTGTCTGTCCCAGAGTGTGGCACCGAGACCAAACGATCCGGTGAGGAACGTTCCCTCTGTGAGAGCAGCCGATACTACGACCGGAGTTCTCCAGAGTCTTTCCTGACCTCCGACGTTCACGTTAACCCAGACATACATACCGTCGCTGGACTTGAGAAGTTCGATGTCTTCCCAGTCGCTTGGGTGAAGCACGATACCATCGACAGGGTAGTAGGCAAGGTAAGCCTTGGTCATGGCCCTTCTGATAGCGTCGAGCTTCGTGTCTCCGGCTGTTCCGTCCGACCAGGAATAGGTCTGAACATCCGCATCGGTTGTGATTCCGTGGATGTCTCCGTCTTCGCCTGTTCCGTAGAGGAGTTCATCGTCTTCCTTGAGGTAGAGTCCATAAATCAGCTTCGAGTCGATATAGGCCTGAAGTCCGGGAGCGTCCGCAAGGATCTGCTTCGTCACGGGTATCCAGTGCGCTATCGTCTTGATCGTGTTGCTCTTGTTCTCGAAGGTGATCGCGGATTCGCCCTTCTCTCCGCCTTCGTCCACTACATCTGCGTTATTCGTGAAGCCTGACTCTCTGATCCAGTCGATAGCTCCCGCGGTCGTGGGAATGACATTGAGAAGCGACCTGACTCTTGCGGCCCTTCTCGGGTCCTCCACAATCTCAGGGATTCGATAGGACGGATAGAGGTATCCGGCGAGGTTGCCGAGCGACGCTCCGGTGATGAGTGTCTTCACCTGAACGGCCTGCGACTTTATCGGAAGGCCCTTGTCCTTGACGGCCTTGTAGGCTTCGGATTCCACGAATGTCTGACCGGGACTCTTGAACTCGGTCACTGTCGGTTCGGCGAGTCTTCCGGCTTTCGCTTCGAGCTCGTCCATTCTTTTCTTGGCCGCTTCCATGCCGTCGGTTATGCTCTTGATAGTTGCGTCTATGCCTTCGATCGACTTGGCAGTTTCAGCTGTTGTTTCTCCGTGCTTCTTCAGTTCTTCCGCCTGTTTTGAAAGGAGCTCCTTCATGTCGTTCTTGTAGGTCCCGAGAAGCTCCTGAAGCTCTTTGAGTTCCATACTTAGTTCACCTCACTGAGTGATTTGCCGAAGTTGCGGAATTCATCAAGAAGGGCCTGCTCCTTCTCGAACTCCTTCGCAACATTCAGTTCTTCGAATAGTCTCTTGATTTCATCTGAGTGGTCATCCGGCTCAGAAGGTGGAATAGCGGCTTTTGGATTCTGAGTGTCGCTTGACGGCTCATCGTCCAGAAGTGCTTTGAGGCTTGTGATCGCTTCCTTTATCTTTTCCTTGCTTGCAGTCCCTTCTTTCTTCAGTTGAACAACCGCTTTGAGAAGATCTGGAAAGTTCTCATCTCCGAGAGTCTTGACACTCTCCACAAGAGCAAGTTCGTTCGCGGCAAAGTTCTTGGTTACGAGCGAATTCTCCATGAGCTTGATTTCTTTGAGGTGCCTGACACCATCATCGTCGGTATCGTACTTGATCGTACGGTATCCAATGCTCATCCTGTCAATGTAGCCTTTCTTGAGACCGCTATATACTCTCTTACCCTCTGGGGTATCAAGATCTATCTGCCCTTCAACATAGAGTCCTTTGTCGTCTTCCTTTGATGTACTTATGCCGACTGGATTCCAGGGGTCATGCATCCAGAGGATTGGAAATATACCCTTGTTGTCGGAAATAGTCTTTGCGAAGGCACCCTTGTCAACAACGTCATCGTATGAATCGACATTGCCGAAGACGCTTGAATGCCCTGTAAACCTCCCCGTATCGTCTATTTCCTTAATTTGAAATTTGAATGTTTTGAATTCCATCATTATTCCTCCAAAACAAAAGAGGCAACTCTCTTAGCTGCCTCTTCCGGGTTTGCATTTATTTCGTTTTCCTTGATTCTCATCACTTTCCAACCAAGCGATTGCAGATGGGAGTCTTTCTTTTTATCCTTCTTCTTCATTCTCGGAAGTGAATGCCAGTAGTCTCCGTCAATCTCTACCGCAATCTTTTTATCGGGAAACGCGACATCCAAAGAATAGTGATTGACCGGGTACTGTGTTTTGAATTTCAAGCCAACGGATACCAGATGCCCTATGAAGAACTTTTCCAGATTGCTTACTCGGTTCTGCGCATTGGCACATATCCATGCTCCCTTGCAAGCCCGGGAACAGAACCTTCCTCTGTTATTGGTTGTTTGGCAGGTGTATATTCGAAATTCCTTGCCGCACCATTCGCAGTGTCTGGTTTCTTTCTTGTCTGACTCCTTGAATCTTTCTCTGATTACTTTGCTTCGCCATTGCAACATACATTCTTGCGAACAGAACCTCGCTTTATGTTCGGATGGCCTAGCCTCAAATTCTTTCCCGCAAAAGGCGCAGGTCTTCTTGATGTACGAAACCATTCTGAGCGCTTTCGTTTTCTTGTTCTTTGATAGAAACTCTTTTCGGCACGCTTCGGAGCAGTAGGAAGGTGGGCGCAGTTTGGCAACGCTCTCAGGTACCGAGAAAACCTCGCCGCAATTCTTACAAACGAATTCCTTTCTTCGGGAGCTTGCCTTACTTGCACATTCCCTTGAACAATAAATCCCCACGACTTTTTGATGAGAGTTTCTTGTCTGGTGAGGCTTGAAAATCTTTCCACATATCGGGCAAACTCGCGGTTCTATTATCGTTCGGTGTTTTGATGAACATTCTCTGCTACAACAGATTTGAGAATCCTTTCTTGCAACGAATTCCTTTCCGCATTCTGGGCATATCTTTTTCAATACGCCTCACCTACCACGTCATACGTTTCCACGCACCTGCAATTGATTACTTCTTCGGCACTGCCCCCGGGATCTCCCGGATACATCAGTCCGTTACTGTACGGTTCATTGAATGGTTTAGTCTCGCCGTCCATGAAGGAATGCTCATCTCTAACGCGCCCATCCCTTGAAGAGATCCATGTTTTTGAGAGTTCGATACCCGTTTGCGCCGCTCCTTCCCTGTTCCCGAAGTTGGCAGCTCCACCGGTCTCTGTCCTTGCGATCATTAGCGAGCGATACTCGGTCATGGCACTGTCACCCAGACCTCGCCACGAATCGTATTGCTTCTCGATCATCTTCGCTATCTGAAGGCTGGTGAGTTCCTGACTCATTCCCTTTCCAATCTCTTTCGCGATAGTCTGTTGAGTGGTGGAAAGCATCCGGGTTATCTTTCTTCCGGCCACGGCTGCTATCCACATCTGAACGCTTTGAGCCCATGGATCGAAGGCGAACTTCTTTTCAGTCGGGCCTCTCGCCTTTCCAACAAGTCTGTTGGCCGCTCTTTCCGCGAAGAATTCAATCACGGCCATGTAAGCGCCCTTTAACAGCACTTCCCAGTCACGTCTCTGAGACTCGATAGCCGCAAGTGCTCCAGCTTCTCCTCTCTCTTCAAAAGCCTTCACCACTACCTTCGATTCTTCCCTGAATCTCTCTTGAACAGATTCGGCAATCTTCGATTCCCATTGTCTTCGAGTGTTGTCTCTGGCTTTCCAGAGGATTGTCTTTTCTTCTTCGGTGAGAGACTTCCCTTTCTTCTCCGGAGGTTCCGCGCTCATGAATCCGAAAGCCGGTTTAGGTTCATCGCCGCCCGGGACAGAATCGAATCCGAGATTCAATCTTTGGTTAATCGTGTTGAACGGCACGCCCATGTTGTAGAGTGTCGCGGCAGCCATGACCTTTTCATTGAGACCTTCCCTCATTGCCGGGACATTCGACAGGTCGTAAGTGACCCGCAAAGTGTTTGGTGCTACCATATCTGAGATCGAGGGATCGTACCAGCGGCAAAGAGAGAGGTTCATGACCTCCTGAATGCTTAAGAGAAGAGGAATGATCGTGTCTTCCCAGAACAGCCTTCTTGCGGTAGACATGTTGTTATATGTGGTTCTTTCAGGACTCAAAAGAACTACCGGCACACCGAACACCGCTGCGATCTCGGAGACGTGGAACTTTCTTGATTCGAGAAAGTCCATCTCTTGAGGGGAGAGAGACATCTGAGTCCATTGAGCACCGCCGGTGACTATCCAGGGAGCACCCGCGTTGTCTGAACCCACGTGCTGAGCCCAGATCTGTTCCTTCAGTGTGTCGTACTGGTCTTGAGAAACGATCGCGTCCGGCGGTGTAGTGAAGACTCCGGAAGTGACAGCCCGATTCTGAAGACTGGCCTTGTTCCAGTCCACGGCTTCATTGTCGGTGTCGACAGATCTCGCTACCGCCTGAAGCGGCGACATTCCCCAGAAGAGGCTCGCAGGATCTGGATACATGAAGTGAACTACCTGCTTCGGATCGAGTTTTTTCGGGATCCCCGCGTCTATCTTGTACTCGTAGTACTGGATATACCCGTACTTATCTGGTACAGGTTTGATCTTGTCGGGATGAAGCGGGTAGAGTTCATATGGTTTCATTTCCTTTCCTTGACCGACGAGATTCGTGTACCAAAGACCGTTGCCTCCAAGATCGAGATGATAGATCAGTCTCTCGAAGAGGTTCTGACCGCTCATGAAAGGATTAGCTTTCTGGAGAAGTATCTCAAGCGGGTGGTTCTTTACCCGCGTCCATTCTTCGCCTTTGAGTTCTTCAACATACCAGGGGACTGAGGCCACCGCGTCTGCTTTCTTCGAGATACAGGCATAGACCCAGTTGGAAGCCTTCAGCCCTGAGGTTATCGCGTTTGCGGTAGTCCAGTCTGAATACACCGGCCTCCCGGACTGGTAGGAGGGAACTAACTGGATATTGGCCTTTGCGATCGCTTTCATAAGTAGTTTTTGAAAGTAGTGCTTTATGCCCACGTTGCCACCTCCTAACGTGGCCCGGCTTTGCCGATGAAGATTCTTTTCTGATTTCGCATAGGTTCTATCGCGTATCTGAGAGCGGCAATCGCGTCGTCTTTGAACTCGATCGGTTCATCCAATACATTGCCGTCTTTGTCTTTCTTGTAGGAGTATTGCTGCATTTCCGCGAAGAGGTTCGGACAGTTCTTCGAGATATGGATCTTGTGTCGTCTCAGCCAGTCAAGGCCGTCCTTGACAGAGCCCGGGCCCTTGACAGAAGGACTGACATTGAAACCTGCCTGTCTGAACTCCTTGATTCTCGCGGGTTCTGCAGAGTCCGCCGTGATGGGTTTGGCTTTGTCCATCATCCTTCCTATCTCCCTGATGAGTTCAGCATTGGTAAGGCCGGTTTCATACAGTTCATCGAAAACATACAGCTCATCGTCCTTGAGCCCGATTCTCACGAGAACCGAGGGGTGATTGAACCCGAAGTCGAGGCCCTGATAAACAGCGTCAAAGTCTTCTTCTTTGTACTGGATCTCTTCGAAGCTGTAGTTCGTGAAGACGAGATTCCCAAGTACTCCCCATTCACCTAGTCCGTAGATCTGGTAGTAGATATGATCCTGATTCTTCAGGTCCTCGATCACTTTCTTGTATTCGTCGTCCAGGAATCGATTGTCTTTGTATGTCGACTTGTGAATGACGCAGTTGTCTCTCTGGGTATCAAAGAAGAAAGGCTTCAACCAGCTCAATGCCGATACCGGGTTGAAGGTCAAGGTTATCTGATGAGCCCACGGACTCTTTCCCCTGAGTCTCAAGTCGAGCTGTTGGAAGTCTTCCTGAGTGATTTCTGAGGCTTCTTCGACCCAGATATCCGTAACTCCTGCGATCGACTTCAACTTTTCAACGTCATCCAGACCGGTAAACACGATCTGATTGCCGTTCTCGCAGGTGATTTCCATATCGGACTTGTTTATCTTGAACAGCGGATTTACTTTCCATCTTCCGATGAGACTGGTTATGAGCGCGAAGGTCGAGTGCCGATTCGTTCTCGCTACCTTTCGCACTACCAGAAACTTGTGGCCGTTCTCTTTCAATGCTCTCAGGAGAAGCCTTTGAGCGACGAATACCGACTTGCCGCTGCCTGCACCGCCATAAAAGATTTCGTAACGTTCACGACTATCCAGAAATGGCCGGAAGGGTTTGTTGAAGATCCGGGTGTGTATTTCAACTTTCTTCATGCTCATCATCCACAAGATCAACCTTTATGTGGAACTCATGAGAATGGTCGATCTCCTGCTTCTCTCTCCATTGTTTGGCTCTACGGTTCTTGAGCCAGAAGATCATTGCCGTGGTGTCTCCACCAAGCGCTTTTTCGTAAAGGGCATTTTCCACGCGGTAGTCTGCGACCTCTTTACCTTCTTTTAGGACGGCCGAAAGAGCCGGATAGTCACTCTTATATTTCTTGAACGTACTATATGCAATGCCAAGTCTCTTAGCTATTTCCTCTTCTGTGAGTCCATCACGACACCAGCCCTTAATGACTTCGAGTCTGTTCGCGACATGGCTCTCATATTTCCCGGTCATGGTGTCGTTCACCTCCTTTAAGTCTTGTCTATGACATCCTTCAAATGATCAATCGGGTACATGCACTCCAGTTCCTTGTTAAGCCTCACCATGCTCTCTTTCATGCCTGTTGCGATTCCGTTGGTCTGAAGTACATAGCAAGCGGGACATACCCGAATAAGATTGAAGGGATGAATGTTGTGGTATGTACCAGGCACTTCCAGATAAGGCGGGATCTGGTTGTATCTTCCGAAGATTGGAACGACATAGCCATCTGTGCCATGAAGAGGCCTTCGGCATAGACGGCATACATTGTCCCTGTGCCTCACATACGACTTCATCTTGTCAGGTATGTCCTTCATTTAATCGCCTTCTTCAAGAACTCTGTGAGAAGCTGTTCATTGGGTTTATCTACCTTTATCTCGACTTCTCTATTGCCTTGAGTAATTGTGATTGTTTTGATGCATTCCCATAGTTTAGGCATGGCATACCTCGCAAAAGAAAAGGGCCTAAAGGCCCTGAGGGGTTGATGTTGGGTTCTGGTGATAGTTACTATCATGGGTGATGTGGGTGTGAGATGTGATCCTTTACCTTCTCGATGTATTGTTTGATCTCATCCGAGAATATGAACCACTCTCCCTTGATTCGATACTTCGAGAACTTCTCGTGAAGTCTTTTTTCACGTAGTTCACTCCCGGGCATGAAATAAACAAGCTCAAGACTCATCGGCAAAGTTCTTTCAAGCATTTTGAGCCTTTTCTCTGGATTCTTGCTGTATCCGATCTTCACCATCTTTCCAGACTCATTCTTGATGAAGTAGACATAATTCTTCGGTCTATTTGCCATACTTTTCAAGGCTTTAATCTCATCAAACACAAGCTCTTCTTCATTATTTATTGGAATTCTCGCTTCATAAGATGCCTCTTTGCCAGGAGAGCTGATCTTAGTTATATAGTTCTTCTTCTCCAATCTCTTGATACTTCTGAAGATAGAAAGTCTTGAATATCTCATTCTTTCCTGCACTTCTGCTCTTGAAACCGGCTTCCGGTTCTTTTCCTTCGAGATTAGAGAAATCATCATCCAGACTGAAAGGTCTGTGTGAGTGATATCCATATCTTCTGTCATTGAATCAGGTACAAATGTAGTTCCTTCTCGTTTCTCAATTTCTCTTATTTTCTCAATGTCTTGGCAGTCTTTTATCTCTATCACTCTTAGACTCCTTTCAAAATAGGTCTCACTGGTGATACCTATTTGCTTTATATATTTAAGTATCTTTGAACCTTATCTCTTTCTTTATATAGTTCTAGGTCTCACTACTGAGACCATAAAGGTATCAATTCTGAGACCTATTCAAGTATCAGAAATGAGACCTATTTGTCTTGCTCTGGAAGATAAGGAATGTAATAGTTTCTCTTCTTGTTTCCTTCTACGCCTTTCTTTATCTCAAGCAAGCCAACGAGTTGAAGTTTCTTCAATTGCCTCTGGATAGTGGCCTTTGATCGTCTCAATTCCTTGCATAGAGTCTTGATTGTCGGCCAAGCCTTACCTGATTTGTAAGCGTAGATAGCTAACAATGCGAATAATCTTAACTCTCCGTCTGTGAGGTTCTTAGATACAACAGCGTGATACGGAACACGACCCCACATATTGTATTTGTCATCAGTCATAGGCATTACCGCCTATCTGAAGCCAAACAATCAAGACCGCTCGTGATGTTACTAGCGGTTATTGCAAAATAGGGGACACGTCCCCACAAAAACTCTTTCTTGTCACTTTCAGTCTGTATCATCACTCTTCACTCCCTTGCGTTTTTTGAAAACTCATAACTGGCAGGAACTCGCATGGAGAGTGAGGCCACTTGAGTTCCCGCGACGGCCGCCGTTGCCAGTTATCAATTTTCAAAGTTTCTTGTCGCTTGATTTCTCCTCTACCAGTTCCTTTTCCTGACTCTCCCTCATCTGTGCGAAGAGTCTGAGACACCGCCATGAGCAGAACTCGGCTCCAGACTCCAGCTTTTTCCAGTGATGATTCATAGCCTCTACTTTTCCGCAATAGTCACACCGATGAACCAGCAAAATGACCTCCAATGAAAAGGGAGCCCGAAGGCTCCCCGGTGTGGAAGGATATATAGAACTGATGGATTTCTTCTACACATCTATGACCCTTGCACCATCACGAGTATGACCTATAAATATTTGCAAGGGCTGCACTCAACGATTGGTACAGAGAGACTTTTCTGCTCTCTGGTTCAATATTACCCTGTTGAGGTTTGGAAGCGGGCCGAGAAGTCGAATCTCGACAATCGCCTTATGAGAGCGATCTGCGTCCGCCGCTGCCCGCTACTAAAAACAATTACAATGCCAGAAAAACACTTGCGAAATCGCTTTTTGCAAGAAATTTCATTATCTATGATTTCCGTCAAATTTCACAATAAATTGCCGATAATTGTGTTTCAACCTAATTTAAGTCTCGGAAGTTTCTTTCCAAACTTGTAGGCTTTTCTAAATATATCTATCGCTTTTTCTGGTTTATGTTTATTCCGTTTGAATAGTCTAAACATAGGTCATCTCACCTTTGGGTGTGGAGTCTTTCTTGCTATGTCAAAAGCCTTGAAAAAGATTTCTGAAGCACTCGGACTTTTAGCTATCTCTTTCTTTAGCCTTTCTTCCATACGCTCAAGATTAGCAATACTTGAGATTCTTACAAGCTCATCATCAGGAAATCTCTCTTTTAATTCCTTGATTCTTGCCTGAGTAATTTCAAGCTGCTCTTGTAGTTGGTTTTTCATAGTTACCTCCATTTTTTCTCTGGTAGGCACGGATAGACTCGAACTATCAACCTTCTACGTATCAGATAGACGCTCTGACCAATTGAGCTACGTGCCTAGCCTTTTATATACTCGTGAGTAAGCTACTCGTAAGTATATAAGGTCATTGACCTTTAATCCATGAATATAAGGTCAGATAGCTTTATCTCTCTGCCGACCAGTTGCCAACAACATCACCAGCAACGCCTAATCTAATAAAGCCAGTCATGTAGTCATTTGCAACAGTGCCATAAAATGCGTAGTCTCTTCCATCGGCTTCTAGCAAGAAGTTGATATCTCCTGACTTTGATAGCCTCCCATTGGATATCGCTACAGTGCCGGTCGTAGTTGCATCAAAAGTGTATCCACCAGGAACTATCAGCATCTCAAAGTCAATCAACTTACCTTCAGCAATAGCGTTAACTTCCCATTTGCCGCTAATATCAGGGAAGTTCTTTACAACACAGCCTGCGAATAGCAGCGTAGCCACTACCGCAAGAATTACAAGTACCTTTTTCATGCCATTTCACCTCTTTCTTGTAGGTGTAGTTACTTAACCTTCAATGAATCCCACACTTTCTGAAGGCAATTGTCGCACAATAGAATAATCCTTTTCTTGCTGGTATCCAGCCTCCGAACATATGGATATCTCTTGCCGCACATAGTACATGGAGGGTAAAGAGGGATCTTCGGCCTAGGGATCATGTCTATCGTTCTTGTCTTAGTGATCTTCTCGTCTTCATCAAGCAAGGGAGTGCTCATCTCTAATCTCCTCTATGTAAATCTCTGTTCTCGGGTTCTTCTTGTCGTATAGGACCCGTGAGCCGTCAACGCTTGCAACTATCTTGTGGTTATCATCTTTGATAACTCCGTACTTTTTCAAGATGTCCTGAATGGCTTCGAGACAGTTGGAAAGGTCAACTTCTCGCCTGTCTTTTCGGTAGAACAGGCACTTTAGGTTGATTGGTTCATCAATGGGATCTCTACCGGAAAACTTAGCCAGGAAGAATCCGCAATCTTTCTCATACTGCTTGTAGGTCTCAGACTGAATGATGAGAGGTCTTCCGGTAGCCCTGTTCTTGATGATCCTCTGGCTGTTCTTCTTCGTGATGGGGTTCAGGGGAATGGTTATATTAAGCATAGGCACTCCCAAAGAAAAAGGCCCCTTGACAAGGGCCTTGATTTATTTAACGTACCTTCGGGTTCTTACTCGTATAGCACTATCACATTTTACCATGTTTGTTACACATTTTGCAACGACCTCTGTACATTGCTTGCATAGCGTGAAAGCGAGACTGTGTTAAGCGGGGTAAGCAGTTTGTGGGAGCGGTTGGGGAGAGTTTGTCAAGGGGGGGGTCAATCGAATTGGCCAAGGTAATAGACTCTATTTACCTCTCCGCTTGCGCCCTTGATAAAGACCTCCAGGTGCTTTCCCGTCTTGGACTCAACCATATGGCCTCCCATGATCTCTTTTCCCATGTTGACGATATGTTGATAGATTTCTTCAGGCAGCGTGGTTTCATGGCCGTATTCATATTCATCGGCCCACCTCATGAGAGCCTTGTTTTCCAGAAGCTCCACTCTTTTCAGGGATCTCCAGCTCTCCTTTTCGGCTTTCTCTCGTTTTAGATCGAAGGCGCTAATAGCCTCTTCTATGGTTGCCGTCCAAAGTATGCCGGGTTGGTTTCCTATCCACGCCCTGACTTCAAATTTCATCTCTGTTCCTGCCATGTCGAACCTCCTTTCATTCATCTATCCATGCAAGGGTTCCTTTGAAATTGAACCCGTGCTTCTCCAGGTATTCAGAGTAACAATCTCGCGATCAGAAGAAATATCTATGTTCCTTTTCGGGTTCCGCTTCTTTAACCTTTCGATACAGCTTATCCGGTGCAAGAGAAGCCTCCAGTTCATACTCGGCTGGTTTCGCGTCTTCGTGAGTGTGAAGCACAAGTATGTCGTCGTAGTTTTCAAGGGATTTCCCACAATTGTAGCAGATGAGCTCAACTGCCCCCCCGTATGAGAGACAAAAGAATTCTTCTATTGTGTAAGGGATTTGTTCGAGCTCGAATCCACAATAAGGACACTTCGCTTTTTCTGCCTGTGCTAGTGGCGAAGGATCTATCCCAGACGACGGAATGCTGAGTGATCTTTTCTCCACGAATGGTATCACCACCGTTCTTCCACAACGATGACAAAAAACCTTGCTTCCTTTCATCTATCCACCTCTCTTTCAATCAAAATTCCCCAAAACCACCTGTTCTTTTACTCTCCCGTCCGGTTCCTTGAGGAACAACTTAATATACTTCTGTTTCCGGTCCTCGACCATGTAACTGCCTAAAAGTTCTCGACCATCAGTCACAACAAACTTCGATACGTACTCCGAAACCGAATCCGGGATCTGCGCCAGCTTTCCAGTCTCATCGTTGCTTGCCCACCTGATGAGTTTATCATTGCGAAGCAGCTCTACCCTGTCTTTCGTCCACCAGTGTTGCTGCTCCGCTGTTCTTCTCTGCTCCTCATACGTCCTGATAGCTTCCTCTTCGTCATTGGTCGTAAATATCGAGGGCAAAGAGCCCCTCCACACTCTGACTTCATAAACTGGGATCACCTTTCTTCCCTCCCTTCCACATCAATCTTGCCAGACTAAATGCGGTATGATCCAAAGTGCGGAGCGCTTTCACCCTGAAGAAAGTCCCTGCATCTGTGCGGCCTTTAGGAGCATCGACAAGCATCTGTCCCACTTCCTCAAGAGTCAGGTTCTCATCGTACCTCCATAGCCAGACCTTTCTGTCTTCATCTTGCAGACAGTCCAGGGCCTGTTCCATGATTTCAAGGATTCTTGTTGCACATCCATCCCTAAACTGCTTTTCGGTCGGTGTGATTGTCTCGTGAACGGTCTTCACGGTCGATGAGGAGGCAAAGAGCATTTTCTCTACATACTGTTCTATCGCTTCTTTGCCTCTCCATAGATCATGCACCTCTTCCTTCACGAGCATCTTGCCCTCAATGACCTTGAAAATGATTCCCCATAGATTTGTGTGCATGGCCCTCACATCTTCTGGAGAATCTTCTCTTGGCTTTCTTCCTCCAGGGACTCATACACTTTCAGAAAGTCCCTGATAAATTTCAAGTGGCAGTATAGCTCCGATACAGGGCCGGATACTCGCATCTTTGATATTCTCTCGATGCTATCTTCCAGCTTCTTCTCATGTCGTTTGAGGATCGAGTACGTCGGGTATGCCAGCCCTATCGCTTTTTCGGTATCGCTCATATGTACCTCCTCAGACTTTAATTGATTCCTTGAACCGCGCTTCTTTCTGAATCAGTTCCATGTCCTTGCGAAGAGCCTTGTTCTGATTCTTGAGTTTTATAGTTTCATCTCTCAGATGTGCATTCTCTCTCTGAAGATCTTCCGTTGTTCCAGCCCCCAACATTCCAGAGAGACAATACCCTCCGGCGAAAGAGAGGAAGATCAGGAAGACCGCTGTGAATAGACTCATTTTGATACCTCCTTCACCATTTGTAAACCTTCGTGCCGTTCCAGGTCTTGGCAAGCGCTTCATTGAGTCTTGCCAGCCTGCCTTGTTCACTTCTGATCTTCTTGAGTCTGTTTCCGGCCTCGTTGACAGTCTCGCAAATGTGTCTCCATGTCTCTTCACACACCCATGTTCCGGCACGAAGATCTATTTCGCTATAAAGTGGTCCCCTGTAATCGTCAAAATCGTATTGGCCACTTTTGCCGGCAAGCTCTGTTGGAAACTTGTTCATCTCTGACTCAATATGCAGTGCTCGGTAGGATCCAACATCCGGGAACTCAATACATGAAACCCAGAGGCATGGATGACCAACAACATATTCTTTCGGCAGCTGTGACAACAGCAGCGCCTTAAACCCCTTGATTACGTAACCTTTCTTTCCATTCATCGCCTTTCTCTCGACCTCAATCTTTATCATTTTCTACCTCCTCCCTCACACTTCCTGTGTCAATCATCATATCGAGAGCTTCCTGCGCCAGGTCGGCAATGGCTTTGTAGCCATCATGCCCCTTCGAATCCTTGAACCCGTCAATAGCTTTATCTCTGAGATTCAGAATCGTTTCGCAAAGAGCGTCGATCCTGTCCCACATCTTTTTCATTCCTTCCGACATCTCGCAAACCAATTCTTCAAGGTGCATAGAATCCACTCTACTGCTGTAAACTTCTTTGGAATGTTTCACTGCCAATGTCTCAAGGTATTTCAGCTTATTTTTCATTCTCATTCTTTCGTAGGTCATCTTTCGCCTCCCTCCCTAGAATGGAATCTCATCACTTTCAACCGCAGCATCGTCGCTACCGAAGAAAGTGATGTCATCATTTTGCGGCTCATTATGACTCGCAGGCGAGCCATGATTTGAACCATTGGCCTGCGCCTTCGTCTCCATAAAGCAGACCCTCGAAGCGTTGACCTCGGCATTTTGTTTCTTCTCGCCGTCCTGAGTCTCCCACTTATTTATCCTCAGAGATCCCTCGACAAGTACGAGCCTGCCTTTCGTGAGATACTGAAAGACAAACTCGGCTGTCTTTCCGAACGTGACTATCCTGATGAAGTCTGCTTCGTTGCTGTCCTTCGGATAGTCGCGGTCAACGGCGAGACTGAAAGTAGTTATTGCCGTGCCGCTTGCAGCGAACTTGTGTTCTGGATCACGGGTCAATCTACCGACTAGCACTATTTTGTTGTACGAGATCCCCATCGTTCAACCTCCTCTTTGGTAAGTAACGCCTCTCCGTCATAGTGATTGATCGCTTGGCAAATTAGCTTATAGTTGTGTTCGGCAAAGCCATCCAGCTCTTCTGATTTCCTATACCTTAGCAATGTGTTGAACATTCCTCGGAGTCTCTGGAGAGAGTATTTTTCCTTCATTCGTTTAACAAGGGTGAGAATATAGAGATCTCTGTCCGAGAACAAGTAAGCATTTAACTCTTTCCCGAGACCCTGAAGAGGGATTCTAATCGGTTTGATGATCGGGAATCCGGTCGAGAGCAAATAAAATAATTCGTTTTTTGTGAATCCGGTAGATTGAATTACATCTCCCGTCGAGAGATATCCCAGGGAACGATAGACCTCAAACTCAGTTTCTAATCCCATCACTCCACCCCCACAAATTCTCGAATAATGTTGTCGGACTTTTCGTCAGGTACGAGGTCATTGATCTCGGCACCAATATTGTCTGCGAATCTTAAAAGCAAGTAAGGCGGGAGCATGTTTGTCTCACCTTTCAACACCTTCACGAGGGTTCTTGCCGCCTGATAACTCCCGGCAATTTCAAGGGTCGATTTCCCGGACTTGCTCTTGAAGTGCCTGAAGGCAACGGGATTGATCCTCACTTTGTTAACGTCTCGTCTATTGTAGATAGGTTTGTTCATTTCGGGTGTCAGGTTGTGGCCGCAACTATCGCAAGTCCAGTTTTCATCTTCGGCTGCGCTGTACCAGGTGCGCCCACACAAGGGGCATAATCGCTTAATCATTCGAACTCACCGCCTTCTCGAATGTGAGTCTTCTCCACGCCTTCACTCTCCAATTGCTGCCCGGGAAGAGCCTTTTCACTTCGCCTTTTGCCAGTTGAGCAGCGCTCCAGGGAGTTCCGGCCTTGATCGTCACTTCCATATCTTCTGAACATTCGTCCAGTCTCTGAAGGGTCACACAGAATTCAGACATCGGCATTCACCGCCGCTTTTCTTTCAAGGGTGTAGACGTGATCCCAGTCATCGCTCAACATGTTTTTGACAATCGTTTCCGCTTCCCTCTCGCTCGTGGCCTTGACCTCCATCATCATGTTGCCGAAGGTCTGAAGCCTTGAGTGAAAATGGACTCTGTACCATCTGGTTTTGGTCATTGTTTTGCCTCCCTTCCCTTGCTCGCTTCACTTGAGAACCCTTCCGGGTATCTCTTCTCCAGCTTCTCGATGTTCCCCTGCGCGATCTCCTGAAGGTCGAGATTGAACAGAGAAGCCACTGCCGAGACGTACCAGAGAATGTCTCCAAGCTCGCTTTTGAGTCGGGTGGAATCGACCTCGTGGCCGTGGAAGAAGAACTTCTTCAAGAGATCCACAACCTCTCCGACTTCACCGACAAGGCCGAATACGTAGTTGTTGAGCTGGTCCTTAGTCTCAAGAGCGGTATTCATTGTCCGCTTTGACTTCTCCTGGTATGTGAAGAAGTTGATGATGTGAGCGTTGAATAGCCTAATCACCAAGTGATGCTCTTCTTCTAAGCCATGCTTCCAGAAGTCGATGGCTGTGAAGAGGTTTTCGATTTCCATAGCACCAAGCTCTTTTCCTTTGATCAAAGCGGTTCGTATCTCGTCAACGATGTTCGGATCAAAGTTTTGTATCTTGTCGTTCATTGTGCAACCTCCTTAATCAGCTTTGTTGCAAGCACCCTCGCCCATCTTCCTTCGATCCTTTTGAGGATTACGGCTGGCTTGTATGTTGTCATCTCATCGCCTCTGGTAACTCGTTCCATTCCCTGCCATCAAGAAGCCTTTCGTTCTCTGAATGTCTTGCCCCTCCCCACTTCTTGAAGAAGAAAGGAACTCCGAAGTCGGCACACGTGTCTCTGATATCTCTTACCCACTCAGGCTTCATTTCTCTTGCTCCCGGGCCTGTCTCGCCACCGACGATGACCCAACTGCGATACCAGATGAAAGATTCAATGTTCATCGGGCCTAGAAGAGGCTCAAGCGAGACAAATCTATGTGCAATGTGAGTATTGAGAAGGGTGATAGCTCTGTGACTGTGTTTAGAGGTCTCGATCGTGACTCCGAGCCACACGTGAGGAAAATAAGCTGTGATCGGATCTCTTTCCTCTGGATAGTAGAAGTGCGTCAAGGTTTCCAAGATAGCCTTTGCTCGATCTGGCCTCTTCGTAAGCAACAGAAAAGTATGTTGAGGAGACCATTTCATTACATTGAAAACTCGATAAATCCATTCGATAGGAACATCTTCATGAAAGAGATCCCCCATTGAGCAGACGAATATCCGTCTCGGCTTCTTCCACTTGAGAGGATCTGAGAGACGTTTCTCGTGGAATGTCGGCTTGAAACCGTTCGGGTAGATGTTAGGAAACCTCTTGACCATTTTCTCGGCATAGCAATGCTCGCAGCCTTCACTGATCTTGGAACAGCCTGTGATTGGATTCCAGGTTGATTCCGTCCATTCGATCTTTGAGTTAGTCATCTCGTCACTCCTTTTTCACACCGCTCACAGTCAGCTCTCCATCCGTAACCTGAGTGATGAAGTACTGGAAACCGTCGCCTTCCATCTGTGCCAAAAACTCTTTCTGCATCTCGGAGTCAAGGCTCTCGAACCTGTCTATGCAGATAAGTTTCATCGCACCGGAAGTGACCTTGGCGATCTCAAGCGAGAGCTTGATCTGCTGGCTGGTCGAGAGGTTCTTAATAGGCAAGCCATTGATCGTTATCTCGCCGTTCTGATCGATTCCCAGACCTTCTATCGGGCAATCCACGGACTCAAGTAGTGTTTGAGGCAAGGTTCTAGCAAGCTGTACCCTGTTCTCGCATTCTCTCTGCTTCTTGACTGTCTGAGCGATATCGTCTGATAGTCTTGCTGCATTGTTGGCAAGCGGTAAGAGAGCTTTCATCTTCTCGGTAGTCTCTGCAAGCGTTTCGAGAGGTTCTATGTCCTGAACGGTGTTCTCGGCAAGATACTGTCTAGCCAGAGTCTCGTTATCTTCGACTTCCCGAAGTTCCCGGTTCATCTGTTCCTGAATCATCCTGATCTTCTCTTCGGCATTCTTCCTGATGAGAGCTTTCTTTTCTTCGGCTGAGTTCAGAAATTCATCTGCCCTTTGGATGTGATGATTGATGTCCTTTGCCTTCGAGATCTTGTCGTAGATCTCTTTGAGAGTGCCGTCTTTCCACTGCTCGGGGTTGTAATCTGGTGGGAGCTGCTTCTTGAGTGTTTCTCTTTCGCTCTCCATCTTCTTGAGTTCTGCATTGACGGCGTGTCTCTTCTCGTAGTAGTGAGCCTCCAGAGCTTTAACCACTTTCACTCCGTGCCTCGAATAGTCGATCTCGTCAGGCACTTCACCGAACCACTCTTCAACCTGTTCAGGGCTTACAGAGATCGGGATTGTGGAAAGAAGCAGATCTGTTTGTGCCTGGGGCTTCTCCTGCAAGAAGTCCACTGGATTGAAAGCAAACCCACCGACCAGACTCTTGAGAAATGTTTCCGGCTTTGAGACTCTGACTCCTTCACCGTCTTCTACCTTCACGGAAGAAGTCACGCCGATCTTTCTCTCGATTCTCATTCCATCATCGAACTCCACGAGAAGCACGGCTTCATCTTCGCCGCTCCTTATGAACTTTGCCCTTCTTTCGTTGTTGAAAATTGCCTTCTCAATTGCTTCCAGGATCGATGTCTTACCTGATCCGTTCTTGCCCTTTATGAGGGTTATCTGTCCAGGTTCAATGATCTTTTCCTTGATTCCTAGTGCGTTGTACACTTCTAGTCTCTTAATCATCCTTTTCCTCCTATTTTCTCTCTCACCAGATCAAACTCCAAGTCGTTCGACCTCCATAATCGCCTTCCCGATAATCTCTACTATCTGAGGCACTACCGCATTACCGAGTGCCTTCAATCGTTTAGCTCTGTCCATCCTTCTGGGTAGCCCATCATCCACTCTGCAAATTCTGGTTGCAGCTTGAAGCCATGCCTCTTCAAAGCCGTTGCCAATCCATCTCCACTCTTTTGCCACCTGCCTTTCCAATTGTGGTTTCCATTTACCGTTGCGGTTGGCAACAATCCACACTCTTTCCCTTTTGTGTGGGGCGTTGACACTGCAAGCCGGAATAATAAGCGGTTGGACTTCGTAATCTTCCTTTTCCAGGTCAAGGCACACATCCTCGAGTGCCAAATTGATGATTCCAGGAACATTTTCACCAATGACCCAAGCGGGGTGGATACCTTGTATGATTCTAAGCATTTCAGGCCAGAGGTAACGGTTGTCGTCTGCCCCCCGCTTCTTTCCCGCTGCTGAAAAGGGTTGACAAGGGAAGCCCCCACAGATGATGTCGACTTTGTCAAGCTCTTCAATTTTTACCTCCTTGATATCTCTGAAACGGGGTACATTTGGCCAGTGCTTGGCAAGAACTGCATTACAAAACTCGTCTATCTCAACCTGCCAGCTAACCTTCATGCCAGCTCGTTCTAACCCGAGATCGAAGCCTCCGATACCAGAGAAAAGACTACCGACCGTCATCTCGCATACTCCCGGATAAACTCCTTCGCTTCCTCAAGCTCCCATAGGTTGTTCTTCCTTGCCTGATGAGCTGCTCTCAAAAGTCCAGGTATGTCCAGATCTTGTTTCGGTACTATGAAACACTCGCCGCCAAAGTGTCTATGAGGCTCGCCGTTCAACTCAACCCATCCGACGTGAGTGCCATCGAGTTTTGTGACCACTCCGAGCCGATACTTTCCTGTCTCCTCTCCAATCGTTGGGTACTTCATGGAGACGACGGGGATCAAGGCGATGTCTCCTATATTTGCGGTTGCTTGTGTATTCATTCCTCACCTCCTGTCCTCGATCGTCTGTCTCACGAGGTCGTAGTCAAGGATTATCGAGCCAGTAGAGCCATTCCTTTGCTTTGCGATGATGACATCGAGTCTCGTCTCGTCCTTATTCGTATTCGGTTCATCGGGTTTATTTGCGGCTCTTCTGGATAATTCCTTCTTCATTCCGTAGTACCAGGGACGATAGAGGAACATCACGAAGTCAGCATCTTGCTCGATATTTCCCGACTCTCGAAGATTCGCGAGTCCCGGCATTGCGGCTTCGTTCTTCTCTGTTTCCCTGTTCAGTTGAGCACCTGTTATGATCGGCACGTTCAGTTCCATTGCCACTCTCTTCAATGAACGAGTTATCTCTCCTATCTCCTGATCCCTGTTCTTTCCCTTGCCCGCTATGAGCTGGAGATAGTCGATTACAAAGACCTCTATTCCCTTAGTCACCCGAAGATTCTTGATTGTTGAGATGACCTCCTGAAGGTTGTTTCTTCCAGAGTCCACGATGTATAGCGGGAGGGATATGATCTGAGAGAAAGCCTTCTGGAGAGTTGCCCTGTTTACTGATTGATCGTCTCTTCCGAACAGCTTCACATTCTTTGAGAGAGAGAAGGGATAGTGTCTCTCGCACATTCTCAGGAGAAGTTCCATCGCCTTCATTTCCATCGAGATAAGACAGACTTTCGTGCCTCTTTGCGCCCATTTGAGAGCCGCATTCATCATGAAAGCCGATTTTCCCATCGAAGGTCTTCCCGCCACTACTACGAGTTCACCACCCCAGAGACCGTTGCCTATGTCCTCAACATTCAACCAGGGCCAGTCAAGGGCCTTCTTCTTGCCCGACCACACGAGTTCGAGAACGTCCCAGGTATCATGAGCTATCTTCTTGAGATCTTTTGCTTCGTTCTGGGCGATTAGCTTCTCCTGAAAGGCCCACGCTTCGTCCAGAGCGTCTTGAACCGTGATGTCTCTTGCCACAAGTCTCTTCGAGATGTCGGTGAGCTGATTCCCGAGCTTGATTCTCAATGACTCGTGGTAATAGTCTCGAATAATTCGCGACGCTATCTCTTCATGAAACACTCCGTGATCGAGCCACTTGAATTCTTTGATACTCGTTTCTCTGGCAATGTGCATGAGCATTTCTTCGGGTGGAGCGTCTAGGTGTCTGTTCAGACAGGCGAATATCTCCCGGGCCTCCTGATCCCTCAGAGTCTTCGAGTCGATCAAGGGGATAGTGTATCTCACTTCCGGGCAGTAAACTAATGAAGCCAATACGGTTGCATCGTCAATGTGCATCTGCTATCACCTTCTCGAAGTCTCGGGCCGCCTTTGCGGATTGAACCTTCCTGATTGCGTCCATGTATTGCTGATACTGCGTTCTCTTCTCGAAAGCCTGTTCATTGTCCATGAAAAAGCTGTTGAGGTAAGCGATGGGACTTTTCACTTTGGAGAGATCCGTCGTTTTGATAAGCCAGAGAAGAAATGGATAATCTGAAGGATCTCTTTGAGCGATGATGATAGGAACGATTCTTTCGGGTTCTTTCACTTGATCTCGCAAGGCTTTGTCGATTAGTTTGATGTAGTTAGGTTCTTCTGGTTTTTCCGAAGAAGCGTGCTCTTGTATTAAGATCTTAGGTTCTTGTATTTGTCTTTGTATTAGAGGGCCTTCAATGTCGCTTGAATTGTCGGGTTTTTGAACGTCGGTGGTTTGACTCGCAGTTTGACTCGCAGTTTGACTTCGAGTTTGATTATCAAACTTATTCGAATCTTCGGTTTGATTATCAAACTTATTTGTATCAGGAAACCAGAACTGAGACTGCTTATTTTTTCTCGCATCGTAGGTGATAAGTTCGCGAGATTTGAGATCACTTATTGCTCGTCCCAGGGTGTCTCTTGAACATCCCAGGCTTTGCTGTAGGAAATTCCAGGAAAGAGAAAGTGGCCCTTTCCAATATGCCCTGTTGGCCTCTTCAATAAGAAAGAAGTAAAGAAGCCCTGCATATGCGGAGAAGTGCGCCCTCTTCTGTTCTTCCCAGAATCGCCCGACTAGATCCCACATCTTCATACACTCACCTCACAAGCCGAGTTCTTCTGCCAGTTTCTTAATGTCTTCTTCGATGTTGTTCGAGGTAGCGACAATCACTGCTTTTCTTCGTTCGTAGATTTCCCACGGCGTTTCCTGAATAGCCCTTTTCGTTCGCGAATATGGCCGTTTCGTTCTTGTTTTCGTTCTATACACATCAATCACTTCCTCTTAGAAAAGGCCGCTCCCGGCGAACCAGGAGCGGAATGAGCGGATCAAAGGTTATTTCTCAAGCGGTTTCTTACCTGTGAGCGAACCTTTCTCTTCAAAGGCTGCGATCTTGACGGGTTCGTTAGTCTCTTCCTTTTGCTCGGTCTCTTCGGATTCATCTGAAGCTACCTCTTCCCCTTCAACTTCGATCCAGTCTGTCTCGTCCGGAACTTCGCTCATGTCTTCCTTGATCTCGGTCTTCGTAGTCTCGTCAAGGTCGAGCTTTCTCATCAGTTCAGGAGAGAGTGGAGCGTACTTCGCCAGTCTCTTGAGAGCCGACTTGATCCACATTTCGTCTTCCCAATCGACCCACGGGCCATTGTTTGGAGTCTGGGACTTCGAGCGGATCTTCTTAATGACATCGGGCGGAAGGACAACATACATATGGCCGCCGTCCTTGAAGTGAGCTATCGCGTAGACACAGATCCTCTTGCCCCTGTCTCCCTCGAACTTGGGAACGTGCCTCAACTTCTCGTCAATTCCGTACTCGAACTCGAACAGATCATTCGCGTACACGACATTTGAAGTCACGGAAACGACTTCTCCCGAGCGGTACATGAGATTGACGTACCCCTTAGCCGAGATTTGGAATTGAGCGGTAGTGATCCCGGTCTTCTTGCTCGTGTAGGGGATGATGTAGCAGAAGCCGAAAGGCCCCGGCTCAAGTCCTGTCTGTGCCGCCATCATCAATGCGCCCAAGAAAGAAGCCTGAGTGCATTCGAGAAGTTTCGGAGTCCTTCTCACTTCGGTAAGCGCTATCCTTGCAAACCTTTCAGCATCGAGATGTTTCGGGAGTGCCTTTTCTATCTCGGGTTGCATCCTCTTGAGTAGATCCTGAAGCGTCTTGTACTTGTCTTGCCTACCAGTCATTACCTGTTCTCGCTTCGCCTTTACGATTTCCTTTGCATCAGACGTTTTCACTCGCCTCTACCTCCTTTATGTCGAATCTCCTTGAAACGACTTCCTTCGTGAATTCCTGGTAGATCTCGGGTCTCGCCTTCTTAACAGCCGTGCTATCGAATCGCTTGGATCTGTAAGTCGGCCACGTGACACAGAGATTCCCGAGATAGCCTTTCTCGTTCTCACCAAGAAGAGCTTTGATCCTGTTTTCTCTCTCGTCCTTCTGAAGATCCAGTTCCTTGATTTCCTTCTTTAGTCTCATCCAGTCGAGCAATGTGTCATGGATGTCTTCGGGAAGCTGTATAGAAGAATCAGGAACCGATTCCGGATAGAGGAGTTTGAGAATATCTTTCGAGTCCTCTGATTCATCCATCGGAGGGGGATTCCTGTCTTCGACCCTCTTCCAGAACTCGGATTCAATCGAGATCAGGCTGTTGATGAAGTCTTCGTCCCTCTCGAACTCTTTCCAGACAAACTTGTTACCTCCGACCAGGGCCGCGATAACTCCCCATTCGTAGCCTGTCACTGCGAGATAGTGCATCAGTTGGCAATAAGCCTCCGGAGGTACTTCGTCGTCTTTCCATTCGTCTTTGCGGTATTCGGACACGTTCTTGCATTCGAGGACTCCCGGGCCTCTCGACTCATTTTCTGGATAGATAACTCTGTCGAGGTTCGCGATCATCCAATCGTGTTCTGGATGAATGAGAATGAAGTTCCTGCGCTCGACATAGTTTCCAGTCCTCTCGGAGTATTCCTTCGCTACGAGGTCTTCCATCTTGTTGCCCCAGTACATGGCCTCGTTCTGCTCTTCATCCTGGAACTCACCTATCTTCTCAAGGTACAAGCGGATAGGAGCCTTCCACTTGTTGAGTCCGGCAACAACACCTGCGTCCGAGCCTCCAATTCCCTTCCGTCTCTGTTCCTTCCACTCTTCGTAGCTCATCTTCCGTGTGGAGATCTTCATTTCAAATACCTCCCTGTGCTATACTTTTGTTGAGATTTGTTTCTTCTGGGCCGTCGGGCATGACGGTCCTTTTCATACCGCTACCGGCTTCTTGCTGGTTCGATACAGAACACCGTTGATGAACCATTCGAGATCAAGCTGTTCATCGATTCCGTTCTCCCAGGCTCTGATCGCTTCCTGAGTGCTGTATCCCGAATACAAGGGGTACTCGTTGCAGATGATTTCATGCTTTCTCTTATTCATCTCTTGCCTCCTTCCATGATTTTCTTGGCCGTCTTGGCCACCTTGACGATCTTCACAATTTTCTTGATCTTCACTGTGTCTGCCTCCTTGGAAGGCCGTACTTCTCCCCTTGATACTTGAGAAAGAGCTCGGCCAGTTTCTCGATCGCTTCTTCGCTCATCTTCAAGACGCATCCCTCCAAAGTCTCAACTGATTTACCGGCCTTGAGTACCAGTACTGAATATCAAAGGGCTTCAAGATCTCGTTCTCCATCCTTGAGATCTGGATAATGTTTCCAATTCCCTTCGATACCGAACCGATCTGCATATCTTGAACCTCGTCAAGGCTAGTGATGAACTCGTAGACTCTCTGAAGAACTTGCTTCCAGTAGCCATCCGCTTCTATGATTCGGTCCGCCACATACTTCTTGAACCTGTCTTCGATGAGTTCGAGCTCTTCGTATCTGGACAGTGTTTCTTTAGAGCTCTTTCCGAGTGCAATCTGGTCGCATTCATAGAGAACAAGGCTTGTGACCGGGACCAGTTTTCTGATTAACTTCGGCATTTGCCACCTCCTCTTACGTGAACCTCCAGACCGTGAGGATCCTGATCTCTCTTTTCACGTCTTCGAGTTCAATGTGTTTCTCATCAAGCAGTTCTGTATAGTGCTGGATCTCTTCTTTGTCCTCGGTTTCTTCAAGTCGCGCGAGTATGTCGTCTATCTCGTCTATGAGTTCCTGTTTCCTTTGTATCGGCATTTTTCACCTCCTCAAATAAAGGCGGCGGCAGACACATTCTGCTTCACCGCCTTTCGCTAGCTAGCAGACACAATCCACTTGAGGCCTTTCTTTGTCGGGAGCTCATCACGAACCCGACTACCTATTGCATGGAGGGTTTCACCTGCCTTTCATGGTTGGATTGAGGACCAATCTGGTTCCTCTGTGCTACCATTCGTTAGGAATGGCACCTCAAAAGAACCAGAGTCGAAAAAGGCCCCGGCGTATAGGCACCGGGGCAATGGATGATCCAGGTTGTACAGCGGCAATCTCGTTCCCTCCTTAAAGAAGGCCGATGGTTGCTCAGACCACCGGCTAACTCATCTCTTCGTGTAATCGTGTCCTTTTGTCAGGAGGTGAATCATGAATTAACGAGTCGCTGCTTTAGGGAAGGAACGAGATGTTTTCACGGGTCCCCCGGTTGGTCCGGGCCGTTTATTTGCTATTCAATTGTCAATGACCCTGTCTTTCCTCTGATGTACGAATGAATCTCATTCGCACACCAGGGCAAAGATCAAACTACGTTCCTCATCATCAAGCTGAAAATTGTTCTCTGCCCTTCGGCAACGCTTTCGGCAAATCGCCTGTAAGATCTGAAGTTTGAAGAAACCTTCTCCAGCCTTGCGTTGCTTTCGGCTACGATCTCTCGAATCATTTGAAGCTCTTCATCCGGGGTCAATTCAGAGAGTGATTTGTAAGCGGCCTTGGAGAACTGAGAAGTGCTTACCGCGGTCAGTTCGGGTCTCACTTTCTGCATGGCCTGCCAAGTGTTTCTATTCATGGCAATTCTTGCAGCGGACCATAGATCAACGTGAAGATTCTTGTCGAAGGTTTCCTTGTATCCTTTCTTGAGCCTCGAATCGAAGGACTTGATCTTCTTCTCAAGGTATGGGAATTCGTTCTTGTAGTAGCAATTCCTTGCGGCATCTTCAACGGAACAACCGGGGTTCAGGTCGAGATAATCTCCAAGAGCCTGTTCTTTAGTCATCGTTTACCTCCTTTCTAAAGAATTGGTGGTGACAAAGTATTCAATGAACTGTGGAAGATTCTTTTTCATGAGGAGAATCGCTTCTGAGAAGACCTCTTTCATGTTGTCGGGGAATCCGCCGTGAGAATCAATCTCGATTGCTTTTGAGAAAGCGCTGGCAGTAATCATGGCCTCGACAAACTTGTTGCCCCTTTCCTTCCAGTTGATGGGATTGACGACTATCTTGCCGGGATCTTCTTCTTTGATGGAAAGGTCGTCGAGATCTTCTTCATCTTCATCGTCGTAATCATCGACCGGTTCTTGCTTCTGGAATTGAACGGGGGAGGGGATCACATTGGAAGGTTCGGCTTCTTTCTTCGAGCCGATGTTGGTTGTGTCCATTGTGTAGGCTTTGCCGTTGCGCTCGAAGGTGCGTTTTTGTATCTGGTAATCGTTACCAGATAGATCTACCCTTACTTTAGCCACAAATGGATGGCTTACCGCGCACTTATCTGCAATCTTTCTATCGCTCCACAACTGCCATTCCACGTCGATCAATAGTTTTTCCACTGAGTTTCGCTTGTCGAGATTTGTTCTCCTGAGGCCATGCGAGGCATTTGCCCCGACAGAATGAAGTATTGCGTCGCGAACATTCCCGGCATGAACCTTTGCGTTGATCTCGTCAAATCCAGCCTTGATTGCCGCCCTCACTCTATGAAATCCGTCTGCAACGTAGTAGTCCTCGCCATCAAAGTAGACATCAATCGGGGGGAATCGATCGCCTTTCCTCATTGCTTCCGCATATTCTTCTATTACTGCTTCGTCAAGAGAAACCCTTGATTGAACTTCTTCACTGAGAATCAAGATTGAGATCTTCAAAGACACCGTACTCATTTCGCACCTCCTTTGTCTCAAACCTTGCAATTTGAAATACTCTTTGGATATGGCGATGTTCGTTGATATTCAGGAAAGATTTCTTCAATGGGGACGTTGAAAAATAGAGCTATCTTATCGGCAGTTCTTATATTGGGTGTTCTTTCACCTCTCTCATAAGAACCAAGGGTCGTCCAGTGCATACCTAGTTCTTTACCGAGATCCCTTAAGGATAGGTTTCGCGTCTTTCTAAGCTCTGCTAGCGATATTCTCTTAGTCGTCATTTTGTAATCACCGTCCTTTCGTAGTAGTCATTGTGCGTACATATATACTGTATCAAATTCGACTACACTTAGTCAAGAGTATTAGATTAAGTTGCTGTTATGACTACATGTAGCCTGTGTGAATACGGAGATGATAAAATTGCAAGCGGAGGTATATATGGAATCCCTTGCTGACAGACTAAGAATTGTTAGAGAAGAAAAAGGGCTGTCTTTGAGGGCTTTAGCTAAAGAGCTTAATATTCATTTCAGTACTTTGGGGAGCTATGAGCAAGGAAGAAGGAACCCGGACGTTGAGACGCTTGCTAGGTTGGCAAACTATTATGGTGTCTCGACTGACTACTTGCTAGGTATTGTCGATATACCCAAAACGAGACTGAAAGGAGAAGTAAAGTTGAAGCCGTCAAAGCCACAAAAGATGATCCCTTTGTTGGGAAGAGTTTCTGCTGGTAATGGAGTTCATGCCGAAGATGATGTTATTGGAGAAGTGAGCGTGGATGCTGATGAAGCCGTTGACTTTGCCTTAACCGTTCAAGGTCACAGCATGCACCCTAAGTTCATGAATGGCGATATTGTATTTGTAAGGAAACAACCAACGGTTAGGAACGGGCAAATAGCGGTTGTCAGAATCAATGGCGAGGATGGGGTTATCAAGTACTTCTTCAAAAGGGCAGATGGTGTGGTTTTGAAGTCCGAGAACCCCGAATACAAGCCACAATTCATCCCCGCCACAAAATGGGATCAGGAGTGCGGCATTATTGGGATAGTAACGTCATTTACGAGGTACTTAATAGATGAGAGTTGAAGGGATGGCTACGGGCGAGAAAGAAACGGTAGGGGGTATAGATTATGTATGAAAACCTAAAGAGTGGTTCACTCAAGATAGGTACTTTGTTGGTGATACTATCTATTCTTCTTGCTCTAGTCATCTCGGCAAGCGGCTATGCAGGAATTGGAGTCTGGTTTATCATATTCGCAGTAATCTTATTCCTTATTTCCAAAAGAAAGAAAAGCACAAAGACCATAAGATGTTCAATCCTTGAACACTCAGAAACAACAGCACAAACGCAAAATGCGGAAAGAGGTTCTGGTTGGGAAGAGCTATCACCAAGAAGGTTTGAGACTGAATTACTGGCAAATGCTGAATTTTATAAGGAGGCAATATGCCCTTATTGTGGTGAAAAGCTCGATTCCATACCAGAACAAAAGAAGAAATGCAAGAAATGCGGTAATTCGATCTTGGTTTGGATCAACTTCAAAAGTAAAGAAAAAATGTTGATCACTGAAGAGCAAGCAGAAGAACTCAGAAAAGAGCGAGCGGAAGCCAGCAGAGTGAATAGAATCAAACAACTTTGCCTTAACAACGGGATAAGTGAAGCTCAGTTTTTCGAATCTAAGAAGAAAACAAACTACCCAGATAATGATGTTCTTTGGGGCTTACTAAATATGAAAGTCAGAGAACACGGGAAAAGTGGCGACTGGGAGCTTTATAGAGGCACAAAACTAAGTATGTTTGAGTTGGCTTTTTCTGAGGGGAAGTACAAAGTAGCGTTTCAGCTATTGGTAGAGATTATAATGCTAGATGCTAATGGAGTATCCAATTCGGGCCCTCTGGCAAAACGTTTTGATAAGAAACTTTCGTTCTATGCACCAGGTATAGTCGGTTACCTTGAGACAGTCAAAAATGAGTTAAATCTAAACGAAGATGAATTCAAAGATCTTTTCATTAAGACAGCCGAAAGAGTGTACAGCAAAGATATGGTCTTATCGGTAAATGAAGTGTGGAAAAAACTAAGAAAAGAGCTGGAAAAAAGTAATTCCTGATTCCGGCAATATTTCGAATTTTTCAGGGGGGAAGCTACGGACGGGGCAATAAGGGAGGTATGGATATGAAGATAGTGTTCCTGGTAATTATTATGGCTATGATTCTGCTTACTTCCAGTTGTGCCACTCTCTTTAGTCTACTCGATACAACAGCCGCGAAAACTTACAACGATTCACTAGCAAACCTTTCGGAAGACGACAAAGAGATAGCGGACAAGATCGGTTTGACTGACGTTAAACCTTCGATCAACATTGCCGCCGCCGTTGCGGTTGACGCATGGGCGCTGTCACCAATAATACTGAGTTCATTCTATGCGGACCAGCAAGAGCCGCCGCCTTTTGCCTCAATAATCGCAACGACGGGAATATTCGGCGGGATCCCCGCTTCTCTCGTTTGCTCCGCGATAAGTCTTGGGAGCACATTCAGAACTCCGCCGTCCACTCAGATTCAGAGATACCACGCACAAGTTGCGCAAGTGGAGCGAGAGGCGGAAGCTAAACGAATCGCAGAAGAAATGGAAGCGAAAATCAAAGAAGATGCGAAGAAAGCAGAGGAAGAATTCTTGAAGGATCCCTCGAATTGTCCCTTAATAATTGAGAAGATAGATATAATCCCGAATTCATACAGCTACAATATCAAGCTGACAATCAAGAACATTTCCCCTTGGGCTGTTTCGGCCTTCAAAGTGAGAATCTCTGGCTGGTCGGTTTTTGATGACAGACTAACACTTGCGGTAGGCTCTGATGATCTCGTCGGTCTTGCACATGAAATCTATCTAGGCAGTCAAAGATCCGATACTTTCACATGGGAAACATATGCTGACGGTCTAAGCAGGGTAGAAGCCGAGATCATTCAAGTCCTGTATACAGACGGCAGGGCATGGCCTCAATAGAAGGAGTTTAATTGCCATTCAGGAAGAAACGAGCTGCGATATACGCTAGATATTCCTCTCAGCATCAAACCGAGCTGTCGGTAGAAGGTCAAACAGAGAGAATCCTCGAATACTGCAAGAAGAACGGTTTCGAGATTGTGAAGGAATATGCCGATCGCGGGATCTCCGCTTTCCTTATCGAGAAACGGCTTGACTTTCAAAAGCTCATTCAAGACGCGATGGAGGCTAAATTTGATTACGTGATTGTCTGGAGCACAGATAGATTTGCGAGATCAAGGCTCGATGCCCGGAAGTACAAAGAACTCTTAGCCGAGTATGGAATCAAAGTCGTGTCGGTGTCTGAACCTTCGATTGAAGGGCCGGAAAACATTCTTCTGGAATCAAATCAGGAAATGCTTGCCGAATACTTCGCCGCGAAACTTGCGAGGGATTCAATGAGAGGGATGATTACGAAGGCAAAGAAGGGGCAATACTTAGGGGGAATCGTTCCCTTTGGATACAAGAAAGTGAAAGTCAACGAACAAGACTGGGGCTTTGAGATAGATGAAAAAGAAGCACAGGCAGTACGCAAGATCTTCGAGATGCGAGCCGAGGGAGTCTCGATCATGCAAATAGCAAGATACATGAATCAAGCCGGATGGAAGACTCGAAGGGGGAAGGCTTTCACAAACGCATCAATAGACTGGATTCTTTCGAATGAGAAATACAAGGGAATCTACACCTTCAACGATAGAAGTAAGAAGGGCCGGTTCAATTACTACAAAGAAGAGGTTGTCCGTGTCAGTATGCCGGATCTTGCGATCGTACCTCCAAACTTGTGGCAAAAAGTTCAGAAAGTGCCGGGAGTTCAGAGACAGCCGAAACTCCAGTATCTCTTGAGCGGCAAGCTGAAATGTGGAGAGTGCGGGTATCCATTAGTCGGGAGTTCATACGGAGGCAAGAAGAACCAGGGAGGGGCTTATCTCTGTCAGAACTGCCGAAGGAAGAAGAAGGTTCATCTCAAAATAGGAAGAGACAAGATCGAGAAGTACGTCATAGACTTTCTGAAAGAACAGATTCAACTGGTAGATATAGACAGCATCACCGAGTCGATCAACAAGAAGATGGATACAAAGGCTCAAAAGGGAAGGTCTGAAAACATAGCAGAAGAGGTCGCAAAGATAGATACTTCGATCAGGAATATCACGAAGGCAATAGAATCGGGTACGTATTCTCAAACTCTTCTGAATCGAATCTCGGAACTCGAACGAGAAAAGGAAGAACTCCACAACGAAATGACGAAGCTGAGGCTTCAGCAAGTGAAATACAAGAAGGTCGAAAGTGAAGAGGTCGAAGAATTCTTCAGGCTCTTTGCCGAGACTGAATCTTTCCAGATGAAGAAGGATCTCGTCGATCTGACTCTTTCATACGTGAAGGTCAACTGGAAGAAGCCGAGGTCGATCGAGGTCGTATCGATCTTCGGCAGCAAGAAGATAGTTCTAGTCTAGTCAGTGGACAAGGGGAGTCAGGGCTTCCTGACCA
>NPID01001085.1_pt2 | contig 50280 bp, 45 predicted proteins | sample 8637491 | NCBI WGS metagenome assembly NPID01 (sample SAMN07420843, study PRJNA396082) | bioreactor metagenome | isolation source: sample BA6 brine-fed electro-methanogenic bioreactor BA | place: Japan: Kochi | collected 2016-06-14 | reverse complement strand
CCATCGCTTTTCGTGGCTTACCGAAACAATAGGGTGAATTTTTTCTACCCAAGACGCTAGTACTCTCTCAACAAACCCCTGCTTTTGTTCAAGGCTTTGCTGTTGCGACAAAAGTCTATGTGCACATCCGCGACACTGGGTATTGCAACCTTGCCTAACATTACACATGCTTGCAATACTTACCAAACAGTCTTGAGCATTCCTCCATCAACAGGAATTGTAGTGCCAGTAATAAATGATGCTTTATCGGATAGAAGAAAAGCGGCCAGATTGCCAAGTTCTTCGGGTTTTCCGTACCGCGAAAGCGGTATTTGCTCTTGAAATGACGATCTCACCTCGTTAACGCTTATGCCTTTACTCTCGGCAATTACACCATCGAGGTGTTTAACCCTTTCAGTATCGAGCCTACCTGGTAAGATATTGTTTATTCGTATGTTGTACGATGCTAAATCGCGCGATAAACTTTTGGCCAAGCTGGTTACCCCCGAACGAAAAACGTTTGAAAGCAATAGCATATCAATGGGTTCTTTTACCGAAACCGAAGTAATGGTAACTATGCTCCCTTTCGATGCTTTTCGCATGGTAGGTAGTACCTCGCGAATTAACCTAACAGCACTCATCAGGTTTAGGTCAAAAGCTGCTTGCCAATCACTATCGCTAAACGTATCGAACATTCCGGCAGGCGGACCACCCGCATTTACAACTAAACCATCTATGCCACCAAACTCACTAATTGCTTTAGCAACCCAATTTTTAATGACCTCGGGTTTTGTAACATCTAATAAGCCATAGCGCACATCGGCACCGCTTTCCTTAGCAATTAGCATGGCCGACATTTTGAGCTTTTCCTCGTCGCGGCTTCCAATAAATACGTTGGCTCCCTCATGTGCCGAGGCATTTGCAATGGCATAGCCTAACCCCTGGCTAGCACCAGCCACAAGTACTGTTTTATTCTTAAGCATTGGTTGCATGGTTTTGGGTATTATTTGCTAAGTTAGTAAAAACAAAGCAATCAACGAGCCGACAGACTAATGGATAACGCTACTTAAATTGCCGGTTAGTGTTTTTATTTCGATAGCGGCAACCTGAGCTGTCATTTGTGCCGATATTAAACGAGTTTGCGCATCGAGCAGCTTATTTTGGCTTTCGCGTAACTCAATATCGGAAATTGCGCCAAGCTGATATTTCTCCCATGCTGCTTCGGCATTACGTTGCGCCAACATCACCGATTTTTCCTCAACTAAAATTAGTTCGATAGCCTGATTTAAGTTATTCACCAGCTGAAAAGCTCTGCTTTGCAAATTGAGATCGAGTTCTTCCTGACTGAGCGTTACATTTTGAGCAGCAATTGCTGCATTTTTAATCCTTCGGTTAGCATTATATCCGTTGAAAAGAGTAATAGATGCGCCAATGCCCACTGCAGGGCCATGTATTAGGCTCATTTGGGTTTGACCGCTTGGAGTACCAACCCGCGAAAAATTGTAGGCACCCAATAGGTTAACAGTTGGGTAGCGTGATGCTTTTGCTTCGTTTACCTCTAGCTCGGCCACTTGTGCTTGTAAGCGAGCAATTAGCAAACTGGGGTTTAGCTCCCTAATTTTTAAATAAATATCGGTTGACAACTCTGTATGTGGCACTGGAATAGCCTTGTTTACAGAAAACTTAACGTTTGGCTGACGCGCCAACAACCGATTTAAGTCGGCCTTTAAGTTAATTAGATAGCTTGCTTGCTGAATATATCTGGCGCTATCTGCCCTGAAATCAACTTCCGATTGTAGCTCCTGAAGTTCGAACCCCACACCAATATCCGATTTTTCACGAGCAATTGCTAACCTTTGTTGCGATAGTTCCATTAAATCTTTATACGACTTACACAAATTCTCGTTAAACGCTATGCTGTAGTATGTATAAACAATATCGGCAACGGTATTTTCTACAGCTAAACGCAGCTGCAAATCGCTTTGCTGCTGGTAAATGTCTAACTTCTCCTTACGAATAAACATGGCAAAACCATCGAAGAGCGTCCAGGCAAGCTGAGCGCCCGATGTGAGGCTATGAGTATTATAACCATTGTCGGTTTGAGACTCATCATCTTCAAACTCAAACTGCCTATTCTGAAAAGTGTTATTGTGGTTCACATTAACATCGAGGCGAGGCAACAGGCCAGCGTTGCCAGCCGTATTATTGTTGCGAGCAATATCAACCTCATTCCGTGCGATTCTAATCGAGAAGCTATTCTCAAGCCCAATACGAATGGCCTCTTCGAGCGTAAGTAAATCTTGTGAGTTAGCCACAAAAGGCAATAGCATAACTGCCAAAAGGGACATAAAACTACTCCTCTTCATTGTGGATTATGTTTGGTTTTTTACTAGAAATGTAGCTATACATTGCAGGAATGATGTAAAGTGTTAAACCCAACGAAAGCAAAAGCCCTCCAATAATTGTGATACCCATTGGAATACGGCTTGTTGAAGCTGAACCAAGAGCAAAGGCAATTGGTAATGCCCCAAAAATTGTGGCAAGGCTAGTCATTAAAATTGGTCGAAGCCTCTGCCCTGCTGCTTCAATAACTGCTGGAGTTTTCTCATATCCCTTAATCTTTTTCTGGTTGGCAAACTCAACAATCAGAATACCATTCTTTGTAACAATACCAATAAGCACAATTATTCCTATTTGGCTAAAAATATTCATGGTTTGCCCCATAATGTATAGCGATAGTATTGCACCGGCTAGGGCAAGTGGAACGGTGAACATTATAATTAGCGGATCACGGAAGCTCTCAAATTGTGCAGCAAGCACAAGGTAAACTAGTATTAGGGCAAAAACAAAGGCAAAGTATAAGCTACCCGAACTCTCCTGAAACTGTTGCGAAATTCCAGTTAGGGTTGTTGCAAAAGTATCGTCGAGCACCTCTTGCGATATTTCACGCATAGCCTCAATCCCTTCACCTAGTGCAATTCCTGGGGCAGGTGCTGCTCTAAACGTAGCCGATACGTACCTGTTGTACCTGTACCTCTGGGGTGGTGTGCTCTCTTCGGTAATGGTGATAAGATTTCCTAGCTCAACCAAATTTCCCTTATCGTTACGTACCTGAATGCTGGTAATATCGGATGGATCATCGCGATAATGGCGCTCAGCCTGGCCAATTACCTGATACTGTTTACCATTGAAGATGAAAAATCCATAGCGAGAACCCGAGAAGTAAAGCTGAAGCGCTTCAGCAATATCACGAACCGTAACTCCCGATGTACGAGCCTTGTCGCGGTCAATTGCCACGCGTAGCTCAGGTTTGTTAAACTTTAAATCAACATCAACAACCTGAAAGCGAGGATCGTCTTGCGCTTTGCGCAAAAAAACTGGGACAATCTCCTTCAGCTTCTCAAAGTTTGGTGCCTGAACCACAAACTGCACAGGCAGTCCTCCTCCTCGGCCAGCCCTAATGGTTTGATCTTGCGTAACAAATGAACGGGCTAGAGTTTGCGTGTTTAAAAAAGCCTGAACCTCGTCGGCTAGCTGCTGTTGCGATTTTTTTCGCTCGTTTGGTTCACTCAGAATCATATTCACAAAACCAGTATTTCGTGATCCTGTCCAACCAGGCGATGCCAAAGCAATAATCGATTTTCGCTCTGGCATGGTATCAATAAAGCTAACAATATTGCTTATGTACTCATCCATAACCTCAAACGATGTTCCCTCGGGCGCAGTTGACATAATTCGCAACCTACTTTTATCCTCAAGCGGAGCTAATTCCGATGGAATAAGTGCGCCTAACCCCAGAATAATTGCAAGTGCTCCAACTATTATTGGGAAAGCAAGCCATCGCTTGGCAATAAATGCGGTTAACGATCTTTCGTATGCTGCGGATAATCGCTGAAAGAAACCACCAACAGCTTTCGCGAATCGTCCTTCCTTTTGCTTGCTGCTAAGTATTCGAACACTCATCATAGGGGTTAGGGTAAGGGCTACAAACGATGATATGATGACTGCCCCTGAGAGCACAATGCCAAACTCTCTAAACAGCCTACCCGTAATACCCTGCAAGAATACAATAGGCATAAAAACCGAAACCAGCGTAATTGTTGTTGATACAATGGCAAAGAAAATTTCCTTTGTCCCAGCATATCCTGCTTTAAAGGGGTTCATGCCCTTCTCAACTTTTGAGTAAATATTTTCAACCATAACAATGGCATCGTCGACCACCAAGCCAGTTGCCAACACTATACCCAAAAGGGTTAATACGTTGATTGAAAAACCCATTATATACATCACGAAGAATGAGCCAACTAGTGCAATGGGTATTGTTATCATTGGAATTACAGTGGTTCGCCAGCTTCGTAAAAAGATAAATATTACAATAACCACAAGAAAAAAGGCAATTAGGATTGTATCCCTTACCTCTTTAACTGCTTTTCGGATTGATGTAGTAATATCCAAGGCTACATTCACACGAATATCGTCAGGCATTTCGCGCTTCATAAGCTCTAACCTTTCGTATACATTATCGGCAATTTCAATGTAGTTTACACCAGGTTGTGAGGTAAGCGCAATACCAATTTGAGGCGTTCCGTAGTTCCCTCTTAGTAACGATCGCTCATTTTCGGGAGCGAGTTCAGCTCGTCCAACATCTTTTAGTTTAACTGGAACTCCCTGAACTTCGCGGATAATGAGGTTATTAAAATCGTCCTCGGTTTCGAGCCTTCCTAGTGTACGAATTGACAGCTCGGTATAATACCCCTCAATTGTTCCGGTGGGAAGTTCGATGTTCTCACGAGTAAGAGCCAATCGAATATCAGATGGAGTAAGCCCATATGCTGCAAGCTTATTTGGATCGAGATGAAGGCGCATGGCATAGCGTTTCTCCCCCCAAATACGCACCTCGCTAATGCCCGAAACGGTTTGCAGTCGCTCCTTCAACACATTATTTCCAAAGTTTGATAAATCGAGCAGGCTACGCTGATCGCTTTGCACGGTAAGCACCATAATGGTTTCGGCATCGGCATCGGCCTTGCTAACTACAGGCGCATCAATATCGGGAGGTAAACGCCTCACTGCACGCGATACCTTATCGCGTACGTCGTTGGCTGCTGCTTCCATGTCGACGCCTAGTTCAAATTCAACAGTAATTGAACTACGACCATCGGCGCTGGATGAAGTAATGGATTTGATGCCCGCAATACCGTTAATGGCTGCCTCGAGGGGTTCGGTTATCTGAGCCTCAATAACATCGGCATTGGCACCAACATACGATGTGCTAACCGAAACAACTGGTGGGTCGACACTGGGGTACTCTCGAACGCCCAAATAGGTATAGCCAACCAAACCGAAAATAACGATGATTATTGAAAATACTGAGGCCAAAACTGGCCTGTTTATGCTAACTGTTGATAGATTCATGTGAATACTGCATGGTTAAAAAACTAAAATCCCAACAAATACTTTATTTAAGGCTGATTCAATTATGCTGGCTACCAGCTATCAACAATTGTTGTTGATACGGGTGATCCCTCACGAACCTGAAGCAGGCCAGTAAGCAAAAGCGTATCGCTAGGGCTAATGCCCGAAACTATTTCAACGGATGTAGCGGTTCGCACACCGGTTTCAACCGGGACAAAGGTTGCTTTACCGTTCCGTGAAAGCACAACGTTTTGACCGCCCAAAACTGGAACCAACGCATGAGGTGGTATAAGCATTGTTTTAGGGCTTCCGTTTATAGTGAACGACACCCTAGCAAACGAACCGGGTAAAAGTTCACCCTTAGGATTTGGGCACTTTGCTCGAACCTTAAGCGCACGGGTTTGTAAATCGATAACCGATTCGGTTGCATAAATTGTTGCCTTGTATTCGGTTGGATAATGACCTAGTGCAAAGGTAACCTCCTTGCCAATTTTAACCCCGTAAGCAAAACGCTCAGGTACCGAAAACTCGAGCCTCAAAGGATTATCCTGTATTAAAGTGGCCAAAATGGTATTTGCACCAATGAAACTGCCTGGGCTAACATGTCGAAGTCCAATTCGCCCATCGAAAGGTGCTCTTATCTCAGCTTTCTGAATTTGGGCCTCGGAGAGTTTTATGTCGGCTTTAATACCATCCACCCTATTCTTAGCCACATCTAAATCTTGTTGGCTCAAGGCATTGATATCTTTTAGCCTTTGCTTGCGCTGCAAATCATCCTCGGCAAGTTGCAAATCCGATTTTAGCTTTTCGAGCCTTGCCCTAATCTCGCTATCGTTAACACGAGCGAGCAACTGCCCCTGCTTAACCATGCTCCCCTCAACAAGATGAAATTCGATAAGTTTTCCTGTTGTTTCGGCTCGTAGTTCAACCTCCTCGCCAGCAAGTAATGTTCCCGAAAGGGAAAGCCCTTGAGTAAGTGGTTGCAGATCTACCACATACGCCTCAACCACTAGGCCTGCTCGAGCACGCTGACTTTGTTTTGCATCCTTTTCGTTACCGCTACAGGCCGATAGCACCATTGCTAAAATTGCTACAACGAATAAACTGTGTCTTAACATATAAGTATTGAATAATGTTGATATTTTGTTATGCTAAGATAAGACAAGAAACAGGTGAAAAGGTTTACATTTTCGATTTAAATTTAAAAACGAGATGCTATTACGTATCCGTTCTCGCTGTATAATCCGTCAGAAAATGCATTGCAAATGCGAACCCCAATGAATTTAGGAGTATGTATTTACGATGAAGAGCGTATTAAATTTTCTCTCATCGCATCAATAAAAGGAAGATGCAGAAAGCTAGTGGCTATCAATACCCATTTTCATAAGGTAAAGATGCTTTAGCGTTTTGGTTATCTCATCCATGTACTCATTAACAGCCTTAACGCTTCCGGGTAAAGTGTAAACAAATGCGCTACCCATTAAACCAGCAATACCACGACTTAGCAGTGCGTTGGGCTTTTCGGTACCATACTTCACCCTAATGAGTTCCATTATTCCGGGCAGCTCTTTATCGAGCATATCTTTAACAACATCGGGGGTAATATCGCGGGGACCAATTCCTGTGCCACCTGTGGTAATTACAAGATCATAGCCAAGTTCTTTAGCCTTAAGGAGGTTGCCACGTAACATTCTATCGTCATCGGGAATAACCATAGAATCGACCGTATGCTCCCATTTAATTGATTGAAAAAAATCGTCGACACGATTGACAACCGCTGGGCCACTTCTATCGTCGTATTCGCCCTTGTAAACCCTATCGCTTAGCGTGATAACCATTACTTTGTATACTCTAGGAACAAACTCGAGCACATCGCCAGGTTTTAACATTCCCTCACGCTTAACCCAAACAAAAATTCCCTCTTTGGGCATTACGCAATTTCCTACTTCGCGGTATATGGCACAGCTGTCGCCGTGGCATTTTTTGCCAATTTGAGTTACCTCCAACTCAACATTTTCGCCAACAAACCTATCGCCTGGCTTTGTGTTTACAAGTTCTAAACCCTCAGTTGTAATATTCTCGGCAAACTCACCGAAATTAATCTCCCTGCCAGCAAGTTTAGCAAACCTATCGAAGCTCTCCTTGCCTAACATGCTAACCTGCCGATGCCAGCTACCTGCATGGGCATCGTTGGGAATTCCCTTTTCGGTAAGCTCAATGGATTCAACAGGCTTTTTAACGGTACCTTTTTCGGTTGATATATTAACTGATAAAACCTTTATTTTTTGCATCGATTAAAATTTGATGTTCTAGTATAACATTCGTAGCTAACCAAAGCTAGCCTACAATATCTGTTTTGGTTTTGTTTAAGAGTTTTACGTCACTTATCACCATTTCCTTATCAATAGCTTTACACATATCGTAAATGGTTAGCAATGCCACCGATACGGCTGTTAACGCTTCCATTTCAACGCCAGTTTGCCCAACACAGCGAACAGTGCTATTCACCTCAACTCCCATATCGATTAGGGTAGCCTTTACGTCAACTTTAGTAAGCAGTAATGTATGACAAAGCGGAATAAGATCGGCGGCACGCTTGGCTGCCTGAATTCCGGCAACTTCGGCTATTGTTAGCACATCGCCTTTTTTCATGCTGTTCTCGCGTATGAGCTGAACAGTTTCAGGCTTTAGCCTGATAATGCCATTTGCTTTTGCCTCACGCAGCTGATTTGGCTTTTGCCCCACATCAACCATGTTGGCCTTACCTTGCTCGTCGGTATGTGAAAATGATGGTTTCATGATTTTTTTAAAACTTGTTAGTTAAGCTATTAACCTCCAATATTGTAAAACTCGCCTGTTGTACTAATGCCTCCACAAGCAGGTTTATTCTCAATAGCATTTATAATTGCCTGCCTTGCTCCAAGCTCCCTAACGTTATACCCGATGTCGCTAAACAAGCATGGTTTAACAATTCCGTTTGCAGTTAGGCGAAGCCTATTACAATTTATGCAATCGCCGCCCTCACCCCCTTCAACAATACCGTGAACACCAGTATCCAAGTCCATTAAAGGGATGAAACGTGCCATAAATCCATTTTTCTGGGCATACTCCTTCACGAGCATTGCATCGGGTTCTTTAGATGATTCCTTAACCACGCAGTTAAGTTTTATTGGATTAAGTCCAACCTGCATTGCTGTTATAATCCCTTCCAATACATCCGAAAGTTCTCCAACACGTGTAATCTGACGAAACTTGTCAGGATTAAGCGTATCAAGACTCACATTAACGCGCATTAACCCAGCATCGAAAAGGGGTTTGGCAAATTGCTTAAGCAAAACTGCATTGGTAGTCATTGAAAGATCTGAAACCCCATCAATTTTTGAAAGCATGGCAACCAGATCAACAATTCCCTTTCGAACAAGAGGTTCGCCACCAGTTAATCGCACCTTATTCACCCCCATTGCAACCGCTGTACGAGTGAACTCTACAATCTCGTCGAAAGTAAGAATATCGCTATGCTTTAATAGTTCAACCCCCTCGGCAGGCATACAATAGGTACAGCGTAGGTTACACCTATCGGTTACTGAAATGCGTAAGTAGGTAATATGCCTTTTATACTGATCGAACATTGACCAAATCTCCTTTTTTAAGTTGGCTAATCCCAATGGGCACCATAACCATAAACTGCGCTTGTGCTAAAGCAAAAATATGTGCCGATCCGTGATAGTTTAGCAATTCCACTTCGCCATTGCCATTCACCTTGGCAGGGGCTAAGGCTAATCGTTCAGAGCGCTTTCGCTTATAATCATGTGCTATTGGCATTTTAAGCATCTCTCTCTGAGGACTTGAACCACCCATTAAACGCAGAATTGCTGTGCGAACTAGCAAATCGAACTGAAATAACGATGAAACCGGATTACCGGGCAATCCAAATACAAGCTGTTTACCCTTAACCCCAAAAAGGGTTGGTTTACCGGGTTGTACAGCAATGGTTTGAAACTTTATATCAACACCTAAGCCATTTAACACTTTGGGGACATAGTCAAAATCGCCCATTGAAACCCCGCCAGTAAGCACAACAATATCGCTTTGCGATAGCGCGTTAACTATTGCCGTTTCGGTTGCACTTTCGGTATCGTCAACTATTCCAATATAAATGGGTGTAGCGCCAGAGCGAATTACTTGAGAATAGAGCTGATGGCCATTACTATTTCGTATTTGACCTACATTGGGTTTTTCGCTTACTTCAACCAGCTCGTCGCCAGTAACCAAAATGCTTACCTTGGGCTTAGCCGAAACAGCAACATTACTTACACCAACAGCAGCTAAAATAGCAATATGCTGAGGTTCGATAAGCGAACCTTTGCTTAAAACCCTATCAGCTTCCTTAACATCCTCAGCAAATATGGCTATGTTTGTTTTAGAGTATTTACCTGTATAACGAATGGTTTGCTCGTCAATTTCATCAACCTCCTCAACCATTATCACGCAATTTGCCCCTTTGGGCACGGGTGCGCCAGTCATGATTTTGGAACAAAGCCCCTGAGTAATTTCCATTTTAGGCATTTGCCCTGCAGGTATAACCTCAACTACCTTAAGGTTTGCATCCAAATCCTCTTTTCGGCATGCGTAACCATCAACAGCCGATTTGTCGAATGGAGGCATATTGATATCGGAGCTTATATCGGTTGCAAGCACGCGCCCTAACGACTCCCACAACCCTACCTGCTCGGTAGTACCCATCGGAAGTGCACATTCGAGCACATATGCTTCGGCTTTGCTTAAGGGTATCATGAAAGAATGAGTTTATTTACAGGATGCAAAAATCGGAATTAATTGGATGAACTCCAAGGCGATTAGTATTATTATGCATAATGATTAGGATGATCATTATCACAATTATATTCATGGATATATTGGCAGAAGTCTATTTATTTGGCTTTTTCCTAAAAAAGAAAAATCCTCGCCTCAAAAAAACGCTATACAAACCCCGAACAGTTGCAGATCGCTCCACTAGCGGAATTAGCACACTGGTAAAAATGATACTCATTAGAATAACAGCATAGGTAATATCGCGAATAAACTCGCCACCCTCAATCCCTTGCTGGAGAGGTAGCGACGCCAGAACAGCAGCGGCCAAACCTTTAGGAACCATTACACTTATCATGGTTAAATCGGGGATAGCAAAAGGCTTTCGTAACGAGAGCTTAACAACTGGCACGCGCACCATAAAAATAATTATGGTTACTAAAAGTCCGAGTATTAGCGCCCACAAGTTTTGTAGCTGAATTGAAAGGCCTATGAAAATGAAGAAAAAGGTTTTTAGTAGAAACACAATCTCTGCAAAGAAAACCTTTTCGGTTTCGTTTAGCGTAATAGGTTTCGATGCTATATACTTTCGAAGTAGGCTTACATTGAAAACCTCGATATTTGCAAGGGTAATTCCAAAAGCTAGAGCCGAAATAGCCCCGCTGTAGCCAAACATCTCGGCAATGCCAAAAATGATAAAGACAAAAGCAGGTGTTGTGAAAATAGTATTGCGAATTGTACGAACACGATTTAGCAAAATTGACCAAACCAGCGCACCTAACCAACCCATTAGCGCAGCAAGGGTAAACGATGAGATGATTTTCCCAAGTATAAGCCCAATCTTCACCTCCTCTACGCTAAATGTTTCGAGTAAAGCAAGGGCAAAAATGATACAAAGCACATCGCTCACAGCCGATTCGAGTACCAGTATGGTTTTTGAGTCCTGATTCATTCGCAGCTGCTGAACCATTGGAATAACAACTGCAGATGATGTTCCGCCTAGTATCGATCCTAGCATAAACGCAGCAACCGGATGCAAGCCAAAAAGTAACCACCCAATTAAACCAACTATGGCTGTAGTTACAAAAAAGTTTACTGCAGTAAGTGCTGTTGTTCCTCTTATGGCATTTTTAAGCGTATCGAAACGTAACGCCAGTCCACCCTCAAAAAGTATTATTACAAGCGTTATGGTGGTAAACATTGGACCAGCAATGCCAAAGTCGTCGGGTGAAATTACACCAAAAATTGGACCGAGCAGCAACCCAATTACCATTAGCAAAAGCACATCGGGAATGCGTTTTCGCTCGAAAATACCTGTAAACAGATGCGACACAAAAACGATAAGGCCAACAAAAACAATTATTCCGGCACTTTCCATAAAGATCTACCTATTGGGAAACAAATCGATGTAAATGGGAAGGTGATCGCTAAATCCACCATGATATCTGAATCCGATAAAGGTTCGAAACGGAACAACGCCAACAAACCGATCATCATCTTCGAGCAAAAAATCGGCACGGAAAATTTTTGCACCATTGGCATTTGTGTAAACGCCATGCTTACGACTAAGCAAGCCCTCGGATACAATCATCATATCAATAACCTCCCAAGCACCCTGATACTTTAACGATCCTTCGCCTTTGGCCTCGTAAGGAAAGTGTAGGTTATACAATCCCTCAGTTGTGAAAGGCTTTTCGGGTGGCGATGCAACCAAGGCCTCAACCAGTGGTGTGCTGCTTGGCGTGTCGTTAAAATCGCCCATAATGATGATGCGCGCATTGGGATGGAAAATTTTGATGGAATCGACCTTTTGCCTAACTAGCTTGCCTGCGGCAATCCGACCAGGCTGGCTTGCCAGTGCACCTCCATACTTCGATGGCCAGTGATTCACAAAAACGTGAAGCGTATCAAGCCCATCGATAATACCACGAGCGTAAAGCACATCGCGCGAAGCGCGATCGGGATTATCAGGATAGGAAACCCGAAAAAATCGCTCCTCCTCAACGGTAAACTGGTCGGGACGATAAATTAATGCAACATCAATCCCCCTAAAATCGGGCGATTCACGATGAACAATTTGATAGTCAAACTTTGAAAGAGGGGTATGCTTAGTAATGCGCTCAACAACAAATCTATTCTCAATTTCGCACAAACCGACTAGCGTTGGCGGATCCCATTCGCCTACAGCTGTAATCACCTTGTAAACGTTGTTTACCTTATCGGTCATCTTTCGCCACGTCCAGTAGCGAGAGCCCTCTGCGGTAAACTCATCATCGTTTTTAAGGCTATCGTTAAACGGATCGAAGAGATTCTCAACGTTGTAAAACATCACCCTATACCGATTCTGTGCTTGAGTGTTTTTTAAAAACAGACTAAAACCCAAAGCAAAAAATAGTATAAAAAGCCAATAGTGGAAAGTACTTCTAAATAATCCCATTGCCAGTTGAAATTTTAGTGAAGTGCACTCATAGAGAGCCCTGAAAATCACCCCAAATATATTAACATTTTTGAGTTGTTGGGCTATTCCTCCTCTTCAATCCATTCGTAAGCGCCTATATCGGGACCAGCATCGCTGGTGCGACTTACGTTATTTAAATCGAAGGGGTACTGAATGGCGATATCCAATAAGCCAACGTTGATTGCAGGGCTTTCGGCATCGAGCCGATAGTCGTATTCATAGGGATCAACAAATAGCGGATTTTCAGAGGTTACCTGAAGAAAATGGGTTTCATCATCTATATTAATATCCTGCCCTACTCTAACAATTGAACTTTCGAAAAAGTAGTTCATTTGCGCATCAACAGGCTGCCCGTTGTAAACATTATCGAGCTGAAACTCTTCCTGACGAGAGCCATAAACAATGCAATTTCCAAAGTATGCTTCCTCCAAATCGCGAGTTTCAAGCATCTCAATGGTGCTACCTTCGGGTGTATAAGTGTAATAGTTATTTAGCAATAGGGCGGGTCCTGTTCGGTTGATATACTGCGCCCAATAGTTAGCAATGGTGCAATGGTAAAAGCGATACCTTCCGCCTAGGGTAAGCGCTACAGAAATTTGGCTGGCATTACCAAAAAGACAATTGCTCGCCTCAATTTCGGCCCCACGCGCATACAAACCAGCTGCGCTCATGTTCTCAACCTTTGAGTTACTAATAATAAGCGTGGGTTCCCCCTCAACTCCAACGGTATCAACAATTAGCCCAATAATGCCATTCTTAATTTCGGCCCAATCAATTTCGTTTGAATGGCTACCTGCCGCTAGCCAAATGCCTCCCCATTGCCCTGCCTTGTCGCGATAAAATGATTCAAGCCTATCGCCCTCGAAGATTACAGGATCCTCAAACTCACCATTAACCTTAAGGCTACCGCTAACAATTAGCTGAGCTTGGTTGTGAAAATGAAGTTTTGCTCCAGGCTCAATTGCTAATTCTACATTAGGATAAACCCACAGATAGTTGTATATAAGGTAAGGCTTATCAGCCATAAATGTAGTATTTGTAAGAATAGTGTCGGCATTAAACAGATGCACATCCTGCCCCCAGCTAACCAGCTTTACATCCTGAATATTGCCATTGGTTTCGAAAACTACCGAATCGGGAATGAGCATTGGGGCATTTTCGCTAGTGGGGTCAACTGTAACCTCAACAAAAACAAAAAGGCTATCCTTTCCTCTTAATAGTATATCGCTTGCAAAGTTTGTGGCTTCACCGTCAACATTTATCCGATAGGCCGATGAGCTACCGCCTGCCAATCGAACGGAAGAAATGCTAATATCGCTACGATTACGGTTGTACACCTTAAAACTCCGAGTAGCCGAGCCTACGGTTGTAAAAACCGTATCGAAAAGTACGGTGTCGGTGCTAAACGATAACTTAAGCGATGGGCTTGACGAAATATGCTCCTTTTGGCACGATGAGAACCAGCCTCCTAGCACAGCTATAATTAGAAAAGCAACTATTCTATTCATTAAGCTAAAATCTATACTAATAACAAAATCCTTTCTGACAATAACTGCCAAAGATACTAAATATTGCATTGGCATATCAACAGAACAAAAGAGGAAAACCTTATACTTTGTTTCATAGAATTAATATAAAGCTAAAATTATAGTTTTTTAACAATGAAAACTTTTTTGCACTTAATAGTTTTCTACCTTTGCGGCTCATTTTTAAGAAAACACATAATGGATACTAGAGACAAGATACTTGAAGGCGCTGGCGAACTATTTGTAAAGGAAGGGATTAGGGTTGTAACTATGGACTCAATTGCCCAATCGCTTGGCATGTCGAAAAGGACGATATACGAAAACTTTAAGGACAAGGAAGATCTCATCAGCAATTTCTTGACCAAGAGCATAATCGCTCATAAAAGCAAACTTCTTGAAATTGTTAATAAATCGGAAAATGTAATTGAAGCGCTGCTTCAGTTCGGATATTATAACAAGGAGGTTTTTTCAAGAATTAACCCCAAATACTTTGACGACCTAAAAAAATACTATGCTAAGCTTTTCGATAGCATCATAGGTAGCGAGCGGGTAAAAAATAACGAAATATCATACTTAATCCTAAAAAAGGGAGTGAACGAAGGCACCTTTATTAAAACGATTGATATTGACCTTGCCAACAAGTTTATCCATAAAACCATGGATTTTTTCTTTAGAATGGATCAAGCGGAATGCGTTCCGCACCATAAGATATGGCAAACTATTTTTTTACCCTACATTAAAGGAATTTGCACTGGGAAAGGCCATGAAATCCTCAACATGGTTTTAAAGAAAAACGAAAACTTATTAAACGATTAAAGTTTTTAAACCAAAGAAAATTTATTAGTCATACTGTTTGCTATAAAGGAAACCAAAAAATACAAACTACATGAGATACAAAACCATTCATCTATTACTTTCAATAGTAATTAGTTGCTCAGCACACGCTCAGCAATCGTACAACCTATCTTTAAAAGAAGCACAAGACCACGCCATAGAGCATAATCGAATGCTAAAAAACGCATCGCTCGAAGTTAAAAAGGCTGAAGCAAGTCGCTGGCAAGCTATAGCAAGTATGCTACCGCAAGCAAACGTTAACTTAGATTACACGAATCATTGCGGGTATGAACTGCAGTTTGGACTCCAAACAATTCCAATGAACCCCCAAGGAAATTTAACCGCCCAGGTTGCTGTTGCGATAAGCGGAGCGCAGCTTGTGGGAATACAGTTAAGTAACATTGCCAAATCAATGGCAGAGGTTAATAAGCAAAAATCGTTTCAACAGATTACCAACGATGTTAAATCAATCTACTACTCCATTCTGGTAATGACTGAAACGGTTTCACTGCTTGAACAAAACTTGGCTAATATGAACAAGCTTCTAACCTTTACCGAAAACTCAGTAAAGGTTGGTGTTGCGGAGCAAACCGATGCCGATCAACTTATGGTACAAATCTCTTCTTTGGAAACAAGCATTAGCTCAACCAAGCGCTCTCTCGAAATGCTATACAATTCGCTTCGTTTACAACTCGGAATTGATGTTAATGCTGAAATTACCCTTTCGCAAAGTATTGACGAGTTGCTAAACGTTGAGAAAGCATTGCAGCTTTTAGAAACAGATTTTTATGTTGAGAACAACTACGATTACCAACTATTACAAAAATCAGCCGATTTATCAAAAAAACAAATTGCGCTAAGCGCATGGAACTACGGGCCAACAATAAGCGGATTTTACCAATACACAAACAAGACCTATTTTGGTAAAGACGAAGGATTTAACATGACTCCCCCTAATTTGGTTGGAGCAACGGTTAAAATCCCCATATTTTCGAGCGGCGTAAATTATGCAAAAGTTCGAGAGGCCAAAATAAACCACGAAGCCCAACTTAACAACCTAGCCAACACCGAGGATGCGCTAAAAATTCAGCATAGACAGCTCAAGTATAACCTCACATCGGCTTTTGAAAGCTTTGAAAACCAAAAAAAGAATATTGAGGTAAACCAACGACTACTGGATAATATCTCAAGAAAGTATGAGCAGGGAATGGCTTCAAGCCTCGATCTTACAACCTCTGGAACGAACCTAATTTCGGCTCAAAGCAGCTATGTTCAGGCCCTAATGGAGGTTGTAAGCGCCCAAATTGCACTCGAAGAACTACTAAACATCAGCAAATAAGCAAACAATAACAGCATAATTACATACGAATATGAACACGATAAAAAAATTACTATTGCTAAGCACATTGGGAATCGCCATTGCCAGCTGCGGAGAAAAAGCTTCGGAACAACAAGCTAACGACGAAAGAGCAGAAAAAGTTAAGGTTACAACCTTGAAAAAAACTACAGTTGCCCGTCAAATTGAGCTTTCAACAACCCTACAAGGATACCAAACAATGAACATTGCTCCAGCAGTAACTGGTCGCATTGAGCACATTTACGTTGAAGTTGGGTCACGAGTTAAACAAGGAGATATGTTAGTGCGAATGGACCAAAACCAGCTAAACACTACAAAACTTACACTTGCTAATCTTGAAGTTGAATTTCAACGAGTTAAAACTCTTTACGAAACCGGAACACTCCCAAAGCAAACCTATGATCAAACTAAGCTAAGCTACGAGCAAACCAAGCAAAACCTCGAATTTTTAGCCGAGAATACCTTCGTAAAAGCTCGTATACCAGGCGTAATTGCTGCAAAAAACTACGAGGATGGCGAGCTATACGCTGGAACACCAATCCTTATGCTCACCCAAATTGACCAGCTAAAAGCGCTAGTTAGCATACCCGAATCGTTTTTCCCGCTGGTAAAAGAAGGGATGAAGCTTAACTTACGCTCCGACATCTACCCAAATAAAGCATTCGAAGCAACCATCGAAACCATTTACCCAACCATTGACGCTGCTTCGCATACGTTTCAGGCTAAGCTAAAAATACCCAATCGTAAGGAGCTTTTACGCCCAGGTATGTTCGTTCGGACAACCCTTGAGCTAGGCGAAATTGAGGGAATCCTTGTTCCGTATCAATCAGTTTTAAAGCTTACCGGATCGAATAATCGATACGTATTTATTAACGATAAAGGCATTGCAAAACGTATTGATGTAACCCTTGGCCAACGATACGACGAGAAAATTGAGATACAAACTAACGGCATTAAAGAGGGCGACCAAATAATTACCGTTGGACAAGGTAAACTGGTAGATGGAGCTAAACTTGAAATTATTGAATAGGAAGTTTATGCTTCCATTAGAAACCTCTTCAAAAAAAACAGACTAAATACTTTGCAATGAGCATTTATAAAACAGCAATTGATAAACCCGTTACGACCCTGCTAATATTTGTGGCCGTAATTGTAATTGGCCTCTTCTCGTTATTGAGGTTACCAATTGATCAGTTCCCCGAAATTGAACCTCCGTTCATATCGGTAATGACCACCTATCCGGGTGCCAGCGCCAACGAGATTGAAACAAACGTAACGCGGCTTCTCGAAAACAGCCTAAACTCCGTTGATGGGTTAAAAGAGCTAAACTCATCATCAAGAGATAACATGTCGATGGTTTTTCTTGAGTTTGAGTGGGGAACAAACCTCGATGAAGCAATAAACGATGTTCGGTCCTATATTGACATGACCAAAGACAACCTGCCAGATGGAGCCTCAAACCCTTTTATATTCAAGTTTAGTTCGAGCGCAATGCCAATTATACAGTTTGCCGTAACGGCAAATGAGAGCTACGCCGGACTCGATAAAATACTAAACGATGTGGTTGTTCCTCAGCTTAACCGAGTTGATGGAATTGGTAACATCTCCATCTCGGGAGCTCCTGAACGATACGTATACGTTGATATTGATCAGGAAAAACTCGACGCATATGGCATACCACTTGAAATGGTTGGAAGCGCAGTAAGCAACAACAACCTTAACCTATCATCGGGAACGGTTAAGATGGAAAAAGAGCAATACCAGCTTCAAGTACGCTCGGAGTATATTGAGAGTTCCGAAATAAACAACCTAGTTGTAACCACAACACCCGATAGCAAAACGGTTTACATTCGCGATATTGCCACTGTACGCGATACCATTAAAGACCTATCGCTCGACGAAAAAATAAATGGCCGCGAAGGCGTTCGCATAATCATTTCAAAGCAGTCGGGGGCCAATACGGTTCAAATTTGCAAGGATGTTAATATTGAAATGGAGAAAGTAAAAAAACTTCTACCCAGTGATATTGAAATAGAAGTTATTTACGACTCATCTCTCGACATACAAAACTCAATTAACAGCTTGGAAAAATCAATCTTCTACGCTTTGATCTTTGTTGTTTTGGTAGTTCTTTTCTTTTTAGGCAAATGGAGAGCAACCCTAATTATTGCAATTACAATCCCCATAGCTCTAATTGTTTCGTTTGTATACCTTGCCTTTGTTGGCAGCTCGCTCAACATGATCTCACTTAGCTCGCTTACAGTGGCAATTGGCATGGTTGTAGACGATGCCATTGTGGTACTCGAGAATATTACTCGACACATTGAGCGAGGTTCGAGCCCACGCGAAGCGGCAAAATATGCAACTAACGAGGTTTGGGTATCGGTAATAGCAACCACACTAGTAATTGTTGCCGTATTCGTTCCGTTAACCATGCTAGGCGGAATGGCAGGCATCATGTTCAAAGAGCTCGGATGGATTGTAACCATTGTAGTAAGCACATCTACTATAGTGGCCATTTCCTTAACACCAATGCTTGCTTCAAAACTTCTGAAATCGAAAAAGGTTAAGGTTGATGAGTTTGGCCATATTGTAGAGATAAAATCGACAAAAACTTGGTACGATAAGTATGCTATTAGGCTTATGGATAACCTGGATAACTGGTATGCAAAAGCGCTTCGCTACTGCCTTCATCACAAAAGGGTTACAATAGCAGTTGTTGTACTACTATTTTTGGGCTCGCTTGTACCCATGGGTTTGGGCATGATTGGCACCGATTTTATGCAGCAAACCGATAGCGGTAGGGTTACCGTTACGGTTGAACTTAACCGTGGTACTCGTATTGAGGAAACGCTTAATACTGCGCGTAAACTCGAAGAAAGGTTCATGGTGCTCGTTCCCGAAATACAAATCTTATCAACATCTGCAGGCTCAAATGACGAAGCAGGTATTTCGGCTCTGTTCACTTCAACTACAAACAACACCATAAGCATGAACGTTGTTTGCAACAAAAAAGACCAGCGTGAACGGTCAATATTTGATATTGCCGAGGTACTTAGGAAAGAGCTTGAGCTGTACCCCGAAATTATAGACTATCAAGCCCAAGTTGCCAGCTTTGGTGCTGGTGCAAATTCAACAGTTAATGTAGAAATTTACGGATACGACTTTGATGTAACCAGTGTGCTAGCCGAAAACATAAAGCAAACCATTAAGGATAACGTAAAGGGTGCGCGCGATATAACCATTAGCCGCGAAGAGGAACGCGCTGAGCTGAAGGTTGTTGTTGACAAAGAGAAACTTGCCTTACATGGCCTAAACTCAGCAACTGTTGCAACTTACGTTCGCAATAGGGTTTCAGGTATGCCAGCCGGATTTTTAAAAGAGGATGGTGATGAGTACAACATTCTGGTTCGCATGGAAGAGCAAAACCGCAGCTCCATTACCGCAATTGAAGATTTATCCATACCAACACCTGCAGGCGGTAAAATTAAGCTTCGCGAAATTGCTTCAGTCGAAGAATACTGGTCGCTACCCACAATTTCACGAAAAAGCAGACAACGAATCGTATCAGTTCAGGTTACCCCATATCAAACCTCACTGGGTGAACTCGCTGTTGAAATAGAAAAAGCCATTCAGAATGTGGATGTTCCACAGGGTGCAACTATTAGGCTAGCTGGCGAGTATGAAGACCAACAGGAAACATTTGCCGACATGGGACTTTTTATGCTTCTAATTATCATGCTAGTATACATTGTAATGGCATCGCAGTTTGAGTCGTTCAATAAACCACTCATTATAATGATGGCGGTTCCCTTTGCCATTACCGGGGTAATTATTGCACTGCTTATAACAGGTACAACCCTCGATATGATTGGTGCTTTAGGAGCAATTATGCTAGTGGGTATAGTTGTTAAAAACGGTATTGTACTGGTTGATTACATTAACCTTATGCGCGATCGTGGCTATGAACTTTACGAAGCAATTGCCCTGGCGGGTGCTTCGCGTTTACGTCCTGTACTAATGACAGCCTTCACCACAATACTCGGAATGCTCCCAATGGCCCTTAGCCAAGGCGAAGGGTCGGAAATATGGCGACCAATGGGTATAGTAGTTATAGGTGGTTTGCTCGTATCAACATTTATTACGCTAATCGTAGTGCCTGTGCTATACGGTATCCTTTCCCGACATGGTGAACGCGATAAAGAGGAAAGGACCCGTAAGGAGTTTATCTTCCTCCAATTGTCCGATAAAAACAACAGCAAGTAAAAAAAGCAATAGTATGAAAGCAGTATTTATTGTATTTAACCAAGCAAATACCGAGCGTGTTGAGTATATGCTCGAGGTGCTTAAAGTTCGAGGATTTACCTTTTTTGAGCAGGTTCAAGGCAGAGGGAGCGAAACAGGCGAACCACGTCGCGGTACCCACACCTGGCCCGAAATGAACTCAGCCATTATTTCAATGGTTGATGATTCAAAGGTAGATGAGCTTCTTGAAACAGTTCGCAAACTCGATTTGCGAAATAAGGAGATTGGCGTTAGAGCTTTTGTTTGGAATATTGAAAAAACGGTTTAACCCACCACGATGAGAGAATAAAAGGCTGTACGTTACATAGCGTACAGCCTTTTATTTTTGAAAATACGAGCAACGTAATAATTAGCTAACAACTTTTGCCCCATCAGCAATTGCTCTATTTAACCGTTTAATACCCCACACCAAAAATGAGAAAGAGATTAACCCTGCTATAAAGTCAGAGATTGGTGATGCAAACCAAACCCCATCTAACCCCCATACGGTGGGTAAAAATAACAGAATTGGGATTAATACAATAACCTGACGAAGCAACGAAATAAGTGCCGATATTGCTGCCTTCCCTGTTGACTGAAAATAGTTACCAACAATTATCTGAAATCCAACAACAGGTAAACCAAGCATGAAAATTCTTAACCCTTTAGTACCAATTTCATACAGCTCGGAATCTGAAGTATTGAAAATTTTAATTATTAACCCTGGGAAAGCCTCCATTAAAATAAAACCTGCAAATGATGCTAACACTGCAGCTTTTAGGCATACAAAGAGCGTTTGCTTAACTCTAACAAAATTTCCGGCACCATAGTTAAAACCGAATATGGGTTGCGCTGCCATGTTTATGGCAATAATCGACATAACAACCATCATTGCAACGCTCATTATTATGCCCATTGCTCCAACGGCTAAATCGCCTCCATACTTAATTAGCTGAATATTGAATATGGCATGTACAAAACTCGATGCGAACTGCATGGAAAATGGCGAAAAACCTATGGCAACTATCGAAAGAATAATACTCCATTTAAGCCTTAAGTGTCTTCGCCTAAGCCTAATTACTGATGAAGCCGAACGGAAATGCCTAATTACCCATACGCATAAAATTAGCTGAGAAATAATTGTTGCAATTGCTACGCCTTTAACTCCCATGTCGAAAACAAAAATAAAAATTGGATCGAGCACTATGTTTGTTCCCGCAGTAATGAGCATTGAGTACATGGCGATTTTTGCATTCCCCTCGGAGCGAATAATATTATTAAGCGAAAACCCAACCATATTAAAGGTTGTACCCAAAAGGATTATGCTCAGATAGTCGTTTGCATACTCAATAGTATCGGCTCCTGCACCGAAAAGCTTTAGTAATGGTTCTTTTATTAAAAAGCCAATAACTGTAATCGCCAACGAGATTATTATTAGGAGCACCATGGCATTTCCCAAAACATGCTCAGCATCGTTGTAGCTATTTTTTCCTAAATGTATTGATACCCGAACTCCAGCCCCCATGCCTATTAGCATACCAAAGGCCATTATAATAATCATAATAGGAAAAACAACGCTTAAACCACTAAGTGCAAGTGCTCCGACTCCTTGTCCAACAAATATTCTATCAACTATATTGTAAAGAGAGTTAATTACCACACCTGCAAATGCAGGTGTAAAGAATTTCCATAGCACCTTTGTAATTGGGGCTTCGGCTAAAAGCTGTATGTTCTGATGTTGAACTCTCAATGCAAGCAATTGAATAAGTTTGCAAAATTAGCAAACATGAGTTCAAACTAGCAACTTTCGCTAATAAAGAGTCCGATTATTTTTCCACTCATACCAACAGCGAATATCTATGCCAAATTGGTATATTTGTACTTAATCAACAAAACAAGCTAAACTCATGTTAACTAATTGGAGAATTATTTCAGTAACAATAATAATAAGCGTTATTACCATGTCGTGTACACAAAAAAAGAAAGCAGATTTAATTATTGCTAACGCAAAAATATATTCCGTTGATAATGACTTTGCTATACACCAAAGCATGGCCATTGAAAATGGGCAAATTGTTGGTATTGGGTCCGACAACGAAATTCAAGCCCAGTTTAACGCTCAAGAAACAACCGATCTACAGGGCAAACCCGTATATCCTGGTTTTATCGATCCGCACAGCCATTTTTTAGGCTATGGGTTAGGGTTAAGCCAGGCTTGGTTAGCTGGCGCATCGTCATGGAATGAGGTGGTTGAAAGGCTAATCGATCATCATTCACAATTTCAAACCGATTGGGTTATAGGCAGAGGATGGAACCAAAACGAATGGGATGTAAAAGAGTTCCCCACAAAAGAATTACTCGATAAAGCGTTTCCAAACAATCCTGTTCTGCTAACCCGAATTGATGGCCACGCAGCAATAGCCAATACTAAGGCATTACAAATGGCCAGTTTTTCCCCCGACACAACAATTGCTGGTGGGCAGCTAGTAGCTAAAAATGGTGAGCTAACAGGTGTACTTATCGACAATGCTATAAATCTGGTTCGCGACATTATCCCCCCTCAAACCAAGCAGGAAAAACAGGAAGCCTTGCTATTAGCCCAGCAAAACTGTTTTGCCGTTGGATTAACCTCGGTAAACGATGCTGGGCTGAATAAAGAAGATGTGCTAATTATTGACGAAATGCAAAAGCAGGGTAAGCTGCAAATGAAGGTTAACGTTATGCTAAATCCAACCGAGGATAATTACGAGCATTTCCTTAACAATGGCGTTTACGTTACACCAAGCCTAACGGTAAGAACGGTTAAACTCTTTGCCGATGGTGCACTTGGGTCACGCGGAGCATTGCTTCTTGAGCCTTATAGCGACGATCAATCAACAAAAGGGCTACAACTCGAAACTACCGAAAAGCTCACTGAGGTTTGCCAAAAAGCTTTCGATGCAGGGTATCAGGTTGCAACACATTGCATTGGCGATGCTGCCGTAAGGCTCATGCTCGATATGTACGAACCGTTTCTAACTCCTCAAAACGATTTGCGCTGGCGAATTGAACATGCCCAAACCGTACATCCTAACGATTTAAATCGATTTGGACAGCTAGCTGTTGTACCATCGGTACAAACAACCCATGCAACATCGGATATGTTTTGGGCAGCAAACAGGCTAGGAGAACGCATTAAAACAGCCTATATCTTCAACGATCTGCTTAAGCAAAACGGATGGCTACCCAACGGAAGCGATTTCCCCATCGAGCATATAAATCCGCTCTACGGATTTTACGCAGGCGTTGTTCGAAAAAACCTATCGGGAAATCCGCCCGAAGGTTTCCAAATGGAGAATGCACTATCCCGCGAAAAAGCGCTAAGAGCCATGACCATTTGGGCGGCAAAAGCAGCATTTGAGGAAGATGTTAAAGGGAGCCTCGAGGTTGGAAAAGCAGCCGATTTTGTGGTGCTTGCAACTGATATTATGACCGCTCAGGAACCTGAGCTGCCAAACATTCAAGTTGAAAGGACATATGTAAACGGAAAAATTGTATATTTAGATCATAAACAATAACATGTAAGGTAACACCCCTAAGCAATTCAACCTTTAAAAACCTATGGAAATACTTAAAGCCAAGGATTCGCAACTACTTGAAATACTCTACATCATTAGGGAGTGCGCTCAGCAGTTAAAAGACAAGGGAGTGAAGTACTGGCATAATACCCATGCCGATTACGCACAAATATCTAAGGACATTGAGCAAGGATACGTATTTATCCTTACCATAAAAAAAGGGCCAGTAGGAACAATAACCGTAAAACCCGACCCCGAAGTTGAGAATACATCACACCTTGACAGGTTGGCAATTTTCCCTCATTTCCAGCGCAGAGGACTAGCTAAAATAATGATTGATTTTGCAGAGAAACATTCGCTCGAAAACGGCTATTCATCGCTAAGAGGTACAATTCCCGTTGATGATAAATCGTTATGCAAGCTTTTAGAGGAAAAAGGATTTGTTAACAAAGGAATTATTCACCATGTTCCAAACGAACTGGTTAAAATTGTTTTTGAAAAGAAGCTTGTTTAGCAATTCAAGTTAGAACTCTTTGGCTATTAATCTACCTTACAAACCTAATAAGCCTATCATTCTGGTCAAAGGCTGTAAAGTTGAATTCTTTTGCAATATACTCAACCGAATGAGGATGGTAAAAAAACACATGAGTTGGATCGTTTTTGTAGTACCACTTCTCGAAGTTTACCTTTTCGGTATATAAATCGGTCATACATATTAATTCACCTCCTGGATTAAGCATGCTTCTCAGCTGATAAAACTCTTTGCGAGGATTATTGAAATGCTCAATTACCTCGCAGCAAACAATAAAATCGTAGCTATTTACAAGAAGTTCGGGATAGTTGTGAAAATAGGGATCGTACTCAAACATTGTATAACCTTTCTCCCTTAAAATTTTTGAAATTACAGGACCAGTACCTGCACCAAAATCAAGTCCAACGCATGGACTAATAAAGCGGTTTGTAACGACGTCAATTATTGGTTTTACAAAATTCTGATAACCAGCATCGTTAACATCATTGTTATGCTCAAGGTACCTTTCTCGTTCCTCATCGTAGTCGAGAAAATTTGATTTATCAATATATACCGATGAGCAATTAGTGCACTTAAAATACGTTTTATTGGCTTTTTGGTAGTATAAAGCACCTATACCATTACACAGTGGACAATTAGTAGACATTCTATAATGATGTTAAGAAAATACAAAAAGCAAATGTAAAAAAATAAGGGGTGGATAACCACCCCTTACCAAGTAATTATAAAAATTAATACCTCTGACGCTCTTTGTAGTGCGTATGAAGTAATTCGTGCGATTTATGGCCAAGTGGCTCCTTAAGAAAATCTTCATAAATCTTAATAACCTCAGGGTTTTCATGCGACTTACGGATTGGCTTACCAGCATCCTCAGCGTAAATTGCCTCGGCACGTTTAGCCCTAATCTCAGCATTAGTTGGAATTGGCTGACCGCCACCACCCAAACAACCACCAGGACATGCCATAATTTCGATGAAATGATAGCTGGCTTTGCCATCTCTAACGGCATCCATCACCTTTTTGGCGTTAGTTAATCCGTGGGCCACCACTGTTTTTAGTTCAGCACCCTCTAGGAAACTCCATTCAGGTTTTACATTCTCAATTTTAACTGCAGCCTCCTTAACTCCTTCCATACCCCTAACAGGTGTAATATTTAGCCCATCGAAAGGAACTTCGCGACCAGTAACCACCTCGTATGCTGTTCGCAAAGCAGCCTCCATAACTCCACCAGTTGCTCCGAATATTACTGCAGCACCTGTTGATTCGCCCATTATGCTATCGTACTTGCTATCCTCAAGATGATCAAACTCTAAACCAGCTTGTTTAATCATAATTGCTAGCTCGCGGGTGGTTAGCACATAGTCAACATCCTTAAACCCACTTGATGTCATCTCGGGTCTATCAGCCTCAAACTTTTTGGCGGTACATGGCATAACAGATACTGAAATGATATTTGCAGGATCGATGCCACGCTTCTGAGCATAGTAGGTTTTTGCCAATGCTCCAAACATCTGCTGTGGCGATTTACAGGTTGAAACATTATCAAGATACTCTGGATACGTGTGCTCAATAAACTTAATCCATCCGGGAGAGCAGCTAGTTGTCATTGGTAATTTAACACTTGGATCTTTGTCAACCAACGCTTTCTTTAAGCGTGAAAGCAGCTCATGCCCTTCCTCAATAATCGTAAGGTCGGCGGTAAAGTCGGTATCGAGAACTGAATTGAAGCCTAAACGACGCAACGCCGATACCATTTTGCCTGTTACAAGCGAACCTGCTGGCATTTCCAAATCTTCTCCAAGAGCCACCCTAACTGCTGGAGCAGTTTGAACAACTACATGCTTTTTCTCATCGTAAATAGCATCCCAAACCTCATCAACATAGTTACGCTCAACCAGCGCACCAGTAGGACAACGGTTTATACACTGCCCACAATTAGTACAAATAACCTCAAGCATTGGGTGTTCGAAGAAAGTGGAAATCTTCATATGCTCGCCTTTATAGGCTACGCCAAGTGCACTAACGTGCTGAAGTTCTTCACAAGTACGCACACAACGCTGACAACGAATACACTTGCTATCGTCCTTAATAATTGAGGGCGAGTATGCATCAATGGTATAGTTTTTATGAGGAACAAGATCGATAAAAGTTTCCTCACCAATTTTGTACTCCGATGCAAGATTTTGGAGTTCACACTTTCCGTTTTTATAACAAGTTGTACACTTTGCATTATGCTCAGAAAGAAGCAAATCAATAATATGCTTACGAGCGGTGCGAACCTTAAGAGTGTTGGTTTCAATTTCCATACCCTCAGAAACCGGCATTGCACATGAGGCTGGAAGTGTACGAGCACCTTTCATCTCTACCACACAAACCCTACAATTACCTGCAACGCACAAATCATCGTGATAACAAAGAGTTGGAATATGGATATTTAGCTGTTCGGCAGCCTTAAGAATGGTTGTGCCCTCATCAACGGTGATGGGCATTCCATCTATTTTTAAATTTATCTTTTTTGCCATTTTAGTTTTATTTTCTGGTTCAACACCTAGTATATCATCTCTTCCCTAAAATTATCTACTATTGACGAAAATGAGTTAGCAACACTTTGTCCTAAACCACACTTAGCAGTAATTTTCATTGTTTGGGTAAGCTTCATTAGCTGATCGAGATAAGCGGCATGTTTCTCCCCCTTCTTAACAGCCTCGATACCAAGTTTGAGCTGCTGACAACCAACACGGCATGGGGTACATTGCCCACACGATTCTTCCTCAAAAAACTCAATGTAATTTTTTAGAACGTTATACATTGAACGCGAGCTGTTAAAAATCATCATTGAACCTCCAGTTGGTACACCTTCAAAGCCGATAATGGTATCTTTGAACTTTTTACGGGGGACGCAGAAACCTGATGCTCCACCTACTTGGACAGCTTTAGTATCACCATCTCCAAATTCTTCAACAAATTCGCCAACAGTCATACCAAGTTCTAGTTCGTAAATACCTGGAATTGGGGTGTCACCAGAAATTGAGAAAACTTTTGATCCTCGAGAATCGGCAGTACCTAAATCTTTAAACCTTTGCGCCCCGTGCTTGCTAATCATAAATGCGTAAACCAATGTTTCAACATTATTTATAACTGTTGGTTTGCTCCTAAAACCAGCAATAGTTGGATATGGTGGTTTATTTCTGGGTTCTCCACGCTTACCCTCCATACTTTCGAAAAGAGCGCTCTCCTCACCGCAAATGTATGCTCCACTACCCATAATTACTTTAATGCGGAATGGTATATTTAGCTCATCTAGTACTGAATGGAAAGCATCAATCTTTTTCTCTAACTCTGGAAGCAAAAACTTATACTCGCCTCTAAGGTAAATAAAACCTTCTTTAGCCTCAATTACCTTAGCACACACGGTCATCCCACCAAAGACTTTTTCGGGCACTTTAAAAAGAATTTCCCTGTCCTTAAAGGTTCCAGGCTCACCTTCATCGGCATTGCAAATAATGTATCTATCGGTTTCAGGCTGTTCTCCAGTAAATTTCCATTTTAAGGCTGTGGGGAATCCAGCACCGCCACGTCCCTTTAGGCCCGACTCAAGCAAATCGTTAATAATTTGATCCTTGCTTTTGCCCCATGTATTCTTTAGAACTTCTTTTGCGTTGCAATCTTGTTCAAAAATTAGGTCAACGCGTTTTAGTTTAGTATTTGACATGGTATTCTATACGTTTATGGGTTACTTTTTAATATACTCGTTCATTATCTCACGCACCTTCTCCGGTGTAAGCTCAGTATAAACCTCATCATTTACAAGCATTGCTGGCCCCTTATGGCACCATCCAAGGCAGTTAGTTTCGAGAAGTGAGAACTTTCTGTTCTGGGTAGTTTCGCCAACTTTTATTTTCAGCAGATCTTCAAGTTCTTGAAGTATCAGGTTTTTACCCTTCATAGCACAAGTAATGGTGCGGCATACACGTATTACATACTTTCCTCGGGGAACTGTGTCGAGAAATGAGTAAAAGGTAGCAGTTCCGTATACCTGGGCAGCAGCCATATCCAGCTCTCGGGCTATCTCTGTCATAGCCTCATCGGAAACAAATCGCTGATCGGCAACCACTCCCTGAAGGATGGGGATCAAACTCTCCCTGCTCCTACCGTATTTGTCGGCAAGGCTTTTAACTAGTTCTTTAATTTCAGGCATGTTTCTCTAGTTTTGATGGTTAGATAATATCTGTTACTTTAATAACAGTGTTACTTTAATAACATTAATTTTTTATTTAACAAATTGATTGTCACTGTTAAATGTAGAAAGCTTGCCACAAGCCAAACATGACAAATATCATGTTTGGGGTCAAAAAGCGACATGTGGCGGTTAATTTAGAATGATTCAATAGTATATAAAATCGAGTATGGCGTATAAAAAAAGCAGCCTTTGCAATGGCTGCTTTTATAAAAGACACGTTTAATTTAGGATTACTCTATCAAAGTCATTTCGTTAAGCAGATATCCGGCTCCAGCATACTTATCGATAATAAAAAGGGCATACCTAATATCAATGCTAATATTACGACACATGTTTGGGTCGAACATAATATCACTCATGGTTCCCTCCCACACTCTATCGAAATTGACACCAACCAAATGCCCCTCGGCATTAATTACCGGACTACCAGAATTACCCCCAGAGGTATGATTTGATGCCAAAAAAGCAACAGGAACAGTTCCGTTCACCTCCCACCTACCAAAATCTTTTGCTTCGTACAAATCGAGTAAATGGCTTGGTACAGTATAATCATAAACGTCTAACTTCGATTTTTCAGCTATTCCATCGAGAGTTGTTTGGTGAACATATTCAACTGCATCACTAGGAAAATACCCTTCAACCTCACCGTAAGTAACCCTAAGCGTAAAGTTTGCATCGGGATAATACTTGGTTTCGGGGTTCATTAGCATCAAACCCTTTACATACGATCTGTAAAGCAGATCAAGCTCGTTATTCAACTCGGTGAGCTTAGGGTACACATTTACTCTATATATGCTATCGAACTGATAATTTAATTGGAATAGCATATCGTTACGTAATACCTCCATTCTATTTTCAGTGCTATCAGTAAGAAGTGCGATTAATGCAGTGCTATCTGCAAATAGCGACTGTGAATAAACACCTAGAGCAATCGCATACCATTCTTCAGCATCGTCGGGTTTAATCTCTAAAAGGGTACTTGGCGTAAGGGAAGGGGGAAGCACATCGCTTAGCTTACTCATCATTATTGTAAACACCTCAACATCTATCGGTTTATGATAATCTTTGTAAAAACGACGTGTAATTGAGGCTAAGCGTGAATAAACCTCTTCGTTAGCAACCTCGGTTTTGGCAGCAACAGCACTATACTGCCTAACCAGCTGCAAAAGTTCAACGGCATAAAAAGCCTCACGACTTAAGCTGGCAGCAATTGACAATGGTTTTCGCTCGGCGTATAACTCGTCGAAGCGATTTAATAGGTGTCCGTATTCGCGCTGGCGTTCAGCAGTTTCATTAACCCAGCTATCAAAGGAATTCTCAAGAGATAATTTTTTATCAACTGCATTTAGCCTGATCAGTCCGTTGCGCTCACCTATCCACTTTTTCCATGCATTGGCAACACCAGCCTGTTTACTGGCATATTTAATGCGAACAGTATCATTAGCTTGCATATAACGCTCCATCACCCTAAGCCTAGCATCGCGAAGTGATATATTTAAAGGGTTAATATCTTCGACAACGTGCTTTACAGCCTGTGAGGTTATAAACTGCTGAGTGCTTCCAGGATAACCATAAACCATAGTAAAATCGCCAGGGTTTACACCTTTAAGCGAAATTGGCAAGAATCGTTTTGGAGTATAGGGAACGTTATCGGGCGAATAAGCCGCGGGCTTGTTATCCTTATCGGCATATATACGGAAAAGGCTAAAATCTCCTGTATGTCGAGGCCACATCCAGTTATCAGTATCACCGCCAAATTTGCCGATATCGGATGGAGGGGCGCCAACTAAACGAACATCCAAAAACTCCTCGTATATGAAGAGAAAATACTGATTTCCGTAAAACATTGGCGCTACTCTAGCGGTGTAATGATTCTCGCTGGTTGCCTCATCAATAATATCCTGTGAAATAGCGGTAACGATTGAGTCACGAACATCTTCGGTAGCATTAGCAGGAATGCTTGAGATGATACGATTGGTAACATCGTCCATACGCACTAGAAAACGCACTGTGAGCCCTGGGTTTGGGAGTTCCTCCTCTTTGCTCATTGCCCAGAAACCATCTGTAAGATAATCGTGCTCTACAGAGGAATGCCGTTGAATAGCGCCATAACCACAGTGATGGTTTGTAATTAGCAATCCTTCAGGAGAAATTAGCTCACCTGTACATCCTCTTCCGAAAATCACAATTGCATCTTTCATGCTTGGCTGATTGATGCTATAAACATCGTCGGCTGTAAGTTTAAATCCCTTTTGCTGCATTTCAGCAATATTGTATTTCGAAATTAGCATGGGGAGCCACATTCCCTCGTCGGCCTTTGATCCAAATGGAAAGATGGTTGCTACCACCAAAATTGTTAATAATATTCGTTTCATTTTTGGGTTTTTAAATTTGCTTCGATTTAGATGCATCAATTTAGATTAAGTTTATTGCATACCAATGTGTAAAGCCATAAACCTTTCAATCAACATTCATTAAAAACGAGATAAGCTCGCTGTAAAGCTTTTGAACAGGAAGCCCCATAACATTAAAGTAGGAACCTTCAATTCGCTCAACTCCTATGTAACCAATCCACTCCTGAATTCCGTAGGCACCAGCCTTGTCGAATGGCTTAAAGTTATCAACGTAATACTCAATTTCATCAGTGGTTAACGTTTTAAAATACACCTTGGTGACCGATGAAAAGGTACGCTCATGGTTGCCATAAAAAATGGCTACTCCAGTAATTACACTGTGCATTTTACCAGAGAGTTCCTGCAGAATTTCAATGGCATCTTCTCTGCCGATTGGTTTACCTAGCACTTTGCCATTGCACCAAACAATAGTATCGGATGTTAGCAAAACCTCGTTGCTAGCAAGCGATGCTTTATAAACATCGGCCTTTTGCTTAGCGAGGAATACAGGAATTTGCTCGGCCTGTAGGCTTGATGGATAAGACTCATCGGCCTCGCCATTAAGCCTAACCTCAAAGGGTAAACCTAGTTCTCTGAGCAACTGCTGTCTACGTGGCGACTGCGAGGCAAGAATAATTGATTTACCCTTTAAAAGCTGATGAAGAAGCATTGGTTTATTACTTTTTACATTTCAAACCCAATCATTTTACCTTTCTTCATTATGAGTTCATCGTCGAAATAAACATCGGGTTCGGTTACTAATCCATCGAGATGGCTACTAACAGAGATACGACCGCCCATGGTGATATTATTGCCAAAGGCAATATGGATTGTGCCAAACACTTTTTCATCTTCAAGTATTAAACCTGTCAGCTTAGCCTTATAGTTGGTTCCAATACCAAATTCGGCTACGGCACGAGCATCGCGACCAGACTTGTCGAGGATTTGGGCTAGTTCGTCTGCTTGAGGTCCCCCTGTAATACTCTCGGCATAACCATTAACAATATCAACAATAATTGGCTCCTTTATCATTCCAATGCCTGCCATAGAGCCATCAATTACCACTCGGCCATTGGTTTTGTCCTCCCATGGTGCAAGAAAAACCTCACCTGAGGGTAAGTTTCCACTTTCTCCCTTGTTACGAAGCACACCCTTACTTCTAATAATCATCCTATCTTTAACTGGCATGGTAACATCGGTACCTTTTTCAGTAACCACGCGAATAGTGCTAATTCCCTCCATTTTATCTGCAATAAAATCGGTTAGAGAGATAATTTTATCGTAATCGGCACTAAGGCAACGAGCCATAGCATCAACGGTAATACCTGGCATTGTTCCAACCCTTACACCCTCTTTTACTGCATTCCTTCGGGCATCGGTGTGAGTTAGTGATTTTGCAGTAGGGCAAATAACCACATCAACCTTTTTCATCATTTCAGCCACTGCTTCAGGTGGTTCCTGTCCGTTTATCTCTCTCGATTTTATTTCAATGAGCATTGACTCTTTAGCCATGCTCTTCCCTGCTTCGTGAAGTGCTGCACCAATTTCACGCTTAATTTCGTCGGTTATTACAAGAAGAGTTTCATCGGATTTTAATCCCATACAATCGCGTAGCGCAATTACCGAAGCGTCGCTTAGCTGCTTTTGAATTGATTCCATTATTCTGATTATTTTTGTTTTCAGCGCACAAAATACGAAATTGAGGGCTGATTGCCAAAACTACAATTGCCTAGCTAAAGCTTTTAAACTCTACCCGAAAGAATGTATTACTCAACCAATAATTCTTGTAAGAAATGCTCAAAAAGGCTATTAACAGGTAGTATTGGGGATTGGCCTAAAGGGCATAGAGACGACTTTGCCATTAGCCTAGAGTGGGCTAATATATCATTTAGAATTACCTCGCGTTCGTGATTTGTAGCATTCTTGAGCGCAATTGCCCTCTTATGTATGTAGGATGTCCCCACTCTGCAGGGAACACATTTACCGCAACTCTCGTGCTTAAAAAATTTTAGAATATTTACCAATGATGGAATAAGCTTCTTTTCGCTTCCAAAAACAATTATTGCACCTGAGCCTAAGGTAGCACCCCTCTGTTTAAGCAAATCGTATCCCATTATGGCATTGTTAAACTCGTAAGGCACAAAAGTTCCAGCAGCTCCACCAAGCAAAGCAGCCTTCCAAGGTTTACCGTTGGTAGTTCCGCCAGCCAAATCGTTAATAATATCACCTAAGGTAACGCCCATGGCTACTTCGTAGTAACCGGGCTTAACCACATCGCCACTAACGGTGAAAATTTTAGTGCCTGGAGATTTTTCGGTTCCTAATTCGCGATACCACTGCGATCCGTTTAGTACAATTGCTGGAAATGCAGCTAGAGTTTCAACGTTATTTACAAGTGTTGGCTGTTGAAACAATCCTTTTTCGGCAGGGAATGGAGGCTTTATTCGAGGATATCCTCTTTTACCTTCGAGCGACTCAAGAAGAGTAAGCTCTTCACCGCAAAGATATGAACCTGCACCAAGTTTAATTTCAAGATTAAATGAAAATCCGCTTCCGAGAATATTCTCTCCCAAGAAACCACAATTGTATGCTTGATCAATTGCATTTTGGAGCATTTCTATTGCAGTATAATACTCTCCTCGAATATAAATGTAGCCCATTTGCGCACCAATACCCCATGCTGCAATTGCCATACCCTCAACAAGCAAATGGGGGTTCGTTTCCATAATTACTCTATCCTTAAAGGTTCCCGGTTCTCCCTCATCGGCATTGCAAACAACATACTTTGGGCAAACGCTGCACGATTCGGCAGTGAACCTATTCTTTGCTCCTGTGGAAAAGCCAGCCCCTCCTCTTCCTCGTAAACCTGCGTCCTCTATTAATTGTGGTATTTCCCACGGATTTAACTCAAACGATTTTTTTAATGCATCATATCCGCCTTTGCCAATATAATCATCAATGCTTTTGGGATTAATTTCACCAGAATTTTTAAGGATAACTCTCGTTTCGCTAATCATTAGGGCAATGTTTATTGGGCAGTACTACGAATGCCATTAATAATCTCCTTGAAACTATCGGGGGTTAAATTTCCATAAAATTCCTGATTAATCATCATTGAAGGAGCTTTGCCGCAGCGTCCCAAGCACTCGCACTCCTCAAGCGTAAAAAGCCCATCGGGTGTTGTTTCGCCATTAGCTATGCATAAAAAATCTTGAATCCAACCTATAAGGTTTTCGGCTCCTTTCATGTTGCAAACGGGCGAGTTACATACCCTTAGTATAAATCTACCTCTAGGGCTAGTGCTGAACATTGAATAGTAGCCCACCACTCCCTTAACCGAGGCTAAGGGTAAACTAAGGTATTGCGAAACTGCTTTTATTGCTTCAACTGTGAGGTAATTCTGCGAATGTGCATCTTGCAATGCATGTAACATTGCAAGCAGGTTATGCTTTTGAGGCTCAAATTTTTGAAGAATGCTAATGTATTCCATATACTTTTTTGAGACCCAAAAGTTAAGCAAAAATATTAATGGGAGTAATTTAGCCTAAGTAATTTTACTTGACTATGGGCAAAAAAAAACCTTCTCAAAAATTCATTTTAAAAATAAACTTTGAGAAAGCTAGGAAAAATAAAGTACGCCTATCCGTTATTCTGAACAGTTTGTGCTTGGCTGTTGCTATATGCAGGACAAGTTTTTCGCCCACATGAACTAAATATTGTTGCCACTGTGAATAACACCAACGCCACTGCTAGAAATTTTCTTTTAAGCTTCATAAATATCTTGTTTTATCCGTGGCAAGATAAAAAAAAATTATTTACATACTATCCTGGTTGAACAATTTCTTCTACATTTTCATTATCGGCATATACAGGACAAGGCACGCTATTGTGGCACGAGCTAAACAGCAATCCTCCTACAAATAGTATGGCTAATGCTAAAAAAAATCTTTTTGCTTTCATGGCTTTCAAGTTAATTTGATACAACTATTTAATGCTGATTTCTCTTCAAAAAAAACATTTTTGAAATACACTGTAAATATACACCACAAATGGCTTTTTGTTTCATATAAACCTCAGAAATAAACCAGCAATTTTGCTGATATGAATCATCTTTTCTATCGTTCGATAATTCCAAAAATCACATGAACATTCATTTGCTAGCGTAATTCCGAAACGCCTAGCTCTTTGGCTACGGTATTAATATCGGCATAAATTTGAGGAAGAATAGCAATCCCATTTATTGAATTAACGGCTTCATTTTCTCGTTCAGGATCGCCTGGAATGATCACTTTTGTATCGCAATTTTTGGCTTGTGCCCCTCTGAAGGTTTCAATCCATACATCCATCGATTTTTTGAACTCGTGTGCTGAGCGAAATGCATCAATTCGAAAAGCACCAAAAAAGTGACCTAACCCATTGCCCACTGATTTCTGGAGCAAAGGCAAATATGCTACCTGAGGAGGGACAAATGGGCCAAAGTTGGCCCCAGAAAATACTGAGGAGAATATGTCGACAAGTGCGCTCATGCAATATCCCTTATGCCCTCCATGCTCAATATCGCCACCAAGGGTTACAATTGCCCCACCCTGTTCAATGGCTGAAGGATTAGCAGTTGGCTCTCCGCTCTTATCCTGAACTAACCCAAGCGAAACGCTTTGCCCTTGCTTAGCCTTTAAAGCTAACTTACCTCGTGCAATTGGAGTTGTAGCAAAATCGGCCACTAACGGTGGTTGCTTATCGGCTGGAATGGCAACTGCAATAGGGTTTGTGCCAAGCAGCCGGTCGATGCTATTGGTTGGAGCAACTAATGGGTTTGCATTTGTTAATGCAATTCCAACCATATCCTCATCGAGCGCCATCATTGAGTAGTAACCTGCAATGCCAAAATGGTTGCTATTTTGTGTTGCCACCCAACCACTGCCAGCGACCCGAGCTTTTTCAATGGCAAGCAGCATGGATTCCTTTGCAGCTATTGGCCCAAGTGCATTATCACCATCAACAGTGGCTGTTGATGGTGTTTGGTGCAGAACGTTTACATTGGCGTTTACATTTATCCTACCCGATGCTACCATTTGATAGTAATCCTTAACGCGCATTAAACCGTGCGATGGAATGCCTCGCAGCTCCGCTGCGATTAAAACCTCGGCAACTGTTTGGGCATGCGAAACTGAGCAACCCATGGCTTTAAAAAGGTTAGCCGTAAAGTTTGTTAGTTCAGTATGGTTATATCTCATAAAAAGTTACTTTCTAAATACGTAGTAAGAACTTGCCTGAGCAGTTGGAGTTATCTCAATATCATTAATGTTAACATGCGGTGGACGCGTTATAGCAAATAGAATTGCATCGGCTACATCATCGCCCGACAGGGGAACTAACCCAACATATGGTTTCTTTGCACTTTCAGCGTCGCCCTTAAACCTAACAACAGAAAATTCGGTTTCGGCTAAACCGGGGCGAACTTCGGTAACCTTAATGCCATGCTTAAGCATATCAATTCGCATTCCTTGCGAGAGGGCATGCACTGCATGTTTAGTTGCACAGTATACGTTACCATTTTCGTAGGCCTGAGTACCCGCAATTGAACCAATATTAACAATATGCCCACCACCCTGCTCAATCATTAGGCGCGATACAATTTTGGTTGTATAAAGCAATCCTTTAATATTGGTATCAATCATTCGTTCCCAATCGTCAATCAATCCATTCTGAATTGGATTAAGACCCGCTGCTAAACCAGCATTATTAACCAAAACGTCAATCTTATGCCATTCGTTTGGCAGCTTACCAAGGGCATTCTCCACCTCGCACATATTTCTAATATCAAAGCAAAGCGCAAGCACTTTTTGCTTATAATCCGTTTCAATTTGCTGCTTAAGTTGTTCTAACTTTTCCTGCCTACGGCCAGTGATAATAAGGTTGTAGCCATTTTGGGCAAACTTAAGCGCAGTAGCCCAACCAATGCCGGCAGTTGCACCTGTTACTAATGCTGTTTTCATTGCTTACTAGTTTGAATTATTTTTTGAGTTAACTCAAATACAAGGTAAAACCTTTGGAAATGCAAAGCCCAAATTTACGAAAAAGGCAGGGTTAATAAAAGTCTGAAAGGTACAAACATGCTAACGGGGAAATGTTTTATCGAATAGTTTTCTAATATATCGATGGAATTTATGCACACTCCTAACGGGCTCGGCCCACATGAAGAAGCACTCGCCTGCAATAATTGTTACACCATACTTCTGGGTTAGCTCAGCCGTATCGGAATTGTTACACTTAACATGTATCCATATTTTAGTAATGCCCCTTACGGCAGCTTCGCGGGCAATATCTATGGCTAAATCCTTTCTTTTGATGATATATATTGCATCAACATCGCTTGGCAGCGCTGTGACCGACGGATAAACCTTATGACCATGCAGCTCGTTGCAATTTGGGTTTACAGGATATACCCTAAAGCCCTTACGGATAAAAGCCTCGAATAGCTTATAGCTAAACATATCGGTATTTCGTGAAACCCCCACTATGGCAACCGATTGCGATTGCATGAAACTTTGGATATCCTTATACATAAGGGCAATTTTTCTCAAATATACGCATTGACTAACCACGATGTTTCTTAAAATTGATGGAAGCAAAAATTCCATTGACGTTTAAGCGTATGCTTGCTGATTAAGCTATATTTCATACTTTTGCCAAGCAAAAATTATTGGAATGGTTTCACTCAATCAGGTTACAGTTTCGTTTGGAGGTTTTGATCTTTTTAAAGACATCAATTTCTTGGTGAGCGCCAAAGAAAGAGTTGGCCTAGTGGGGAAAAACGGCGCAGGAAAAACAACCCTACTTAGGCTAATTGTTGGCCAAATGGCTCCCACAAGCGGAACCATAAGTATCCCCAAAAATGTGAGCGTTGGCTACCTACCCCAACAAATGGATGTGGCAAACTCTCGAACCGTGCTTAGCGAAACCATGCTGGCTTTTACCGAAGCCATTAATCTTTCCAAAGAAATTACTGCCATTACCAAAGAAATTGAGCAGAGAACCGACTACGAAAGCAGCTCCTATGCCGAGCTCATAAATAAGCTTACCGAAAAAACCGAACGACACACCCTTTTGGGAGGCGATACGCTTGAGGCAAAAGCCGAGCTAACTCTACAAGGCCTTGGATTTAAACGAACCGATTTGAACAGGCCAACATCAGAGTTTAGCGGTGGATGGCGCATGCGAATTGAACTTGCTAAAATTCTGCTTAGCGAGCCCAGCATACTTCTGCTCGATGAGCCTACAAATCATCTCGATATTGAATCGATTCAATGGCTTGAAGACTACCTTAGGAGTTTTAATGGCGCATTAGTGCTCATCTCGCACGATAGGGCATTTTTAGATAATGTTACCGAACGAACCATTGAACTATCGCTCGGACGAGTGCACGATTACAGGGTATCGTACTCAAAATACGTTGAACTACGGAAAGAACGAAGAGAGCAACAGCAGGCTGCATACAAAAATCAGCAGAAACAAATTGAGGAAACCAAGGATTTTATTGAGCGTTTTCGCTACAAAGCTACAAAGGCCAATCAGGTGCAATCGAGGGTAAAGCAGCTCGAAAAAATGGATGTTATTGAGATTGAGGAAGAGGATAACACTTCGCTAAACATTCGTTTCCCCGATGCTCCACGCTCTGGCGATCTAGTTGTTAAGGTTGATGACATTTCTAAAAACTACGGCAGTAATCCAGTATTTAGCAAAGCAAACCTCGATATTATTAGGGGTGAAAAAGTGGCCTTTGTTGGACGAAACGGTGAAGGGAAAACTACCCTTAGCCGAATTATTGTTGGCGACTTAAGCTTTGATGGAACGCTAAAAATTGGACATAATGTAAGCATCGGCTATTTTGCTCAGAATCAGGACGAGCTGATGAACCCAAACCACACTGTTCTTGAAACAATTGACCGAGTGGCCGTTGGCGATATCCGCTCAAAAATTCGCGATATACTAGGTGCTTTCCTCTTCCGAGGTGAGGATGTTGATAAAAAAGTTGCTGTGCTATCAGGTGGCGAGCGCAATCGCTTGGCAATGGTTAAGCTTATGCTACAACCATACAATCTGCTTGTACTCGATGAGCCCACAAATCATCTCGATATGCGCTCAAAAGACATCCTTAAAAATGCCCTGCTAAGCTTTAAGGGAACTGCCATAATTGTTTCGCACGATAGAGACTTCCTAAGCGGACTAGTATCCAAGGTATACGAATTTAGGGATGGCTCAGTAAAAGAGCATATTGGGGGTATTTATGAATTTTTGGAAAGAAGAAAATTAGAAAACTTAAAGGAGCTCGAAACCAAAAAAGCCGAAGCAAAAAGCGAATCAAGTACCGAAAGTATTTCTGTAGGAAAGAAACAATGGCTAAACAAGAAAGAACAGGAAAAGGTTAGAAGAAAAGTGGCATCGCAAATTGAAAAAATTGAAAAAGAGATAGAGCAAATTGAACTACAAATTGCCCAAAAAGATGCCATTTTAAGCAACCCAGAAAAAGTAGAAACGACAAGTGATCGCAATTTTTATAACGAATACGAAGAGCTAAAGCAAAAACTTAGCAATACCATGCATAAATGGGAGCAGCTGCACTACGAGATGGAAATTTTACAAGAGAATTAAGCCTTATAAATTTTTATGGGTAATATAATTGAGCAGAATCTAAATAAACAAATCATATTAGGTGTTTTTTAAAAGTTGTTATTATGAAAAATACAATACTAGTTTTTGCATTATCAATTATTTGCGTATTTAAATCCTATTCGCAAATTATTTTTGAAAAAGGTTATTTTATTGATAATTCTAATCAAAGAATTGAATGTTTAATTAAGAACGTTGACTGGAAAAATAATCCTACCCAATTTAAGTATAAGCTATCACCCAATGATAAACCAAAAACGTTAACAATTGATTCAGCAAAAGAATTTGGCATCAATAACGGTTCAAAATATATAAGAGCAGATGTAAATATTGATAGATCTAGCGAAGATGTCAACCTAATGAGCTTTGAAAAAGATCCCCTTTTTGCCGAAGAGCAACTATATTTAAAAGTGCTAGTTGAGGGGAAAGCTAGTCTATATCTATATGAAGATGCAGATTTAAAAAGATTCTTTTTCAAAAAAGACAGTTCAGATATAAATCAATTAGTATATAAAAGATATAGAGTCACAGACAGTTTAACTTATGGAGTTTTTGTTAAGAAGAACTATTTATTTCGACAACAATTATTGATAAATCTGAATTGTCAAAACACGTCCATTAGTAGTATTGCAACCTTAACCTATAGCAGAAAGCAACTAGTCAGATTTTTTTCAGAATATAACGAATGTGAAAATCAAGATTTTATTAATTATGAAAAAAGAAAAAAGAAAAACTTATTCACGTTAAACATTCGACCTGGAATAAACAACTCGTCTCTTTTTGTAAACAGAAACGGTATTGTTCCTATAAATATTGATTTTGGAAATAAGCTAGGACTGAGATTTGGAATAGAAACAGAATTTATGCTTCCGTTTAATAAGAATAAATGGTCAATACTTTTTGAGCCAACCTATCAATATTACAAATCAGAAACAACTGAAGGTATTCAAACTGTTGGTATAGACTATAAATCAATTGAATTGCCTTTTGGGTTAAGGCATTATTTCTATTTAGGAGAAAAATCTAGAGTATTCATAAATGGGTTATTTGTTGTTGATATCAATAAAAAGCCAGTAATCGATTTTGAACTTGCTAAAGATTTAGAAATTAGCCCTTTCTATAATTATGCTATTGGGTTAGGCTACTCCTATAATAATCAGTATAACATAGAATTGAGGTATTATACAGGTAGAGATGTTATTAGTAACTATGTGAGTTGGATGTCAGACTACAGTACAATATCAGTTATATTTGGATATTCAATATTTCAAAGACATTACCACGTAAAGAACAGAAGACTACATATCAATAAGGTAAACTAGCATATTTTTCGGAACAAAAAGCAATATATACCAAAGATAGTATTTCTATTTTTTTCAATTTAAATATGTTCCGATATAGTTGCAGAATCAGCGGATTTATTGATTAAATTTTATTTAGCCAACAAAAAAACCTATACATTAACATCATTAACAAAATGAGGCACAACACAACCGATACAATTTACGGCATTAGGGCCGTAATGGAAGCCATACACTCGGGCAAACAGCTCGATAAGGTAATGGTAAAAAAGGGGCTAAGCGGCGAGCTTTCGCAAGAGCTAATGGATTTGCTCAGAACCAACGGCCTTTCGCCACAGTTTGTGCCAGCCGAAAAATTTGCCCAGTTTGGCAACAAAAACCATCAGGGAGTAGTTGCACTTCTCTCGCCCATCGATTTTGCTCCCCTCGAAGAGGTAGTTGCCCAAATTTGGGAGAAAGGGGAAAATCCTTTCATAGTTATGCTCGACAGCGTAACCGATGTTCGGAACTTCGGAGCCATTGTGCGTACAGCCGAATGCGCTGGAGCGCATGCAGTTGTTTTTCCCATTAAAGGTTCGGCTCGCATTAGCTCCGATGCGGTTAAAACCTCGGCAGGAGCACTACTTCACATGCCAATTTGCAGAGTAAACAGCCTTAAGTCGACCATTGCATTCCTTAAGCTATCGGGCATTAGAGTTGTTGCTGCAACCGAAAAATCGCAAACTCCCTTCACCAATGCCAACCTTAAGCCACCAGTGGCAATTATTATGGGCTCAGAAGATAAGGGAATTTCAGAAAGCGCCCTAAGAGTTGCCGATGAGCTAATCTCAATACCTATTCACGGAAAAGTGGGTTCGCTAAACGTTTCTGTTGCTGCCGGACTCATGATGTACGAAGCCGTTCGCCAAAAGGGCTTATAGTTTAGTCTTATCGAGGGCTTCAGCACAGGCCTTCTGGCCAAGTTCAATTAGCTCTTTTGCCCTATAGAACTCAAAAACGCCGCAAGCATCCTTCGAGGTTTGCACAAGAAAATCTGGTGGTGTTTCGGCTAAGGCTTTTTGGGTCATGTTATTCATCATCACCTGAAGCACTCGGTATAGCAGGTCGAAATAGCCTAGCTTATTATCTTTGTGCAGTTTTTTCTTCTCATCGCCTTCAAAAAACTCGTACCATTTTTCCTTTAGCTGATCGAATACCGATTTCTCCTCTTCGGTGCCATCGGTATGGTCCTCTTGAAGTTTAGGCTTAGTATATGGAATAAGTGCGTTTGTGTCAACAGCACCAACAATATCAGCCCCATTTTTTTTAAGATGCTTTATTGGTAATGGGTTTAACACTCCACCATCAACCCACAAACCGTTTTCCGCTACAACAGGAGTAATAACGTTAGGAATTGAAATTGATGCCCTTATGGCTTTTGCCAAATTCCCTTTGTTAAATACCAACTCCTTATTATTAATTATGTCTGTTGCCAAAATTACCATAGGTTTAGGCAAATCTTCAATGTTTACATTTGGAATAAATCCCTTTTTTTGCATCTCATCAAAAATGCGTTCGCCCTTAACAAATCCTCTCGAGCCAAGGGTAAAATCAACGAGCCTAAGCACATCCATGCGACTAAGCTTTGTAACCCATTTTTTAAACTCGTTAAGTGTGCCTGCAGCATACATTCCACCCACTAAAGCTCCCATTGAGCTACCCGACAGCGAAACAATATCGTACCCTCTACTTTCAAGCTCATCAATTACGCCAATATGTACTAAACCCCTTGCACCTCCGCTTGAGAGGGCTAATGCTATACTCTTGCTCATAATGCTATTGTTTTTGAAGCAATTGAAACCAAGTAAATTTATGAAAATACTTGCATACCGACAACTTTAGCCACGTATCTTTAATCGTTGGATTGAGATTCGCCAAAAGAAGTAGAAATCGCCATATGCTGTTTCTTCATCTAAGCCAGCGGTACTTTCCATAAGCACTTCCTGAGCGTACAAAGGAATCGATACGCCAAGCTGAAAATTCCCCCTGAATGTGGCAATAAGGTACGAAAAGCTTAATGCCGGCTCTAGCGTTACCATTGAAAATGGTTTGCTATTGCTGGTAACATTAGCCTGCGAACGGGTATAGTACTTAAGTTCACTAAATCGGCTATAGGCAATTCGCGCACCAGCACCTAAATGGATATTACCCATAATTTTTGTTCCATCAACCTGCATAAAAGCCGATTGGTAAAAGGCTTGGGTAAAAACATCTTTGTTCTCATCTGTTTCCGATACATATCTCCAGTAGCTATCAATACGCGTAACGCTTAATCCTCCAGAATACTCATACGAGTTGAAAAAGGTGTGCTTACTGTGCTCAAATCGTCCAAAACCTAAGGTCGCAGCATAATCGTTTTTAAAAATTTTGTATCTGCCACCAACGGTTTCCTTTCGCTGATGCGAAAGAGGATTTGCATTAAATGAGCCATATACGTATACCTTTCGCTTTAAGGAGTACGATAGATTTAAATCGAAGCCACCATCGAAACCAATCGAGGTGAAAACTTGGTTACTTTGGGTATGAACAGGAACAACCAACGCCTTAAGCATGTAGTAGTCTTTTGGCTGCGAGCTAACAGTGTTGGCATAAAAAAGTAAGCTAATTGAAAGTAGTTTTAAAAAATTTTTAGGGTAGTTAAATTTCATTTTAGGTTAGTGGTTAAGTTAAGTTGTGTACGCTAATTATTAGAAACTATCTTTTGGAAATCGTCACCCGATGGATTTTGGAATACCCTAAGCTCAAACTGAGGAACAATAGCAAGAATATGATCGAATATGTCGGCCTGTACGCCTTCGTATTCAACCCAAGCCTTTACTCTTGAAAAGCAGTAAATTTCCACCGGAATTCCCTTTTCGGTTGGCTGTAAATGCCTAACCATATAGGTTGCGTCGGTATTTATGTTCGAACTATTCTTTAGGTAATGCTCAAGGTATCTTCTGAAAATTCCGAGGTTTGTCATCCTTCGTCCGTTAACAGGCATGCTAGTATCAAAATCCATTTTTTGGTTAAACTCTTCAATCTCCTTTGCTCTAGTTTCAATATAATCTTTTACCAGATGAATTCGCTTTAGCTTTTCGAGTAGCTCAGAAGAACAGAATTTTACACTACGCATATCAATGTAAATCGACCGCTTTATTCTTCGGCCATCCGACTCTTCCATCCCCTTCCAGTTGGTAAAACTTTCGGAAACTAGGGCATATGTTGGGAATGTGCTAATCGTTCTGTCCCAGTTCTGAACCTTAACCGTATTAAGGGTAATTTCAAGCACGGTTCCATCGGCACCCCGACTAGGCATTGCAATCCAGTCGCCCGGTTTAACCATGTTATTGGCCGATACCTGCACCGAGGCAACAAGACCAAGGATGGTATCCTTAAAAACCAACATCAGAATGGCTGCCGAAGCTCCCATTCCAACAAGCAAGTTTAGAGGGTTCTTGTCTATTAGTATTGAAATAATTACAATACCTCCCAGAACATAGATAACAATTTTTGCCAGCTGAACATACCCCTTTATGGGGCGAGTTTTTGAAACTTCAAGGGTCATATACATATCATGGAGCGCATTTAGCAACGAGCTAATTACGAACAACCACGCTCCAACTATATATATGTATGTAAACTTCTCAATTATAAGCGTAAGCGATGGGCTGTAATCGTATAGTGCAATTCCAATTGTATACTGAATTACCAATGCTGGGGCTAGGTGCGATAGCTTATGGAATACCTTGCGGTGCACTAAAAAATCGTCCCACACACTCTTTGTTCTCTTGGTAATAGCAGTTAAACCAACTACAATAATTTTTTTTGCTACAAAATTCGCTAGAAATGACAGCACAACAATTGCAATTAGAGCTGTAGCAACTTTACCAAACTGTGCAAGTTCGCTGCTTAAACCAAGTTCCCTGAGCCAAAGCTCATAGTTTTCTAGAAATTGGTATGTTTTAACAACATTCTCTTCCATAATTTATATTTTCGTTAATTGGAATACAAAAGTAGCAAAAGAAAGCTTTAGGGCAAATGGTGTAATCTGCCTACAATTATTCCTATTTTTGGCAATTAGACCAAACGAAAGTTTTGGCTAACTTTGCAAAAAAGACATTGCATATGATACGATACATTGCCCCTTCCCTACTATCGGCCGATTTTAATAATCTGGGTCGCGATATTGAAATGGTAAACCAAAGTGAGGCCGATTGGTTTCATCTTGATATAATGGATGGTGTTTTTGTTCCAAACATGTCATACGGTTTCCCAGTGGTTGAACACATTGCCAAGCTGGCAAAGAAACCGCTGGATGTACACTTAATGATAATTGATCCCGATCGCTACCTTGAACGGTTTAGGGATGCCGGAGCAAATATTCTCACAGTTCACTGGGAAGCGTGCAATCATCTTCATAGAACAATTGCAGAGATTAAGAGACTGGGAATGAAAGCTGGTGTTTCTTTAAATCCCCACACTCCAGTTGAATTACTAAACGATATTCTTTCTGAACTTGATCTTGTTCTGATTATGAGCGTTAATCCTGGTTTTGGAGGGCAATCGTTCATTGAGAATAGCTATTCAAAAGTGTCTAAGCTTCGGAGCATGATTGATAAGATTGGTAGCAATACCCTCATAGAAGTTGATGGTGGTGTTGGCCCAAATAATGCTGCAAAGCTTTACCAAGCAGGAGCCAATGTACTTGTAGCTGGGAATGCAGTGTTTAAAGCTCAGAATCCTAGCGAAGCAATAAAAATCATTAAAAATTCATAAAGAAATGCCACATTACACAAGAGCCATTGTAAGGAGACCCGGTAAAAATTTTGCCGACGGTATTACCATTTCAAATCTTGGAAAACCAATATTTGAAAAGGCCCTTGATCAACATAAAGCATACTGCGAGGCTCTTACAAAATGTGGCCTTGAAGTAATTGTTCTAGAGGCAGACGAAAGGTATCCTGATGGATGCTTTGTTGAAGACACTGCAGTAGTTACAAATGAAGTTGCAATTATAACTCGCCCTGGCAATCCAGCACGACTTGGAGAGGAAATTACTATAAAAGAAGTTTTAAAACAATACAAAGCAATTGAAACCATTGATGCTCCGGGGAATTTAGATGGTGGTGATATATTAAGAGTTGAAAATCACTTTTATATTGGACTAACCGATAGAACAAACAAAGAAGGTGCAAAACAACTCTCAGCTCATTTACAAAAGTATGGCTATACCTCGTCAACAATAGAAGTAAAAGATATTCTTCACCTAAAAACGGGCATTGCATATCTTGGCAACAACAGTATAATTGCCCTTGATCAACTATCAAATATTATCAATGGATCAAATACCATAATTCTTGATCCAAACGAAAGCTATTCAGCGAATTGCCTTAGGGTAAACGATTACTTACTTATACCAAAGGGATTTCCCAATTCAAAAGATCAAATTGCAAAGTTGGGATACAACATTATAGAAATTGAGATGTCGGAATTCAGAAAAATGGATGGGGGGCTAACCTGCCTGTCGCTGCTGTTTTAGTAAAGAAAACATGCCAAAAATACTTATCCTCGACAACTACGATTCGTTTACCTACAACCTTTTCCACTACGTGGAAGAGTTTGAAGGAGTTGAGGTTGATGTGATAAGAAACGATGAGATAAAAATTGAAGATGTTGATAAGTACGATGGCATAGTCCTTTCGCCCGGACCCGGTTTACCCAACGAATCGGGCTTGCTTATTCAAATAATTAAAAGGTATAAAGAATCGAAAAGGATATTTGGTGTTTGTTTGGGTCAGCAAGCCATAGGCGAAGTTTTTGGCGGAAGCCTTCAAAACCTTGAAAAGGTTTTTCATGGAGTGGCAACAAACATAAATATTTATCAACCTCAACATTACCTATTTAAAGGCATGCCCAGCAGAATTGAAGTAGGGCGATATCATTCGTGGGTGGTTTCACAAGATAATTTTCCTCAATGTTTAAAAATTGATGCCACCGACGATAACGGATCAATAATGGCATTGAGCCATCGCGAGCTTGATATTTGCGCGGTTCAGTTTCATCCTGAGTCAATACTTACACCTCTCGGAAAGCAAATGATTTTTAACTGGTTGATTGGTTTCTGATAAAAGTTTTAAGGCTAACTAAGAAAGTATTTTATACCCCCAATTCATTTCATCTTTTGATCTAGCTTTTAGTAATGGGTTGCTCAATTAACAAACCAAAGTATTTTCTTGTTATAACTAATCTATTGATGAAAACTCGCTAACTTTATGGTATGAGAATACTTCTTTCTTCAACCATCTTTTTATTATTGCTAACAGTTTGTTCAGTATTAAGTAACGCTCAAAATGATCGTTTCAATAGAATTGGCGACAACCCAGGTGCATTCTATGGCACTAAACAGCTATGGAATCCAGAGTTTTTTCAGGGATATAACAAGAAAGAGGGCTATTTTGAGGGCTGGTACTTCAAAATGGTATCAGCTGATGGTAAGCATAGATATGCTTTTATACCTGGCATTTCATTAGGTGAAGATGAACACGCCTTTGTTCAGTTTATCGATGGACAAACAGGCGAAACGAATTACTTTCGATTTGATATTAATGAATTTTACTACTCAAGTAACCGCTTTGCGGTTTGGGTAGGCCCCAACTTTTTCAGCGCCGATAGTTTCTTTGTTGATTTAGGGAAAGGAGATAAAAAAATCCTCGGAAAAGGAATCATTTCAAATAGAGTTGAATATCCTGTAAAACCTTTTTCTCCGGGCATAATGGGTTGGTACCGATTTGTCCCCTTTATGGAGTGTTTTCATGGAGTGGTTAGTCTTGACCATGAACTTGAGGGTAATTTTCTCATTGAAAACCAAGTTATTTCATTCGATGGTGGAAGAGGATACATTGAGAAGGACTGGGGAAAGAGTATGCCCTCGGCTTGGATTTGGACCCAAAGCAACACATTTGATGATGGATCGAACACCTCGTTCATGCTCTCAGTAGCCAATATTCCCTGGCTTGGCAGTTCATTTACTGGTTTTCTGGGCTTTTTATGGGTAAATGAAACTCTGTACCGTTTCGCCACCTATACTGGCGCTAAAATAGCAGAACTAAATCGTAATGAAGATCAAATAAATGTTTTAATAAAAGAAAAGGATTTTTCAATTGAGTTTATTGGGCTCAAGGGTATGCGCGGAGAACTGCTCGCCCCCGTTGCAGGAGATATGTCGCGCACCATCCACGAAAGCATTGATGCCGAAATAAGAGTAATACTTAGAAATAAGAAGGGCACAATACTTTACGATGGCACTGCTAAAAATGCTGGCTTGGAGCTGGTTGGTGACCCATCAGTATTAAATCCATAAAAAATATATTCCAAAATCTCATTCGCAATAAAAAAAAGTTCTTATAATTGCATCCAGAAAGCAGTAAAAAATGAATAATCATAAATCATACTACAGCTATTATTACTACTCTTTAACAATAAAGGGGCTTAATAGTGGTATGGATTAAAAGTGAGAATACAACCATTAAATACTTATAAGCCCCGCAAAAGCGGGGCTTTTTTATTAATAAGAACAAAAATGCATAAAATCAACAACATATATTTTGGCTTCTACTTTTACTACTACCAAAAATTTTGGGAGCCAAAACTACTGTACATTTTAAAGTGAAAATTTATTTAGCATTAACAGTGAAGGCTCCCAAAAAGGGAGCCTTTTTTAATTTAAAAAACCATGGAAACAATAACCATTATTGGAACAGGATTAATTGGCTGCTCGTTAGGGTTAGCCCTCCGCAAACAAGGCTATTTTGTAATAGGATGCGATAAAAATATGATAAATCTCGAGCAAGCAAAGGCAATTGGAGCAATTGATACACACAGCCAAACCTGCAAACCGCCAAACTGGTCAATCTCTCAATCCTCGGTTGTATTTCTTGCTACGCCTGTTGATCATATCCTTGATATGTTACCTCAAGTTCTTGATAACCTAGCAAACGATGGAATAGTTATCGACACGGGATCAACAAAATCGGCCATTTGCGAAAGTGTACTAAAACACCCGAGGCGACACGCCTTTATTGCTGCGCATCCCATGGCAGGTAGCGAACAATCGGGACCAAGCACTTCAAGAGCAAACCTATTTGAAGGGAAAACAGTGGCAATTTGCGAACGTGAACTATCATCTGAGAGTTCTTTGAGTAAGGCTTTGGGGATATTAAGTCAAGTTGGACTTAACCCGATTTTTTTAACACCCATACAGCACGATTCAAGCGTGGCCCTAGTCTCACATCTCCCTCAAATACTTGCTTATGCATTTGCAGGATTACCCGAATTTACCCAAAGAACGAACCAACACTGGAGCCAAGTGGCATCAAGCGGATTCGATTCGTCAACACGCCTAGCAGCAAGTATTCCCGAGGTTTGGATACCCATCCTCTCGCAAAACAAAGAATTTTTGGTTGATGCGCTACGCTCATTGGGGCAAACCATCGACTTGCTTGCCCATAGTCTTAGCGAGAACAACTTAACTCCGCTTCGAACCCAGATGGAGCGAGCAAGAAAAACACGTGCTAGCTTCGAAAGCAAACAGCGAGCGAAATCAGAAGAAATTGAAATAACATCCCTAACAAAATAGACCAATGAAAACAGAGGTTCAAATAACAACCAAACAGAAAAGAATTGGCAATATCCTTGAAGAAGCGGGTCGGATAATTATTGCTGGTCCCTGTAGCGCCGAGTCGCAAGAACAAATTATTGAAACAGCAAAGGCTTTAGCAGCCGATGGCCGAGTGCACTACCTTAGGGCGGGGATTTGGAAACCGCGCACTAGTCCTGGATCATTTGAAGGTGTTGGAAACATCGGCTTCCAATGGCTTAATCAAGCCAAAACAATAACCGGACTAC
>NPID01001284.1_pt11 | contig 50440 bp, 45 predicted proteins | sample 8637491 | NCBI WGS metagenome assembly NPID01 (sample SAMN07420843, study PRJNA396082) | bioreactor metagenome | isolation source: sample BA6 brine-fed electro-methanogenic bioreactor BA | place: Japan: Kochi | collected 2016-06-14 | reverse complement strand
AGTTCGAATCTCACCTTTGGCTAAAATAAATACTTATAATGTAAGTATTTAAAAATTGTTACCAACTGACCTGTTTCCCTGAAATTCCATACTATGAGAAAAGTATGAGAAAACTCCTGAGGAGGAGGGAAATGAAACGGTATTCACTATCAAAACGCGGCAGAATCTGGTACGCGCAGCTGAAAAATTCTCATACCAAAAAATTCATGAGCGCCCGGTCTACGGGACAGACCGACTACGATGAAGCGCTTCTTGTAGTTGTCGACTGGCTGAAAAACGGCATGGCGGAAGAAAAAACCATTCAGGAAGAGATCGGTCTCGACAGTATCCTCTATGGTATCCGCACGACGGAACTCGACTATGATGATGCACAAAAGATTGTCGATGCCCTTATAGCGAAGGGGCTGATCGAGCGGGCAGTGGTAGCAGGCGACGGACCGGACAGCGAACCCCTGATCCCTTTCCTTCTGCGGCACTGGGTGTATGAAACATCCCCCTATGTAAAAGAAAAACATGCCTACGGTCATTCCATAGGCAGGCGTCACTGCTATGAGATGACAAAGAAGGTGGAAAACTATTGGACGGCTTTCTTCGGAGAGCGGATCCGGCTTTGTGATCTGGAGCGCGGGAACCTGGAAGAATTTCAGCTGCACCTTGCGGAAACCCTGGCTCCTAATACGGTAAAAGTCATATTGAACGCAGGAACGATTATTCTCAATTGGGTGGCGGATAAGGGAATTATCAAGGACAACCCGGCGATCCGGCTTCGCAGATTTTCAGGAAAAGCGGAGAAACGTGGTATCCTTTCTCCAGAGGAAGCACGAAAACTGTTCTCCCTAACCTGGAAGGATGAACGGGCCAGGGTAGGATCTCTGGTAGCTATGAGCTGTGGATTGCGGATAGGAGAGGTCGTAGCATTACGGGTTGAGGATATAAAAGATGACCGGCTCGAGATCAACCACTCCTGGAGCTTTGCAGATGGTCTGAAGGCCCCCAAGAACGGAGAGGTGAGAATTGTCCCCCTGCTGCCTGCTGTAAAAAAGGAACTTCTTGAACTTGCCTTCTCCAATCCCCACAAGGATAAACAATTCATCTTCTACGGGACCCTTCCGGACAAACCCTGTGACCTCCATATCCTGCAGGACGGCCTCCGCCAGGCGGTGATCGATATCAGACTGCCCGAGGATGAGAGGAGAGACCCGGATAAGCGCACAAAAGAGAACCGGAAGATCATGGATGATGGAATAGTATTCCACAGCTGGCGGCATTACTATGCCCGTCATCTGGCGGACCGGATAGAGATGAGAAAGGTTCAGCTGGCTACCGGACACAAAAGCGGGGCCATGGCGGAACATTACGCAAACCATGGAGCCGAACAGGATTTTCTGGATGTCGCAAAGGCGGTGGATGGGGCATTCGGCAATATTCTTCCGTTTGAGAAGGATGCCTGAACAATGGACGGATTCTACCTTGAAGAATACGAAAACTATCTGGAGACCCGGAAGAAAAAGGTCCTGGAGACCAGGATAGGGGAACCCTTATGCCTTAAAGTCGGCCCGATACTATACAAGAATTCAATTTTCAGCCTCTTTACTTACCCGGTGCTTCATCCGCTTTGGGGATTTCATCTATACCGATCCAGACACGGAATCAGCAAGGTTGTATCGGAAACATACTCGGCGAATCTGCCAAGGCATACCATTGTTCCGACGGTAAAAGGAAGCGGATATGCTCCTCAGCTGCAGGTTCCGGTAGAGGTAAGACGAGCACTCGATCTGACCAAAAGAGCTCCATCGCAATGGCTGTTTGGTTATGCCGAGTCGAGAGGAGTCGCCGAGGCCTTGCTGTTTATTCCTTTCAAGGGTGAGACAGATCCTGAAACCGGGGAGATCACTTCGTTTGAACTGCATACGCTGACGATTCCCAACTGTATAAAGAATTGGAAGGAAAATCATGGCTTTGGCACTGGTGACGCTTCGCTCTATGCTGTCAGGCGCGGGGAGTTCAAAATATGGCCCGAGCCTGTCTACATAACCGAAACACATAAAAATCAGCTCGTTTTCTCAATTGATAAAAGATTCATTCATCCATGTATAACTGATCTTTATACCGGCAGCTATGGAAACGAGAAGAGCCATCCGGATACAGATATTCCTCGTCTGCCCCTTTTTGCCCTTTTCTATAATGATATGGGGGCCATCCTGTATGTCAGGCGCAGGCTTACCGGACTGGAAAATGGAATGACACCGATTATTCCGCTGACTAACGGGCTTCACCTGGTTAATGGAAATTCCTTCGACTGGGAGCATGAAGTAACGGCTTACATCGAACACGATTATCAGGCCTGCAACCTGTCATATAGCAGGTGCTGCTTTTAGCAAGATGGATGATCTGATCAAGAGTATATGTATAGTGGAAGAAACAGTAGGAGAGGAGGCAGCTTCCAGCCGCACCGCTTATAAGCGGCAGTAACAGGCGCTGGAGAAGAAACGCCAGGGGGCTCTGTTGGGGGCACAGTGTGAGTGACAAGCGGATAAAAAACAGAAACAAGCATTTTTATTATTGCGAATTGTTCGTAAGGATCTAAATTGAAAAATAATAGTAAATCAATGGATAAAAAAATGCAGTATCTTATCTGGACCGCAATCGGATACGTGTGCGGAGTCTTTCTCCTCCTTGCCCCGATCCACGAGTTCGGGCACTGGTTTTTCGGGAACATCGTTGGGTATAGAGTATACTTTACCGGCTGGACCCATGTGAGCACGAGCAATGCACCGTATGAGCCGTGGCAGGACTGGTTATGTACTGGAGCCGGGCCGACATTTGAGATTGTCGCCTACATGGTTATCGCCTGCATCCTTGCGTATAAGTATCGTTTTTCAGGAGCGTTCTTTTTCCTGGGGCAGCTGCTTTACTTCCCGATTCGGTTCTACAAGGATGATGAATGGTATTTACTGGGAGCTTATGGGGACGCGCTCATCCCCATGAGTATCGTGCTGATGCTGGTTGTGGTATTGGCAATCTGGGCGAATATGGAGCAGCAGAAACGTGAAATGCGCATGAACAGTATGAAAAGGAAATCACGAGCGGCGAAACCTGTCGCAAGAAGGGGTAGGATAGTATAATATTTCATACAGTTAACGCGGAGTGATCCGCGGCTTTCCGGCCACGATCTTAAGATCATGTAGAGCAGGGGCGCCAGGGCCCCACTCAGGAATCAAATTCCATAAAAGCGTGCATCCACTCATCTTTCAACGATCCATTTGGCAGCTCAATGAGAAGTGTTTCGCCGTCAAGATGGACATGATTTTCCGTTTTCCTGGAAATACAGCCGTGCAACCAGTTCACCATAATTCAAATCAAGACACCCCTATGCCCTGAACTCCCCTGGAACTAGGGAACTTCAATTCACCTCCTGTCCATTAGCATCCCGGTATGTACAGAGACAACAGGAGGATATCGTGAATAAGCTGTTAAATATCGAAGAAACAGCAGGCTACCTTGGACTGGCTACGATAACCGTTTACAAAATGGTTTCGGCTAAGAAAATTCCCTTCGTGAAAATCGGACGGCGAGTTCTGTTCCGCGAATCGGATCTGGAGCAGTGGCTCGAGGACAAGGTCGTAAGCACCCCCGAGCATGAATGAAGATTCAGGACTGCAGGGGGAATTGATATGAGCCGAATATGCAGCGTCTGTTTATCAGAGCAGCGCAAAGAAATTGAGCAGGCAATAGTCGCTGGTGTTCCGATACGGGACATAGCGGGACAATTCGGACTATCCCGGTCTGCAGTACAGCGACATAAGGATAATCATCTGTCAGGCAGCTTGATGCTTGCAGATGGAGTCAAGCGATTGAGCGCGGCGGAGAGCCTGCTTGAGCAGGTCCACCAGCTCAAGGCTGACACCAAATCAATACAGCGCACTGCAATCAAACGGGATCAGCTCAATATTGCCCTGGGTGCAATCAGCCGCCAGACCGCTTTGCTGGAATTGAGTGCGAAAATGGTTATTGCCGCATCAAAGCATGGGGCCGAGAATGGAAAGCCCTGTACGTTTCCGGAATGCGCCTACCTGCAGCAGAGTATTGCCGAACTTGGTTTGATGGTCCTGGAAGCTACTCAGGATTATCCGGATGTGCGTGACATTATTGCGGAGCGGCTCAGTGAGACAGGGGTGGACCTATGACCTCTTTCTCACCTGTTCGGGCAGGCACCAGGGTTGGGGGGATTGCGTATGTATGACATTGCAACCCCGGAAGCTGCGGTACTAGGCTGTCTGCTGCTCGATGACCAGGCCGATATAGCAGGGCTTCAGTCAAAACACTTTCTGGATCCCAGATGCAGAATCATTTTTTATGCAATTAACCGTCTCAAAGAGGATTCCAGACCGGTTGATCAAATTATGCTAATAGAGCTTCTTGAGCAGGAGAAACTAATGGAGCGGGCTGGCGGTCATAATTTCCTCCTGTCCCTGACCGACCAGCCTACAGCGGCAAACAGCCGCCAATATGCAGAAGCGGTTATGCGCACCTGGCAGAAGGTTTGTTATCAACGGGCACTGGAAGAGGCTCAGAAAGCCCTGGAGAGCGGGAGTGATATCAATCTGGTTTCAGCTCGGCTGGAAAAAGAGATCGAATCCGTCAGGGAGTCACGGCTGATGAATGGGCAGGATTTTATGTTTACCCCGATCACCTCAATCAAATTTGAAGCTCCTGACTGGCTCATTGAGGGCTTTATTGAGAGCGGCACTCTTGTTTCTCTGTTCTCGGATGCCAATGTCGGAAAAACTTTCCTGGCAATTGACTGGGCCTTGTCTATCGGACATGGAGTTCCCTGGCGTGGGAAATATCCCGTTAAGAAAGGTCCTGTTCTCTATATTCTGGGAGAAGGGCAACGGGGTATGAAGCGCAGGACCCAGGCATGGCACTTGTATAACGGTCTGTCGGAAAGGGAAGACTCTCTTCTGATTTCACTGAGGGCAACCGCTTTATCCGAGGCGGGTAGTGTGCTTGAGCTAGAAAGGGCGATAAGGAAGGCTGCCGTGAAATACGGTGAGCCGATTCTCATCGTCTTCGATACCTATGCCCGAAATTTGGGCCCGGCCGATGAAAATTCCACGCAGGACACAAATCAGATAGTTGCGACGGCTGACCGGCTGAGGGAGAAGTTCAATGCCACCGTTCTGTTTATCCATCATATCGGGCATAAAAATGGCGAACGGGGGAGGGGCTCATCGGCGTTGCGGGGAGCGCTCGATCATGAATATCTTCTTCAGAAAGCGGAGAATGGAATAATCACCCTGACATGCAAGAAAATGAAGGATTCGGCGTATCCGAAACCCATCTCGTTCAGGCTGGAGGAATTCGAACTTGACAGTTTGCCTTCGGTCGATCCGGTAACTTCTGCAGTGCTCGTTGAGACCGATGATATTCCGGCAAATAGATCGGTCTCAAAAAAGGATCAGAATAAGCAGATTCTGCTGGAAGCATTGGAGATAGAGATCCAGAGGCATCGGCAAAGGTTGACGGAAGGCGGATATGATCCGGCCGGTGCACATGTAAAAAAGGAACGATGGAGAAAGACCTGCGAGGAACTTGGATTGACCGACCGGAAGCGATTTTATGATGCGAAGTCGGCCTTGATTGAGGAGGGGCTTATAACCACGGACGATTACTACGTCTATCTCGTCGTCTGAACAGTACAGAGATGCTGTCCGTCCGTCCGCTTTCCTTAGGGAGAGGGACAGGATGGACGTTCCAGGGAGGTTTCTTTGAAAACTATAGCGGTATCATCATTCAAAGGGGGCACGGGTAAAACCACCGTATCAACCCTGTTGAGCCTCAGCTATGCAGCGTCAGGAAGGAGGGTCCTGTGTATCGATCTCGATCATCAGCGAAACCTCTCTCAGTACCATGTTCTTGACTGGAAGGCGGCCGGAAAAAAGAATATAGCCGAGGCCTTCTATAGCGGTAATCTTGGGGAGAATATCCTTCCTTCCCATATACTAAACACAGGCATAGTGGCCGGCTCCTTCTCTCTGCTGAAGTTCAGGGGAGCTTCGACCAGGCTGCTGAAGGGGATGCTGCAGGCTGTCACGAGCCAGTATGATGTATGTATAATTGACTCCCCGCCGACCCTGGATACCTTCACACTGAATGGCTGGCATGCAGCCGATCGGATCCTTACCCCTGCCCGGATGGACAGCTATGACCTCGAAGGCCTCTCGTTCCTTCAGGCCGAACTATCTGAAGAGGTCCCCGAAAGTGTAGCCCGCTGGCTTATCGTACTCAATTTCTACCGGCAATCGAGCACTGTCACAGAGAAGAGTCTGAGCTTTCGGTTCGAGGATGCTTTCTGTTCATCCTTTTCCCATATCGCAGGAGCAAGGATTCCTGAGGCCTCCAGCATCTTCAGAGCTATACATAATGGCGAGACGCTTTCATTCGCGAAAAGCAAACAGAAAGCATACAGAGCAATTCTGGACCTCTCATCGGAGGTCCTTGGAGAGCCGGTAGAACCGGAAGGAGGGTGTTTCTGATGGCACGGAGAAGTGTAGGTCTTAACAACAGGATACCTGAAAAAGTCCACAGCGAGGCTGTGGCGGAGCATCGGCAGATCATGGAGCGCACCAGCGATGCGGAACAGTTCGGGGACCTGAGATTCGCTCCGCAAATAGAGTACAGGCGGCTTGACGAGCTGACAGCTTCCCGGTTCAACACCGTTTTCCAGGCGCTCAAAGACGACCAGTACTGGAACCGGCTTAAGGAGGATATGAGCGATGCCGGGGTGATCACGGATCCACTGCTCATCCTTCCATCCGGGGAAATTATCAGCGGTCATTCCCGCCAAACCATCGCAAGAGAGCTTTTTCTGGAGGGGCGCAGGGAGTTCGAAAGAGTTCCGGTACGGGTGCTGCATTCGGAACTCCAGGAAGGGGAGCTGAGAAAACGGGTTTATATGGCCAACCTTTCCCGGTTCGAGATTGATACTGATACCAGGCTGAAATTGTATGCGGAGATCTTCCCTGAATACTTCGAAGGGAAAGCGGTGCGAAATCGCCCAGCTAAGGGGGACACCGTGTCCCCCTTACGAAAGAACATTGCCGAACAGATGCATATTTCGGAGAGACAGATCAAACGGGAAAAGCAGGTCTATCAAAAAGCGAAGTCCATCGCGGAGAAGCAGGGAAGAGCCTTGCCGGAGGTCGATGAGATCAGGGCGGCCCGAAAAGAGCAGAACAGAAAACGGAGAGTGACCGCAGAAGCAGCTGGAAAGAACAATGCACTCTGTGCTGACGGGATGTCTGTATATTATAAAGACAGGAAGGTTCTGCACCTCTATGACGAAGACGAAAGGCTCCTGGAGACCCTTCTGGAGTGTCTCAGGTCTTACTATGGCAGTGATCCGAAAGAGTAAAGGGAAAGATCGAAGATCAAAAACTATTGCGTCCCTGCACGCCAGCCGTTATAGTAGCTAAAAAAAAGAGGTAAAAGTGAAAGCAAAAAGCGTTTTGACAGCACTGCTTCTGTTTCTTGCTATCCCGTCAATATGGTCCGATGATACGTACCGGGAAAACATTGTCAAAATCTATGTGACGGTGAATGAACCCGATCTATCTTCCCCCTGGCAGATGGAAGGAACCTACTCGGTGGAAGGATCGGGCTGCATTATTTCCGGCAATCTGATTCTGACCAACGCACATGTGGTAAGCGACAGGACGTTCATAACGGTAAAACGGGCAGGGCAGACTAAGAAGTTTGTAGCCCGGGTAAAGTTTATTGCCCACGACTGCGATCTTGCCACTCTGGAAGTGGAGGACCCCTCCTTCTTTCCTTCCTCCGCTCCCCTTGCTCTTGGGAGCCAGCCCGAGGTGGGAGATACTGTATCAGTTATCGGGTATCCCAGCTTTGCCGAACAGGTAACCCTGACCAAGGGGATCGTTTCCCGAATCAGTTACGAGCATTATGTGCATAGTTCGGCGCTCCTTCTCTGTACCCAGATAGATGCGCCGATCAACGGCGGAAACAGCGGCGGCCCGGTACTGGACAGCAACGGCAGTCTGGTAGGCATCGCCATGATGGCTGGCGGAGGGAACGATGAAGGATTTATCATTCCAGTGCCGGTCATACAGCACTTTCTCACCGACATAGCCGACGGTTCATACGAAGGCTTTCCTGATATCCTCGCGGAAATGACATTGATGGAAAATCCGTCAATGCAAAAGCGATTCGGCCTGGGTGAAGATCAATCGGGGATACTGCTTATCTCTGTACCGGACGAAGTAAAAAAATCTACCGGCTTGAGGGACCGCGATATTCTGATGAGTATTGATGGTAAGCAGATTGCCGGGGATGCCACTATTGTCTATCGGGGAACAGAGCGGGTGCTGTATATGTACGCCCTTCATGCGAAACAGTTGGGTCAATATGTTGACCTTGAAGTGTACCGCGATGGAAAAGTAATGAGAAAAAGGATACGCCTCACCGATACCGCTTATCCGGTTAAAAATCCGCCGTTTCTCTATGACCTGAAACCGAAGTACTACATCTACGGAGGCTTTGTCTTCACAACCCTGAATGAGAGCTACCTCCGCTCTTTTGGTTCCTCATACAGCTGGAGGGATAACGCTCCCGCGAATCTCTATTACTGGTACTTCAGCCGTGGTGTAGCGGATCGTGAAAAAGAGTTCGTGATTATTGCGGATGTGCTCAGCGATCCGGTTAATATGGGATATGAATATGTCTCCAACGCTATCGTTACAACGGTAAATGGAAAGGCCATCGGTTCCATCTCTGAGCTGATAGAGGAGCTGGAGTCTGATGCGGCTGCTTTCAAGGAGATCAGCACCGACGACAATGATCTGATAATTCTGGAAACGGCAGAGGCTAAAGAGAGCAGGGATCGGGTTCTGAAGAATTATTCAATCAGCAGCGATCGGTCGGAGGGGCTGTAAAATCGATTGATACAGGCGCTCACAGGGGAGGTGGAGAGTAAGAGAGAACGCTTCTAAAATAAAAATGAATGTAAAAAGAGGATATGAAGAATAAAAATCAAAAAAATTATGGGGAACTGTATTAATATGAAAAAAATAAATTTCTGTATTGGGTCTGTCGTCCTCTGCTTTGCAGCGCTCTTTTCCTCCTGTACCACCTATTCAGTCAGCACGCTAAAAACAGAAGATTCCAGCCAGGCAATAAGTCGGGGGAGTACCATTACCATTAAACAGGAGGGAGATTTTATTGTTTCGGTAACACCTGAAATGCACGACAATGAACTTTATCTCTGGGTGGCCATTGTTAATGGAAAAAATGAAGCGGTTAGATTCCTTGACTCCGATGTAATGGTCAGCTATGGGGACAAGAACAGGTCGAAGTGGGACTTGGGTGCCCGATGGTCCGCGAATCAATACTATGAGAAGAAACGGGTAAAGGCCCGGAATGAACAGATCGCCCTGGGAATTGTTGCAGTATTGGATGCAGCTACCGCAGGTCATTCAACGTCCACCTACAGCGGATCAGTGTATGGGAGTACGGGCGGTACCACCTACCGTGGCACATATACAGGTACGGTGCATACCTATGACCCTGCAGCTGCCAGGGCGCAGATAGACAGGGATTTGCAGATGATGCAGCAGCATGCCTATAACTCAAGGAACTATCTCGAGTTCCTGGAAAAATCCCTGTTGTTTGCCACCGACATCGCTCCCCAGGCAATTTATCATGGGCTAATAATCGCGGAACCGCCGCCAACGCCAAATGCGCGGTTTGACATAAAAGTGAACGATACCGATTTCTCATTCACGATCGAGCGCTCTGATGCGCAAGAGCTGCGCTACCCTTTGAAAGGCTATATCAGGCCCCATGAATACCTTGATGCCTCGTTCAGCCAGGTTGATGGAAACAGTGTCATCGGCATCTCTTTTGGGCAGTTGAAGCCGGGAGTCAGTCTGTATACCTCGATGGAGGCAAGCATTCCTGAAAGCATGATCACTTATAAAGAAGGTTACGATGATATTTATTATTCCAACGGGGAGTATAAAGTAGACTCCTGGTATGCAAGCGAAATTGTCACCGATTTCGCGGATGCCCCTGCGGATGATGATTTCTATTTTGACACCGGCGAAAGAGATGTCGCAGTCTTTAACGCCATTGTCGGAGTAAATATTCATATCGGCGGCCCCCTATTTGTTTCTCTTGGAGGAGGCGGGTCTTTTATCAAACACTATTGGCTTTTGGATGAATATTGGGATGATTATTCAGGAGGATACGATTTATATGAAAGCGGTCTCTGGTACCCTGTCGCCGGGAGTACATTTTTTCCCATTGGTGAAGCCGGTGTCCGGTTTGCTTTCAGGAAATTTACCGCCGGCTTATCATATCAGCACAGCTCTGAGATGCAGAGCCTGAAGGCATCAGTTGGATATGTGTACTGACGAGGAGAAGCCTGGCGGATAGAGATGGCAGAGCAGGAGAATCGATAGTATCATAACAGCGATGATAGTGTGAAAACGTTCCGGAGGGCTTATGAGAAATGTTTTTGATTATAGAAACCAGATTATCGAAGGGTATGCGCAATTCAGCCGCAGCTTTTCCAAGATTCTGGCTCCGGATCTGAAGGATAAAATAGATCAGGCATATAAGGGTAACCGCTATTGGCCGGAGCCTCTTATCCAGATTAACCCCAGCTATAAATCGGCCGGCAGCATCGACGACCTTGTTGGGCAGGGGCTGTTGCATAAGCAATGCACGGATATTTTCAAACTCCCCGGTAAAAACGATGGCAGCGGTGGGATGATCCTTTATCAGCATCAGCGGGATGCACTGGCTTTAGCAAATAATCGTAAGCCCTATGTCGTAACAACCGGTACCGGTTCAGGCAAGAGTATCTCGTTTTTCCTGCCGATTATTGATTACGTTCTAAAGGAAAAGGAGCAGAACCCTAAGAAGAGGACCAGGGCCCTTATCATCTATCCAATGAACGCTCTGGCCAACAGCCAGATGGAAGAGCTTGAGAAGTTCCTGGGGAATCAGAATCCTCCGGTAACATTTATGCGTTACACCGGTCAGGAGACGTATGAAGAGAGAATGGCCGTGAGCAGGGAAGCTCCCGACATCCTTTTAACCAACTTCATGATGCTGGAGCTTATTCTTACCCGTTCAAATGAGCTTGATCGAAAGGTAGTAGAACACTGCCGGGGATTGAGCTTCCTGGTACTGGATGAGCTTCATACCTATCGGGGGCGGCAGGGCGCTGATGTCGCCATGCTGGTTCGAAGGCTGAAGATTCAGTTTGAAGCGGACGATCTGTTGTGCATAGGTACCTCGGCAACCATGTCTACCGTGGGTTCCCTGGAGGACCAACAGAAGGCCGTTGCGGATGTGGCGGGCAAAATCTTCGGAGAACAAATCCCTCCCGGCAATGTAGTCGGGGAGACTCTGAAACGGGTCACAGACGAGAGACTCTCAATTCACAAAGTATCCTCCCTGTTGAAAGAACGGGTGGAGAGGTTCAAGCAGGACAAATGGAAGAGTATTTCCTTTGATCAAGACCCCCTCGCTGTATGGGTGGAATTGACATTGAGTATAACCGAGAAGGAAGGGAAAATTGTCCGGGCAAAGCCCATCAGCCTTTCCGATGCTGCCCAGCGATTGAGCCAGGATACGGGTCTTGAATACCGGTTTACCGAGGAGGTGCTCAAGGAGTTCATTCTGAACAGCCACGATATGTCTGAGGTTGAAGGGAAGGGGTATTTCGCCTTCAAGCTTCACCAGTTTATATCGGGGCCGGGTCTGGTTCAGACTACTCTGGACCTACCGGATAAGCGTCCGGTGCTGATGGACACACAGAAGAAAATTGAACACGAGGGTGCGGTTAAACCCCTGTTTTCCGTACATTTCTGCCGCGGATGCGGTGTCGAGTATCATCCGGTTTTCAAGCAGGGCACCCTATTTCTGCCCAGAGATATTGATAATACGGGAGAAGAAGACGCATCCTGGGGATACCTGATTCCGCAGATGGAAGACGATGTATTCCGGCCTTCAGATATAAGCACACTTCCGGATCATTGGCTGGAGGATGTTAAAGGGGAACTCCGGGTACGAAGGAATTATCGCGGGAAGGAGCCTCAGCTCTACAGCGTCAGTAACCAGGGCGAAATAGGGTCCGGAGTCGAATACTGGTTCAGCCCGGACAAGATCCTGTTTTGTCCTCATTGCGGAATGCTTCATAGTCCTCTGGCAAGGGAGCACAATAAATTATCGGGGTTAAACGGAGAAAGCCGGGCAACCGCAACTACAGTGCTGACATACAGGATTCTTCAGATTCTGTATAATCAGGAGAGTCAGGTTGATGAAAAAGTTCGAAAGCTGCTCGCATTTACCGACAACCGACAGGATGCTGCCCTTCAGGCAGGACATTTCAATGACTTTATCAACCAGATTATTCTCAGAGCCGGCCTGCTGTCGGCACTAAAGGAAGCAGGGGCCCCTCTTGGCGCCGAGGCGGTCGCGGAGCATGTGTTTCGCGCTTTGCAGTTCGACCGGGACGATCCTGTCATTCGGGCGGAATACCTTTCTCAAGCCGATCTCTGGGGAAGTATGCTGCGCGATGTCGGAAATGCTCTGAAGTTCATTCTGGGCTACAGAATCCTGAAAGACTTGAAAGGAAGGGGCTTCTATAAAAATCCGAGCCTTCAGCAGCTGGGACTGATACGTATAGAGATTCGGGAAATGGAAGAATTGCTGGGAAGGCAGGAGCTGTTTGAACAATGCCATCCGGGACTCTCGAAGAGCGAACACTCGCTTCGAATGGCCTTTGCGCGCATTGTTATCGAAGAGATGATTCAGAACCTTTGCATTAAAAATCGTTACCTGGATGATTCCGAGCAGCAGCTTGTCAAGAACACCGCTTATTCCAAACTGAACGAACGATGGAACTGGGCACGGGATGAGAGGCTTGAGCACGGTGGCTATCTTATAACTGAGCAGATTCCCAAAACGAGGGGGCGCAGACGGACGGATATAGCCAGCGGGGGAGATAGATCCTATCTTGTGAAACGAATCAGAAGGGAAGGCTTGTGGAAGGGTACTCCCCTGGAAACTGATGCCTTAACCTGGAAGAACGGCGACTATAAAAAGATGGTTGAAGATTTTCTGGATGTTGCCTGCAAGGTGGGTGTTCTGCAGGAAGTCAATATAAAGCCTGAGAATATCAGGGGCTTCCAGATCCCCTCAAACCGAATCCAGTGGGTGGCTGGAGATCCTGCACAGGACGGGAAGATCAATAACGACTTCTTCATTGCCCTGTATGGAAATGCTATTAAGACCCTTGAACTGCCGCGAAATCCCTTCTTCGAATTTCAGAGTCATGAACATACAGCTCAGGTGGACAGTGATCTACGGCAGGAGCTGGAAGCCCGCTTCAGGGATGGGGAAAAGGACCGCCTCGCCTGGGAGGACGACCCCAAACATCGCGGACAACCGATTAAAAGACTGCCTGTTCTTTTTTGTTCTCCCACCATGGAACTCGGGGTGGATATATCGACCCTGAACACTGTATATCTCCGTAATGTACCGCCAACTCCCGCAAATTACGCTCAGCGCAGCGGCCGGGCGGGTCGTTCCGGTCAGCCGGCACTGGTTATTACCTACTGCGCTAATTTGAGTCCCCATGACCAGTGGTTCTTTGCCCACAGCACGGAAATGGTTCATGGTGTAGTTAAGGCTCCTACCCTTGATCTCGCCAATGAAGAGCTGCTCAGGAGCCACTTCCATTCTCTCTGGGTGGCATCGCTTGATATGGAACTTGCTTCTTCCGTGGCAGGTCTTGCCGATGTGGATAGAGGTCAGGATAATTACCCGCTCCTGGATACCATTCAGAAGGCAGTCACCTCCCCAGATGTGGCGGAAAAGGCTCGTCCCCTGATGCGGCAGCTTGAAGCGTCGCTAAAGCAGGAACTGGGGGAAGATGTTCCCTGGGATGTTGAAGACTTTACTGAAGAAATACTGCGTCATGCTCCCGAGTTATTCGACCATTCACTGGAGCGGTGGCGTCTTATGCTGGCTGCAACCTATACCCAGATCCTGGAAGCACAGAAATATACCCGTCAGCTTAGCCGGAGTAAAAAAGAGCGTGATAATGCTCAGAGACGGGAGTACGATGCCAACAGGCAGCTCAATACCCTGCTGGAACGATCAACAACGCGTAATAATGATTTTTATACCTACCGCTATCTTGCAGGTCAGGGATTCCTTCCCGGATATAATTTCCCCCGTCTTCCCTTGATGGCCTGGATGCCAGGAGCCGATTACGGGGATGACCGGAATGCGGGAATAATGATCAGCCGGCCCAGATTTCTGGGCGTCTCCGAGTTCGGTCCTCAAAGCCTGATCTATCACCAGGGGAGGATGTACCGGGTAGTCCGGGCAAAGCTTTCGGTTCGTGCCAGCGGGGCAATCTCGATTGGGACAGAACTTGCCACCGGCAGTATCCGTATATGCAGTAGCTGCGGTTTTGCACATCCAGGACAGGGCAAAGATGATTCACCGGTGGATCTCTGCGAAAACTGCGGAACCCTCCTTGCCGACGGCTACCGGATCCATGGACTCTACAAGATTGAAACAGTTGAAACAAAGCCGGTGGAACGGATTACCATTCAGGATGAGGAGCGCCAGCGGCAGGGGTACCTTCTCCAGACCGCATATCGATTTGCGGAAAGCAGCAGCCGTCATTTTAGAAAAGTGGAAGCGGAAATCTATTTCAATGGGGAGATTGTCGGGACTCTTTCCTATGGACCCGCCGCTACCTTATCCAGATTGAATAAAGGCTGGCGGCGCAGCAAAGAGGGAACACCACCCGGCTTTCTTATTGATCCCATGACGGGGTACTGGAGCCGGCAGGAGAACGTGGAAGAAGATTCTGACAGTTCCGAGACTGCGGGAGAACAGAGTAAAGTAGATCCTCAGAGGATTGTTCCCTATGTCCAGGATGTAAAGAACATTCTCGTATTCACTCCGGCGGTTCCCCTCGAAATATCTACCATGGCAACCCTCGAAGCGGCACTCGCCAGGGGTATTGGTCAGGAGTTTCAGCTTGAAGATTCGGAGCTGGCGGTAGAACCTCTGCCCGATACCGAAAACCGCCAGGCCCTGCTGTTTTATGAGGCATCCGAAGGCGGCGCCGGCGTTTTAAGACGGCTGGCGGAGGGGCAGCAGGAATTGTCTTCCGTGGCGCGCCGCGCTCTGGAGATCATGCACTTCTCCTACAATAAAGATGCCGCAGATGTATCTGAGCTTGATGAGACAATTGATCCAAACGGAAAGCCTCCCTGCGTGGACGGCTGTTATCGCTGCCTGCTCTCTTATTTTAACCAGCCGGAGCACGTGTATATCAACAGGAAAGATCCCGAAGCTGTCCGTTTGCTCCTTGCATTGGCCCGGAGCAGTGTTTCGCTCCGGGAGCATCCCCTTGCTGACGCCGCCTCCATTACTGATGAAAACCATGGGGCGCAAGCCTCCGAGAAGGGGGAAGATGGAGTTCACCCCTTTTGGGTCCTTGTCCAGGAGCGAGGGCTAAGGATGCCGGATGCCACATCGGTACCAATTCGGGGCACGGGAACCATAGCGCTGGGACGCTACAAGTCCGCCTTTTCTTACGTCCTTGAAACGGTTCCGTCTCCGGAGGTGCACGAACTACTGGAAGATTACGGCTGGTCCTGGATAAGCATAGGTCCCGAGGACAACTGGATAGATGTAATAGACAACAACATTGAGGTGTTCGGAGGAGAGCAATCATGAGTCCTGTGGCAGAGCTTGGTATAGATGTGTACAAGCCCGGTAATCTTGTCAAAGCCCGGGGTCGTGAGTGGGTAGTCCAGAAAGCCTCGGAAGATTATCTTGCTCTCCGGCCTCTTGGAGGAAGTGAGGCGGATATAGTAGAGCTTGTTCCCAGTCTGGAACGGCTTCCGGTGGAACCCGCCAGTTTCCCTCAGCCGGATACATCACGAATAGGAAACCTGGAAGGGGGCCAGCTCCTGCGGGATGTTCTTATGCTGAAACTACGTTCCTGTGCGGGACCTTTCAGGTCATTTGGAAGGATCTCTGTTGAGCCCCGCTCCTACCAGCTGGTTCCTCTTCTCATGGCTCTTAAGCTTAATCCGGTTAGACTTCTCATCGCGGATGATGTAGGTATCGGCAAGACGATTGAAGCCGGCCTGATCTTGAGAGAACTTCTGGACCAGGGTGAAATCAGCAACTTTGCCGTTCTCTGTCCTCCTCACCTGGTAGAGCAGTGGCAGCAGGAGCTTGAGACGCATTTTCATATTCCCTCCGTTGGTTTGACCTCCCGGAGCGCGAACAGGCTGGAACGAAACCTTCCCCGGGGCACCAGTCTCTTCGACCACCATCAGGCGGTGGTAGTCAGCCTGGACTATATTAAAACCGAGGCGCACCGGGAGCACTTTATTACTGCGGCTCCGGAGATGATTGTGGTGGACGAAGCTCATGCCTCAACAAAGAAAGGTAAAGGCCGGCAGCTGCGTTTCGAATTGCTGCAGCGGCTGACACAGGATGATGAACGGCATCTTATCATGCTTACCGCCACTCCCCATTCGGGGGATGATGAAGCGTTTTTTAATCTTCTCAGCCTTCTGGATCGTCGGTTTATACATCTGCGGGGGGATTCGGTAAGTGCCGACGATCCTCTCAGACAGCGCCTTGCTCGCCATTTTGTTCAACGTCGTCGCCAGGATATTGAGCATTGGGAGGAAAATCGGGTTTTTCCGGTGCGAAAATCGAGTGAGGTTACATATAAACTGACCGGTCCCTGGGGCGAGTTCTTCGACTCAGTACTGGATTATTCTATCGGGCTGGCTTCCAGAGCAGAGCGTGAACGCAACGAGAACCAGGCGCGGCTCATCTGGTACGCCACCCTTGCGTTATTGCGCTGTGTCGCTTCCAGTCCTGCGGCAGCTCGGGCCACGTTATCAAAAAAGCTTTCTCTCACGGTGGATCAGGAGAGTCAGGAACCGGACGAGAGTCTTATTCTGGACGGAAAATGGGAAGACGAAAACGTTCAGGATATTGAGCCTGCATCGGTAGTGGAAGAAGACCGGGAACTGAAGAAGCTCATTCAGATGGCGGAAAAACTTCAGGGGACCTCGGGGGATCCTAAACTCAAGGCCCTTGAGGAGCTGATGGAGGACCTTCTTAAGCGAAAACTCCGGCCTGTGGTGTTCTGCCGTTATATTGCAAGCGCTCATTACGTGGGAGATCACCTTAGAAAGAGCTTCAAGAAGCATATCGTCGATGTGGTAACGGGTGAATACACTCCTGAAGAGCGTGAAGAGAAGGTGGCCTTGCTGGCCGCAGAGAGCGCTCCGATCCTGGTGGCGACCGACTGCCTGTCCGAAGGCATCAACCTTCAGGATTATTTTGATTCGGTTGTTCACTATGATCTGGCCTGGAACCCGAACCGGCATGAGCAGAGGGAAGGCCGGGTAGATCGTTTCGGCCAGAAAGCTGCAGAGGTGTACTGCAGCATTATCTATGGTGAAGACAATCCCGTGGACGGCTTTGTTTTAAATGTGCTGATCAGAAAGGCGGAAGCTATTAAGAAAGAGCTGGGAGTGCTGGTTCCATTACCGGAAGAGGATCGTAAAATCCAGCAGGCTATGATCAAGGCTGCGTTAATGAAGTCCCGGCGGGATCAGAACGGAGTTGCTCAAGGGTATTTTGAATTCGGTGATCCGGAAGAAGAACTCAAGGCTGTGGAAATCTTGTGGCAGGACGCTAAATACAGGGCACGGCTGAACAGAACCATCTTTGCTCAGAGCTCACTGAAACCCGCTGAGGTACTTCCTGAGTTTGAGAAGCAGGCCGTGTTTTTGGGCAGAAGCGGGGATGTTGAACGCTTTATTACCCGCTCCATGAGCAGACTCGGAGCGCCCCTTCAGAGGGGGAGTCAGAAGGAGTGGCTCCTTTCGGTGTCGGGGCTTGCCGATCGCCCTTTGAGAGAAAGGCTTGAGGATCTTGGCCTGACAGGGAGGCAGAAGATCAGCTTTTCTTATGGCCCGGGATCTTCCGGGATTTATATTGCCCGGAGTCACCCGCTGGTGGAGGTCCTTGCGGACCATGTTCTTGAAGGTGTGATGGAGGGTTCCACTCACCTGGCCAGCCGCACCGCTGTGGGAGTGGTGTCCGGGATAGAGAAGAAGATAACGCTGTTTCTCTGCCGTATCCGGCACCAGCTGCTGGGCCCCCGTGGAACTCCCCGCGGGTTGGCCGAAGAGACACTGCTTCTCGGGTTTGAAGGAGCTGTTTACAATGGCTGGATGGAGGAGGAGAAGACCCGGGAGTTGCTGGATCTGCCTCCTGCCGCCAACGCTACGGCGGCTGTACTGGAAAGGCAGGCGGCTAAGGCTCTGGATACATGGGTTTCCCTGCAGAAAGAGGTGGAGCAGGAGGCCGGGAAACGGACGGATATTCTCCTGGCCGATCACCGGCGCGTCCGTTCTGCAGCCCGGGCCCGTTCGGAGGTAACCGCGGTGGTTCCCGCTTTGCCGGTGGACCTGATGGGTCTCTTTGTCCTGCTTCCCCATGAGCTTTAGGAGTTAAAAATGCGGCAAAAACACAGACTTGGATTAAGTATTGAGAGCCTGACCCTGGAAGGTGATCTCTTTATCCCCGATACACTGGAAAAAATTGTTCAGCAGAGGGCCAGGTATCAGGAGACAAAGGATTACGGTATTCACCGGGGATTAAACTTTCAGGGGGAAATCAGCCGTTTTTTTCAGATCGCCAAGGCCCTCTACCAGGATTTTCTGATCAGGGAACATCACCCCTCTCAAAGGGGACGCAAAGCGGCGCAGCGGTTTCTGAATGAGCTTTTAGGCGAGGTCCTGGGCTTTCATGAGATGGTTCCGGGGCCCGCGGTTCTGGGAGAGCGACTCTACCCCGTGGATGCGGTTGCCTCCGGAAGGGTTCCCGTGGTCATAGCCGATCCCGATAAGAGCCTCGACCAGGGGGATTCGGCCTTTGTGGTGGACGGGTCGGGGGCACGCAAGAAAGCCCCCGGGGCTATGCTTGCAGAGTATCTTTCTGCCCAGGGGGAGCATCTCTGGGGTCTTGTGTCCAACGGCCACAGGATGAGGCTTATGCGCTCCAGTAGCAGTCTGGGCCGGCCCAGTTACCTGGAAGCGGACCTGGACAAAATACTGGGAGAGAACCGCTACCCCGACTTCTCAGGTTTCTGGCTGCTCTTTCACGGCAGCAGGGGAGGATCGGCCGGCAGGGAACCGGACTCCTGCCCCTGGGAGCGCTGGAGGGCGGAGGGGCTCGAAGAGGGGATGCGGGTGCGGGACGGCCTTCGCGACGGGGTAACTCAGGCCCTTATTGGTCTGGGCCGGGGATTCCTTCGCACGCCGGGACCGGGGAACGAGGCATTAAGGGAAGCTCTTCTGGAAGGGTGTCTCTCCGCCGATGAGTACTACCAGGAGCTGCTTCGTCTGGTGTACCGTTTTCTGTTTCTTTACAGCATCGAAGAGCGGCGCCTGTTGGGGGAGGAGGGCCGGATGTTCACCCTCTACCGTAATGGGTACAGCATGGCCCGGTTCAGGGAGATGGCCATGGGGCGGCGCCCCGGGGGGCACCACCTTGATCTCTGGGAGAGCGTGCAGGTGGTATTCCGGGCTCTGGCTGTGGGGGAAAAGCGGCTGGGTCTTCCAGCCCTGGGGGGTATTTTTCGCCCGGACCAGTGCCCCCATATCGACGGGGCCTACCTTTCCAATGATCTTCTTCTGGAAGCCCAGCGTGAACTGCGCTGGACCAGGACGGGGCAGGGGATTACCCCCGTAGACTACGGGAACATGGGCCCCGAGGAGCTGGGCTCCATCTACGAGAGCCTGTTGGAACTGGTACCCCGGGCGGACCCTCTGGCCCGGGAGTTCGGCTTTGTGGGTATCACCGACGAGGGTTCCAGCGCCGGAAACGCCCGGAAGACCACCGGAAGTTACTACACCCCCGATTCCCTGGTACAGCAGCTTCTGGATACTGCCCTGGATCCTGTTATTGAAGAGAGGCTTGAGGAGGGCCGGGACAACCCCGAGGAAGCCCTTCTCTCGATAAGCGTCATCGACCCAAGCTGCGGCAGCGGACACTTCCTGTTAAGCGCCGGCCGGCGGCTGGCCCAGAGACTGGCGGTGATGCAGAGCGCTGAGGGAAGTCCCACCCGCCAGGAGTACCGTCACTCTTTACGTCAGGTGGTGGGGCGCTGCCTCTTCGGGGTGGACCGGAACCCCATGGCGGTGGAACTGGCCCGGATGGCTCTCTGGATCGAGGGTTACGAGCCCGGGCGCCCCTTGAGCTTTCTGGACCACCACATAGTCTGCGGCGACTCCCTGGTGGGCATCATGGACTTTAAAACTCTGGAAGGGGGTATCAGCGGCCAGGCTTTCAAGGCTCTCACGGGGGATGATAAAAAGGTCTGCGCCTTTCTGGCGGCCGAGAACCGCAAGGGAATAAAGGCCCTGGTAAAGGAGCAGGAAGAGCTGGGTTTCGGCCAGCTGCAGCTTGACCGTAGCGACGCCCTGGATTCCTTTAAAAAGCTGGAAGCCCTCTCCGACGATACCCCCGAAGAGGTGGCGCAAAAGGAAAAAGCGTACCTGGCCGCCCTGGAGGAGGCCCGCAGGGGCCCCCTGGCCGGGGCCTGCGATATGGCGGTGGGAGCCTTTCTCCTGCCCAAGGTTCCAGGGGCGGCGGTGCCCACCAGCATCCACCTAAGCCGTCTCCTACGGGAAGAGGCCCTGCAGGATGCGGAAGTTCCCGCCCTGGAAGCGGCCCGCTGGGTCTGCCGGGAGGCCCGGGTCTTTCACTGGCCCTTGGCCTTTCCCCAGGTGTTCGCCCGGGGGGGCTTTGATGTGGTGCTGGGGAACCCGCCCTGGGATATGTTGCAGTTAGACCCCCAAGAGTTCTTTTCGGTTTACGATTCCGAGATTTCGGATGCTCAGAATATGTCAAAGCGTGAGGCTTTGATAAATAAGTTGGAAAAAAGAAATCCAGATTTACACCGGATGTACCTTCTTGAAAAGCGAAAAACCGAAGCTGTTCAGAGCTTTGTGCATGAGCAGAAAAGGTTTGAATCATCTGGGACTGGGCGTATTAATTTAGCCTCTCTTTTTACCGAAACATCATTTTTACTCATTAACAAAAAAGGACGAGCTGGTCTTGTTGTACCTTCTGGATTAGCTACAGATTCTTTTACGCAAGATCTTTTCAATAAACTTAACGATGGTTGGCTTTTCTCTCTCTATGATTTTGTGAACGGTAATGGAATTTTCCCTTCTGTTCATAAGAGTTATAAATTTTCTCTTGTAACAATTGGGCAATCTGTAGAAACAGAATTGGGTTTTTTCCTTTCTGATGTTAGAGAGTTGAAGGAAGCTAATCGTACATTCCAGCTCTCCACAGAAGAGTTCCAGTTAATTAACCCCAATACTAAAACCTGCCCGGTGTTTCGGACCAGAACGGATGCTGATCTCACAAAAAAGATCTACAGGAAAGTTCCTGTTTTATGGCGAGAAGCAACAGATGATTCTGCAGAAGTAAATCCATGGGGGTTGAAGTTTCAATTGATGTTCATGATGAACACAGCATCCTACCTCTTCCTCGATGCCCCGGCCTCCGGTTCCCTGCCCCTCTATGAAGCCAAAATGGCCCACCAGTTCGACCACCGCTGGGCCACTTATGAGGCGGGCGGTTCCACCCGGGACGTCACCGACGCCGAAAAACAGAATCCCTGCTATGAGGTCCGCCCCCGGTACTGGGTCCCGGAAAAAGAGGTCCTTACCCGGATAGCCCGGGTTCCCCGGGATCTGCGCCGGGCCTACGCCTCCGGGGAAGAGGCCGCCCTGGCCGAAGCCCTGGCCTCCTGGCTCTTTGCCGGCCGCCTGAAGCAGCTTCACCCCGGCGAAGAGGATAAGGCCCTTATGAAACAGGACCTTTCAGGAGAATGGAAAGCCTTCTGCGGCCTCCACCCCTGGGCGGCGGCCCTTGCCCTGCCGGAACCCCAGGCCCTGGCCCGGCAGCTGAAGGAAGCCGAAGACTTTCCCGTGCCGGCCCTTTCCGCCGCGCCGCCTCAGACCGACGGGGAACTGGCGGACCTGCTCATGGACGCCGCCAGCCCCCGGTGGCTCATGGGCTGGCGGGATATCTGCCGTTCCACTGATGAACGGACCGTCATCGCCTCGGTGATCCCCCGGGCGGGGGTGGGGAATAAAGTCCCATTGTTATTGTTTGAAAAAGATATTGATGCAAAATTGGCAGCAGTTTTATTTGGTTGCCTGAATAGCTTGGTTCATGACTACTGTGCCCGACAAAAAGTTGGTGGAACGACTCTAAATTTCTATCTTATTAAGCAATTCCCCGTCCTCCCCCCCGAAGCCTACAGCCCTCACGACCTTGACTTCATTGTTCCCCGGGTGCTGGAGCTTACCTATACGGCTCAGTCCCTAAAGCCCTGGGCCCGCGACCTGGGCTATGAGGGGGAGCCTTTTCCCTTCGACCTAGACCGGAGGGCACTCCTGCGGGCCGAACTGGATGCTCGGTACGCCCGGCTCTACGGGCTGGACCGGCAGGACCTGCGGTACATCCTGGACCCCAAGGAGGTCCACGGGGAAGAGTTTCCCAGTGAATCCTTCCGGGTCTTGAAGTATAAAGAGATACGGGCCTGGGGCGAGTACCGCACCGGGCGGCTGGTCATGGAAGCCTGGGACCGGCAGGAGGGCAGCAGTGAATAGGCCTGATTACCCCCATGGGGGCTGTAAATGCTTGACATTTGCCCCTTTTTACCCGATTATTACGTTAGCAGACCCGCCGGGCTTCTCTCCTTCCCTTGGAAGGATGCAGCTTACTTCGGTGGGTATTTTTTTGTCCTCTTCCTGCCATGGCCCGGGAGTTTACCGGTGAAGTACGAAAAGCCCTTTCTCTCCCTGGAACAGCAGGCTGATCTTCTTCTGTCCCGGGGGCTGCAGGCTGACCGGCAGGAACTTATCAACCTGCTTTCTTCAGTCAGCTACTACCGGTTTTCAGGTTACCTCTATCCTTTCAAGACGGAACAAGAAACCTACAGGGAAGGTTTGACCCTGGAAGAGGTTATGGACCTGTACGCCTTCGACCATAAACTGCGGCTTCTGGTCCTGGATGCCGTGGAAACCGTGGAGGTCTACTTCCGGTCCCGGCTGACCTATCATTTCTGTCGGCTCCACGGACCCTTCGCCTATACCGACAGATCTCTCTTTCCCGGCTTCGATCCAGCAAGGGATGATTTTGTCTCCTGGCAGAAGAAACTGAAGGATCAGGTGGACCGATGCAGGAAACCTTCGAACCGGGAAGACTTTGTCAGTCACTTTTTTTCCAGGTACGGAGATTGCCATAACTCCCTTCCGCTGTGGATGCTGGCCGAACTTATGGATTTCGGAACCGTCCTTTCCCTTTACCGGGGCTCGGATCCTTCCCTTCGTAAAACCATTGCCGCACCCCTTGGGCAGCCGGAAGAGGTAGTTTTTTCCTGGCTCCTGTCCCTCAATACCGTACGTAACCGCTGCGCCCACCACTCCCGGCTCTGGAGCTGGAACCTCGGACTCAGGGTAAAGCTTCCCAATCCGCGCAAGTTTCCCGCTTGGGGAAACCCGGCCTGGTCCAATGGTAAAATGGGAGCCATCCTGATGATTTGCGCCCATCTCCTGCACAAGATAGGGCTGAAAGAGGACTGGACGGGCAGACTGGCACAATTATTGGAAGAGCATCCCCGGGTTGACCTGTATGCCATGGGATTTCCCTCCGGATGGATGGAATCTGAACTGTGGAAATCTTTTAACATAGGGAGGGCTGTCTGAGTATGCTGTTGGGGAATGATGATTTTACCACTCTGCTTATCAAGACCGCCCGGGATACCGGCTGGGAGGTACTGGAATCCATTACCGATAAAAAGCTCCTCTTTGCCAGTGCCTTTCACGAAGCGACGGTAGAGCTGGGACCCTCCGCCGATTCGGACAAGCTTACCTTTCATCTTAGCCCTCGAGTCTTGCAGGACAATCTCATAACCATTCTGGGAACACAGTTTTTTCCAGCTTCCGGAACGGTTTGGGACGACTTGAACATGATACGCATCGTCCTTCAGAAGGCTTCGGAACTGGCCCGTTTGCCCTCGGTACTTGTTCCTTTTAAAGCATTCGACAGAGAGGTGCAGCGTGAGATTGAACAGAATCCTGAAGCGGGTGCGACAGAACGTAAAGCGGACGTTCGCCAAAGAATCGGACAGGACCTCTACCGTAAGGCTCTTATGGCCCTCTGGAACGGGCAGTGCGCGGTTACCGGCATCGACCTGCCGGAGGTCCTCAGGGCCAGCCACGCCCGACCCTGGGCGGATTGTGAGGACGACCGGCAGCGGCTTGATCCCTACAACGGGTTTCTGCTCAGCGCAAATCTTGATCTCCTCTTTGACTGCGGACTGATTACTTTCGATAATTCGGGAAACGGTATTCTCTCAGTGGACATACAGCCGGATCAGGCTGCAGCACTGGGATTGGAGGGAGATTGGGGACTGCGGTGGATTGACGAAAAGCACAATCAGTATCTGGAATACCACAGGGAAAATATTTTTAGGAAATGAAGACGTAGATAAAGAAAACGGAGCAAGAACTATGACATCCAAACCTGAAGGGGCCGGAGCTGGTGTATGCTGGTTCGTGGGAGCCTCGTACAACAGAACTGAAGATCAGACCCCCCGTTTCCTGCGGGAGGGAATCTGGGAGAATGGTTATAAAGATAGATACCTTGACCTGGTGAAGTCCATCAAAGTTGGGGACAGAATCGCAATAAAATCATCCTACACCCGGAAGCACGATCTTCCCTTCGACAATCGTGGACAGACCGTTTCGGTCATGGCGATCAAGGCTATCGGAACGGTGACGGAGAATCTTAACGACGGCAGGATTTTGAAGGTTGACTGGACACCGTTGAACCCGCCTCGGGAGTGGTACTTCTTTACCTATCGGAACACCGTCTGGCGGGTGCTGCCGGGGGAGTGGACAAACGATGCCTTGATCGCGTTCACCTTCGAAGAGAAGGGGCAGGATATCGACCGGTTTCGAAATGCCCCCTACTGGCGGGAGCGCTTCGGCGACAGAACCGCGGAAAAGGGACGGTTCAACTGGACACGCTTTTATGAAGCGGTGGCCGACAAGCTCATCACATTCAGAGATCGGCGCGACGAGCTTGTTGCCGGCATACATTCCATAGCCTCCAGGGTGGATGGTCTTTCCAACCTGCAGGACCAGCTTGATGGCGGAACGGCCGTTCCCCTGGATGATATTTGTCCCTTCACGGTGATGGGATTGTTCAATCGGGGGATTACCGATACTAACCGTAAAAGCATTGCGGGAGAGTTGGTCCGACTCCTGGGGGTTGCCGAGCCGGTTCCGGACTCCTTTGAAGGAATACCGGTCCTGAACAATCAGAATAGCTGGTTCTTCGGTTATAAATCCGGACGCCAGCCTGACGATATCGATGTACTCTGGGAGTTTTTCAGTCAGGCGATAGCTTTTGCGGAAGACAACGATTCGGACCTCAGAGCGACATTTCTCTCGGCTTATGACACTGCTTCTCAGCGTAGGGGGGTGGGATGGAATCTTACGATGGGACTGTACTGGATCCGTCCCTGGCGATTCCCGACCCTCGACAGCCAGTCCCAGCGGTATATCGAAAAAAAACTCGGTATTCAGATCGAAAGGAACGGCCCCAAGGGCAGGTGTAGTGCGGACGACTATCTGAGGCTGCTCGAAGCGCTGGAGTCCCGTTTCCAGGAAGACGCGTACCCCGTGCACTCCTTCCCGGAACTCTCCCTCGCGGCCTGGTTCTATAAGGAAGGCGGAACCTCTGCTCATTCTGCTGCGACCGATCTGGAAATAGACGACGAGATCGCTCTGGCGCCTATCGATCCCTATTCGGTCGATACTATCGTTGAAGACGGTTGCTTCATGGCACGAGGAAATATAGAAGCGATTCTCAATCGGCTTCGGACGAAAAAGAACCTGATACTTCAGGGGCCGCCAGGAACAGGAAAAACATGGCTGGCAAGGAGGCTGGCGTTCGCCTTTATCGGGCAGCGCGATGACAGCAAGATCCGCGCCGTCCAGTTTCACCCGAACCTTTCCTACGAGGATTTTATCCGGGGATGGCGGCCTGCAGGCGAAGGCAGGCTGACTCTTGTGGACGGCCCCTTCATGGAGATAAGGAAGTCGGCAGCGAAGGATCCGGCTTCAAAGTACGTCATTGTCATAGAAGAGATCAACCGCGGCAACCCTGCGCAGATTTTCGGAGAGATGCTTACTCTCCTCGAGGTTGATAAGAGGACACCGAACGAAGCCCTGGAACTCTCGTACAAACGGTATGACGACGAGCGGGTGTTCATACCTGGAAACCTGTACGTCATCGGGACGATGAATATAGCCGACCGTTCCCTTGCCCTGGTTGATCTTGCCCTGCGACGACGCTTTGCATTTATCGATCTGGAACCTGTTCTCGGAAAAACATGGCGCGACTGGGTATCATCCAGAAGCGGAATCGAGATCTCTATTTTAGTTGAGATAGAAAAACGTATTCTTGCTCTTAATGCCGAAATAACCGCGGACTCCAGCCTGGGTTCCCAGTTCCGGATAGGACACAGTTATGTAACCCCGCCCTTTGACACTAAAATTTCAGATGGGCGCGAATGGTTCCGTCAGGTCGTCGAAACCGAAATTGGACCGCTCCTTGATGAATACTGGTTCGATACCCTTGAAAAATCGCGAAAAGCAAAGGAACGACTACTGGAAGGAATCTGACAATGAATAATGGCCCGGCCGGCTCAGTATCAATTGCTCATGATGGTACAGGTTTAATCGGCCGCATACCGGTTCGGAACCTCTGGCTGCTTATGCTCTATGCCTCCTCGCTGTTCCGGGAGCGTGAGAAAGGAAAAGTTGCTGTAGAAGATAACCCCGACGATATTCCGGATCTGGTTGCGGAGCTTCTGTGCCGAAAGGTCGAGGTTCGCCTGCAGCGCAATCTGAGTTACGGGTATCGGTCAAAAAATGCCGTTCTCGGGAGAGTTCGAGGCCGTATCGATCTGCTCGGCACCGAAAGCCGGCAGCTGCTCGACCGAGGCAAGGTAGCGTGCCGTTTCGAGGAGTTGACCATCGATACCGCCCGGAACCGTTTTGTAAGAGCGGCACTCGAGGAGTTGTCGAGTATTGTCCGTCGGGACTCTCTCAAGCACAGATGCAGAGTGCTTGCGGTACGCTTGAGGGGAATGGGCGTGCAGGGCGAACGGCCGGGGCATGGGGAGACCTCTATCGATCGATTCGGCCGACATGACGCTGCTGACCGGCCAATGGTGTCGGCGGCGCATCTCGCTTTCAATCTCGTGCTGCCAACTGAATCATCCGGTGAAAGGCACCTGTCCTTGCCTGACAGAGAACTGACCTGGGTCAGGAAACTGTACGAAAAAGGAATAGCAGGCTTTTACGATGTCGTTCTCTCCGGAAAGGGATGGCATGTCGAAGCTGGCAAAACAATTGGCTGGCCGATAGAACAAAAGAGTCCGGGAATCGACAGTATCCTTCCTTCAATGTGGACAGATATAATCCTGCAGAGTACCGCAGCGGGACGCCGTATCGTCATAGATACCAAATTCAACTCCATGGTAACGCGCGGCTGGTACCGTGAAGAGACACTGCGCAGCGGCTATATTTATCAAATATATGCATACCTGCGCTCTCAGGAAGACCAGGAGGACCCGCTTTCATTGACAGCCGAGGGACTCCTCCTGCATCCCTCGGTTGGTATGATGATGAACGAATCTGTCGTAATCCAGAATCATACAATAAGATTTGCCACGGTTGACCTTGGAGCCGGGGCCAAAGAGATACGGGAGCAGTTGCTGGGGGTTATTAATGGAAACTGATGTGTTTATGAGGCCGTTATGAAGAAGTCTGTGAAGAACCATCTTTCAGTAAGCAGGGTTCCTTTTTTGCTCCTGTTCCCTTTTCTGTCTATCTCCTGCAGTACCACCTTCATGCAGGAGCGTTACACGGCTGCTGTAAAACAGATCGATTCCGTCCGCACGGCAACGCAGCCCCGCTTTGCTGCGGATAAAGAGCGTGTGGATACTACGGCGTATCGGAACCGGCCTCCGGAGAATACGGCGCTGAAGGTGCCGGGAGAGATCCTGGAGCAGCTGAAAAACAATCCGGCAATGGGGGTGTATCCGCTGGCGGAGCACCTTACATCGGGATATGAGGATCCCTTTCTCCAGGTAAAGGCAATCCACGACTGGGTGGCCTTGAATATCAGCTACGACGCGGCAAGCTTTCTGGCAGGAAGTATTCCTGATCAGGATTTTATCTCCGTCCTGCGACGCAGGAAAGCCGTCTGTGAAGGTTACTCGCAGCTATTTGACGAACTGGCCAGGGTCGCCGATATCCGGAGCTCCCGGGTTTCGGGCTACGCCCGGGGATACGGTTCCTCGGTATTCGATGAAGAGCTGCCCGACGAGAGCAACCACGCCTGGAATGCCGTTCTTATAAACGGGGTGTGGTACCTGCTGGATGCAACCTGGGATTCGGGGTACCTGGACGGACGGGTATTCAGAAAGGCCTATTCCACCGGCTACCTCTTTCTGGAGCCTGAGAGGATGATCTATACTCATTTCCCCGAAGTCGCTTCTCATCAGCTTCTTCCGGAAGCAGTTACTCCCATGCAGTTCTCGCAGCTTCCCTTTTACGGGGGCCGTTTCTTTGAAGCGGGCCTGGCGCCGTTTGATGGAATCGTCCGGCTTAACACCGTTGCCGACCGGACGGAAATCAGCTTTGATGCTCCAGAAGACATGCGCTTCTCAGCTCAGATCATCGATAGTAACGGAGCGGAGCGGGAGCACAGGACCTTAATCACCCGATCAGGGAACACCGTAACCCTGTACGCCACTTTCCCTGAGCCGGGGCTCTGGTCCCTGAGTATCTTTACCCGCACAGGGACGGGCAAAGAATACTCTTCCGTAGCGGAGATAGGTTTCAGCGCTTCGGCCGGCACGAAGGAGCTCTTCCCTCTTTTTTATAGTGCATATACGGACCACGAAATCGAACTGGTTTCCCCGCTCCTCGGTCCCCTGGAGCGCGGCAGCGTCCAGCGGTTCAGCCTGCGGCTTCCGGGATACTACGAAGCGTACCTGTCTGACGGTTCCAGGCGCTACCTGCTGGAAAAATCATCCGACGGCGATCTGTTTTCCGCGGAAATGGAGGTTCCCCGGGTTTCCGAGTTAACCGTGTATGGAAAACGGAAAAAGACGACCAGGAACTATGAGGGCATAGTGAAGTTCTTTGTGGAGTAGGGATGCAGGATATGGTGTCAATGTGTGGAGGTTCCCAAAAAGGGAACAAATATCTTGATAAATATATGGGAATGGTTTATAGTATCTGATGAGGGTGATTGCAAGAAAAGCAATAAATGAATTTATTCTCACCCACCCGGATGGAAAAGGCTCCATTGAATCCTGGTACGCTGAAGCCAGGGCGGCTTCTTGGAAAACAAGTACGGATATCAAACAGCGGTATTCGTCGGCTAGTTTCCTGGCAGACAATCATGTAATCTTTAACATAAAGGGAAAGCGCTACAGGCTGGTGACCAGAGTTGCCTATAAAACAGGGCAGATTTTTATTTGCTGGATCGGAACGCATGCGGAATATAGTAAACGTACTTTTCCGTAAGGTGCCGGTGCATAATCGGCGGAGGATAAAATGAAAGTATTAAAAAGCGAAGCCGATTACGAAGAAGCCCTGGAAAGGGTAGAATTGCTTGTCGGGCTGGATCCGTCAGAGGGGACAGCGGAAGCGGAAGAGCTAGAGCTCTTAAGTCTGCTTGTTGAGAAGTATGAAGATGAGCATTATCCCGTGGCTTCTCCCGACCCCGTGGAGGCCATCAAGTTCAGAATGGAGCAGCAGGGTCTTAAATACGCGGATATGGTTTCTTTTTTTGGAAGCAAGAGTAAGGTTTCCGAAGTGCTGAACCGAAAGCGGGGGCTGTCGCTTTCAATGATCCGCGCTCTGCACCGGGAACTGGGTATTCCCGCGGAGGTACTTATAGCTGACCCCGATAAAGCGCTTCCCGATGAGATCACTGGAATCGAGTGGAAACGCTTTCCCCTGGCGGAGATGATAAAGTATCGGTGGCTTGAACATGAAAGTTCCCTCCAGGAGGTAAAGGAGCGCTCTGAAGAGCTTGTCCGTAATTTCCTTCATCAGGCAGGGTCCTGCATGCAGCATAATCCCGTTCTCTGCCGGAGGAGCCTGCGAAGCGACCGGGAGATGGATCCCTACGCCCTTGCCGCCTGGCATGCCAAGGCCTTGATCGACCAGAAGGAGCTCTCCGCCGAAGTCCTTTTTTCTAAGGATATTCTGGATTATGAATTCTTTAACGAGCTTAGGCGCTTCAGCTTCCTGGAAAAAGGCCCCCTCCTGGCGGCGGAGTTCCTGCTTAAACTCGGCATCAAGCTGGTAACGGTTCCCCACCTGAAAGGGACCCATCTGGACGGCGCGGTGTTCTATAACGCCGACAGGCAGCCGGTTATAGGCATAACCCTCCGATACGACCGGGTAGATAATTTCTGGTTTACCCTTTTTCACGAACTCGCTCATCTTGCCCTGCATCTCGAAAACCTGGAAGAATCCTTTTTCGACGACCTGAAAAGTACAAAAAACCTGAGCGCCGTTGAGTCGGAGGCCGACCGGTTCGCCGAACAAAAATTGATACCGGCCCAGGACTGGAAGGCCTTTTATTCTGATTATGTTACCATGGATGATATCATAATCTTCTCAAGGGAAATGCGCATGTCTCCCGCCATTGTCGCAGGGAGAATACAGAAAGAGCGAGACAACTTTTCCGTTTTCCGGAAGCTCCTGGGGCAGGGGAAGGTAAGGAGCTTGTTTGGGCAGCAGGTGGGATGAATAATGTAAATACGGAGAGAATGAATGATTTTTAAAAATAACGGTACCGTTTATTCCCGCATCGAGTTTGCCAGTGAGGAAGAGGTGGAGAATGTGGTTCTGGATAACTTTCGCCTTCTCTTCGGCGACTATTCCATTCTTCTACCCAAAAGCTTGATTACAACGACGGGAGGAAAGGGAACCATCCCCGACGGAATTATCATCAACTTTGAAGAGGAGGTGTGGTATATCCTGGAGGTCGAGCGCGGCATCCACGGAACCTGGGAGCATATTGCTCCTCAGGTGGTAAAGCAGATTACCGCCATGCAGAATGATGCTACCAAGAACCGGATAACCGAAAACTGCATCAAGGAAATCCGCCGGAAAAAAGGTTTTACCGACCTGCTCGCCGAGATCGATATCGAGGAGATCTCTATTCATGGACGCATCAACCGCATTCTAAAAAAGGATCCCGTGGTCGCTTTGCCGATCGACACCATTCCGGCGGACCTGGAGGAGTGGGCCAGGAGTCTTCGTGTTGCGGTGCGAATCTGGATTGTGGAAAAGTACTCCGATTTTCAGGGGAATATCCTTTTCAATATACCGGATATCGAAGTGAGTACGGCAAAACCGGAAAATCAGGAAGGCCCTTCGCCCGATCAGGGATCCTACAGCGCGAATCTGGAAGCGGTAGTAAAGGCTGGTTTTCTGCAGGAGGGCCAGCGGGTATATATGGATTATGGCCAGAAAGGAAAGCCGAAGAGCCGGTTTGAAGGAGTCGTTCGTATTGACGGGATCGAGGTTGACGGAACCGTATCCTCTCCAAGTACGTCCGCCCTCCGCTGTATTCAGCAGGTTAACCCTGAAAGAACCAGCAGCAACGGCTGGGTTACCTGGAAGACAGAGGACGGCCGGTTTATTGATGAGGCGTGGAAACAGTTCAGAGCATCCCTGGAAAAGGAGCTGCAGAATAGCTGATGGCAACTATACTTCTCAAAGTCGAATCAGTTGAAGATCATTATTGCGGTACCTTTCCCTTTCTGATAGAAATCCATGCAGTCCAGATCCTTCAGCCAGAAGGTGGTGGAGAGAAGAATCAGCAGGGTAATGATGATGTGTAGAACTCTACTTATCCGTTTCCTTTAGAATCCAACATACATATTATTGAGAAGATCAGAGGTCATATCCTATTCAATACTTCTTTTGGACAAGGTGTAATAAGCCGATGTCCCAATTAAAGCAAGATTACTTTGAGCGTAATTAAAAGCAGTTTTACCCTCATTAGATTTAATACTGATATCAGCACCAGCAGACATTAATAAGTCGATAATAGCAGGGTTCCGATTATGCTGAGCAGCTACCATTAATGCAGTCTGCCCCTTTTCATTCCGAGCGTTTATATTTGCACCTGCCTTAAGCAATGCTTCAATTAATTCAGCATTGTGGTTGTATTCTGAACCAAAGATCAACGCTGTTGACCCAAAATGGTCACGAGTATTTACATCAGCGCCTCCTTCTATCAGAATGTTAACATTATCTAAGACTGAAATGCTTTGATTAAACATACTTGCCGCCATTAATGCCGTCAAGCCTGATTCAGTCTGAATATGCAGGTCTGCTCCTGCGTCTAATAATATTTTAATTATAGTAGGATCGGGTTTTTCTCCATCTTGAAAGAATTCGGGTCCGGCAGCTGCCAGCATCAAAGCCGTAAAACCATCTTTTCTCTGTGCATTCACTTGTGCTCCTGCTGCTATTAAAGATCTAATAACTGCAGCGTTGTTATTAAAAGAAACGGTATACATTAATGCGGTTTCACCTCCGCCTGAACGAGCGTTAACATCCGCACCTGCTTCAATTAATGCATCAATAACATCAGGGTTTTTGTTAAAGGAAGCGGCCATAATAACAGACCATCCGATTATTGCTTCACTAGCTGACTCCTCCAGTTTTTTACGATCAACAATCTTGTCAAATCCACTGTGGCTATAAAATTCTAAATCTGCTTTTACTATTTCTTCAATGAGTTCCGGAGTTGGAATTCTCTGAGTTTTTATATCTGCTCCTGCATCTATCAGTACTTTTACAATTGCGGGGTTCGGATTAAGTCTAGCTGCCCACATTAAGGCGGTCCATCCTCCAATTCCCAATGATCCGGCAGAACCCCAGTTATCCCGTACATTAATTTTAGCTCCTGTCTTAACCAACAATTTGATTACTTCTGGTTCTTGACAATAGCTGGCTGCAAATATCAATGCTGTTTTCCCATTAGAGTCCTGAAAATTCACGTCATTATGATCTAAATATTCTAATAAAAGAGAAGGAGTCATTTCTTCCCAGAGGTTGCTCGTCAGCTCCGGCCAAGACTGGGCGGATAAATCGATTATAGAGAAAAGTAACAACAGAAATACTATTAACCTTTTTAAATACATGACCAAACTCCATTTTAAGGATACTTATATAATAAAACTGAGAAACCAAACATTCAATATGAATCATAGCTCGATAGGCTATGACAGTTTATTTTTGCTAGTACCTGGTTAACAGATAAAGGATATTGTGCTAAGCGTGGAGATTAGCTTCAATAGTGTTGTTTTGACCTCTGGTCAAATGGTCCGAGGTTCATTATTTCAGGAAATTTAAAAAAACACTAAACATCCCAACAAACTGATGAGGTTAGTAAATCTATACGTCGATTATAGCTAACCTGCATCGTTCAGATGGATTGCTTTTTCTCATACCTCCCCTGATTTGACGTTTTAGAGATTCAGGTATGTGAAGAAATTCTGAGAAAAATCCCTCAAATCAGGACTATTTTGGATATTTCCTGATATATCAGGAAAAACGACCTTGACATATTTCATTGCGCAGGTTATAAATAGATAAGTAAGTATATACAGGGAATAGAGTTAGTTCGGACTCGTAAAGCGTAGGTCGTGAGTTCGAATCTCACCTTTGGCTTTTTTCTTACCTTTCCGGACGGTCCCCTTCCGGGTCTCTCCCCGTCCGGCACCCCCCTTACAGTAAAACTCCCCCCGCGCTTCCCGGAACACCAGGCTCCGTGCGACCCCGGCCGGAGCCGGGCCTCCTCCGTGGTGCGGCGGCCGGGACGGCGCGCTGCGCGGTGCGCGCGCCTGCCGCCTCCCGTCCGTCCCCGGGCCTTCGCCCCGGCGCCGGACCGCCCTCCCTGCCGGTCGGGCGCACTCCGGGTCCCTGAGGGTTCGGGAGTTATTGATGCGGGGGATCTGTCTGCGAAGTTTTTCCATCCAGCCTAAGCATCCAGAGGGAAACTGGTTTTCAGACCGGGAAAACGAAGAAAATCACGGTCCGAGGTGTGAACAACGCCCCTGCAGGCTATGGCAAGGCTGGCTATCTGTGCATCGGTGACCAGTTTTCCCCCGGCGGATCCTGCCGCTGTAAGGAGCCTTCCGGTATCATTAAGGTAAGCGGGGTGTGGTTGAATAATGGTAGTATTGCTGCGGTCTGTCCAGAGCGAAATAGTGTCCATTGCTTCGGAGACGGATATGGGATTCCGATAAACCTTTCTGCTGGTGGCAATTCTGAGAAAGGCGAAGAGTACCGGATAGGTGAGACCGATCAGCTCCTTTCCGGAAAGGCTTCGGTTTCCAGTTCATCGGAAAGCTTGTTTAATCCTGCCGGATCAATACCTGTTTTAAGCCCCATTGGCCGGGCACACACCTCGAATGGTTCGGGTGTTTCGTCCTGAACTTCCGACAAACCTTTTCGAAGCGCCTGGTTCAGTGTTTCCTTGAATGAGCTGTGAGTGCGCCTTATCCGGTCCTTCAGGAGCTGTTCCACATCCTCATCAATGGTTACCGTTGTTCTCATACAAGCATAATGACAGCAATAATAGCTGCTGTTAAGATGTGCGAATATGCGAGGGTCCTGGCCTGTCCGAAGTTCGGATTAAGCGAAGAAGAGCTTATTGAAAGGTTGGAGAGGGGGTGACTTTGATTATTCAATCAGCTCGTTTTACAGCATGTCTGGCAAATAGATCCGTGAGCATCTTTTTATCCATTTCACCAAGGGCAACCGACATAATCATACCGTAAGCTTCCTCTTCGGTGCTTTGAAAATCGTATCCGTTAAGGTCCAGAAAAACCAATGCCGAAGCAAGTGATACCCGCTTGTTTCCATCTAATAGCGCATGGTTCTGACAGATATGGTAGGCATAGGCTGCGGCCATTTCCGGTATGGTTGCATGAAGATGCCGGTTTTCAAAGGTGCTTTGCGGCACGTGAATTGCAGAGTTAAGAAGAGAAATATCTCTGACTCCATAGGCTCCACCGTACCTTCTTATCTGGTCCTGGTAAATGAGAAGAACTTCCGCGAGCGTCAGAAACCTGATCATCGGCTATTCGCCCAGGCGGCGCAGGGCATTACCGTAGCGGGAGTTGATTTTTTCAAGGGAGTGGAGAATGTCCGTTTCCCCGTCCGTATCCATTTGCGGAGAAAGGATAAGGTTCGTTCCGTCTGTTGTTATCTCAAATTCGGTATCGGAGGAAATGTTCAACAGTTCGAGTATGGGCTTATCGATGATCAAGGCCGAGCTGTTACCGTGTCGAATGAGCTTTTTTATCATCTTGTTACCCTCCGTTAATAATATATACACAACGTGGATACGAATCAAGATGTGTACCTGGTCGTCTCGGATCGGTTGAGGACAACTAGCCCCCTTCAGACTGCTTCAGCAGCCGCCCGAACTCATCCATCCGCTCCTTGATGATCCGTTTGTCGCTTTTTCAGTAGTCTTTTTTTCCGTAGATAAGCAGGCGGTTGAAGTGGGGTTGTGTTTGAGGACCTTCGGTCTGAGGATGTTATTGACCCGCATTTTAAGGCCTGCGTGGCGGATTACCCGGGCAAGGATAAGCTCCAGGCGGAACTGCTCTCCCTTTTGAAAGCGATCTTTCGCCCGTTCCAGAAGACGGACTCCCTCATCATCCCGCCTCATTCCCAGGAGGGCAATTCCCTCGAGAACATCCCAGGCTGTCTGCCGCTTTTTCTGCCGTTTCCGGCAGTAGCGTATGCTCTTCAGGGCTTCCGGATACCTGCCGGCGGCGAGGCAGTAGAGGGAGAGCCGGTTGTTCAGGATGAAGCTGCCGGGGTTAAGCTTGACTTAAAAAAATCCCGCCCCCCATGCAGAGTCTATTCTGCATACAGGGCGGGGCGGGCATCAATGTCTGACCGGAAAAAAGTCAGCTCTTCTTTTCTTCTTCGGCTTCTTTCGCCTCTTCAGCGCCTTCGGCCATGCCGTCGCGGAACTCTTTTTTGGCCTTGCCCAGAGAGCGGGCGAACTTGGGGATGGCCGTTGCTCCGAAAAGCAGTACCACAACGCCGCCGATAACTATTATCTCTGTTGATCCCATCATCTGCTTATTCCTCCTTATCCGTATTCGGATTGGTTTTCGTCTTGACTGTATCATCCTTGACCGGACGGTCAAAATTTGCTATTTCACTTCTCATCCTTGCATTCATGGCACGGATTTCCTTCATTTCCTCATCTATCCCTATCTCTTTCTCCATGGACCGGAGTTCCCGCTTGGCCAGGGTGTAGTAGTAATAGATCTTGGCCCAGGCTTTTCCGATTTTGCGGAATATTGCCGGCAGTTCTTCGGGACGTACAAAAATCAGCAGGAGTACGGCTATGAGCAGAATCTCCTGAAAGCCGAGGCCGGCAGGTCCCATCACGCTTCTCCTTTGCCGAAGCCGAATATCTTGGCTATCAGTATCGCCAGAAAATAGAGTACAATCAGCGGTGCGGCGATAATGCACTGGGAGATAAAATCGGGGGGCGTTATCATTGCGGCGGCTATAAATACCAGTACGATAACAAATCTGCTGGCTCTGAAGAGGGCACGTCTCTCGACAATTCCGAGTATCATCAGGGATTCAAGAAGAATGGGAAACTGAAAACTGATCATTATCAGCAGAATAAACCGGAAGATGTAAAGAATGTTCTTCTGGTAGCTGAGCATGAATCCCACATTATCCGGGAGCAGGCCGCGGTCGGTAAAAAACCTGACCGTCAGGGGCAGTATGGAGTAGTATCCGTAATAAAACCCCAGTATAACCAGCAAGGCGCCGGTAAAGATTGCCGCGAAAAGAACGCGCCGCTCGCGTTTGTGGAGCGCCGGCAGGACAAAGCGGACAATCATGAAAAGCATTACCGGGACGGAGAGGGTAAGTCCCGACATTATGGAAATTTTCAGCTTGGTAAGAAAACCTTCGAAGAGAAAATTGACAAAGAGGGTGTCCTCGGTGCTCAGTCCCGTTATCACCTCGAAAGGGGCGTAGAGAAACTTCACGATGGGATCGAAGAAGTAGAGGCTCACGCCGCTGAATATGACCAGGGAGATAAATGAAACCAGAATTACGCTTCGCAGTTCCCTCAGGTGTTCCCGCAGGGCCATTTCGGGGAGTACCTCTTCTTTTACTGCTGATCGTCTCTCAGGCATGATTCCCCGGTGCATTGAACAGAAGGGGCTGACCGCTTGCCGCTCTTCCGATAATGCCGATATTCGCTTCCTCCGCTATGCGGCAGGCTCTTGTGGTCGTAATACTGCGGGATACAATCAGAGGAAAACCGCAGATAACGGCCTTCGCGGCTATCTCCGAATTGACCCGTCCGGAGGTAAAATATATCAGCCTTCCGGGATCAAGTCCATCCATGAGGGCCCGTCCGACCACCTTGTCCAGGGCGTTATGACGGCCCACATCCTCAAAATGGGATACAAACCGGGTCCCGTCGTAAAGGGCGCTGCAGTGAATGCCGCCGTGGCATTTGTATTTTTCTGCCCGGTCGAAGAGACGGTTCATAAGAGGCTGCACTTCCTCGATCTCCGGCAGGCGGACAGGTCCCTGATTATGCGGGCGTTCGGCAGTTTCGCCTGACCCTTCCGGGTTAAGACGTACATGGATTGCCAATTCCCCGTTGTGTCCGCTTATCCCGATCGATGCCACCTGCCCGGGGGATTCTATCAGTCCCCGGCAGAAGAGATGTCCGATGCACAGCTCTTCCAGTGCTTCGGGGGTGCAGCTGAAGCGGTTGAACTCCAGGTCGTTTATAAAAAGGGCTATCTCCGTTTCTTCCACGACCGCCCTTGTTTTTTGCAGCATATATTCGGTCATTGACACTCCATTTGTTCCACCGAGAGCCACTCGGCAAGGTATCCCGCCCGCGCAGCCGAAAGGGCGCTGTCAGAGAAGAGGTACCGGTCGCCGTTGGAAGCGGCGGTCTGCCGGATATCGCCGTAGTCGCCGGTACTTTCCACCACAAGAGCGACGGCTGCCTCCAGCTGCTCCTGGTCGAGACTGCACGGCGGCAGGAGAAACTGACTGATTATGGTCGGCCGCGGATAGACTTTCGATTCCCGCCGGACGGTCATGGCTATCAGTTCAGGAATATTCTTCTCGGCGACGGCGTTCAGGGTCTGTGCATACGAGTCCGCCATCACCTCACGCATATAATAACGCTCGGTTGCGCTCCCGCTCAGGATGCCTATGCCTTTTTCTTCTCCGGCCTTGCGCAGGGCCCCGGAAACCTCTTCCTCCGTAAGGGGGGAGGCAAAATGACGGGAGCCGGCTTCAGCCAGCTCCCGGGTATTCGTAAGTCGCCCTTCTGCCGAGGAGGTTCGAATCTCCCCGGACAGAAAAGGCAGAAGATCGCTGTTCATGCGCTTGTCAGCCGGTCAGGATGCCGAGGGAGTCGAGCTCGTCGGCTACATCCGCGAGCTGCAGTTTTTCGAGCTGTGCCCGGGTCGGAATTCCTGTGGTTTCATCCCAGCCCATCTCTTTGTAAAAGAGGGTAAGGGATTTTTCATAGTCGTCACGGTCGAGTTTGATGGTTCCTTCGGAAAAGGCTTCCTTATCCGGGTCCATGTCAAACTGCCATCCTGTCAGCTGGTCGTGGTCCTGACGCAGATTCCTGGAGTTCATCTGCTTGGCGGTCAGGGCACGGTGGAGGGTGAAAATCCGCTCCGCGTAAAAATCCAGGGTTTTCTCGTCTGCATTGAAGCCGGTCGCCATGGTAAAGAACTTTGCCTCAAGTCCGGTGTCGCCGCGGTAGTTCTGCTCCTTGAGGGGAGATACCGTCATGGGCCACATCCAGTTGCAGAGGGTCAGGGAGTCGTGCAGGACGTTTCGTACAATGCTCCACTTGGTAAAGCGGGCCTTTGCCTCATTGGCCGGGGTGTAGCTGGCAGGCGGATCGATTGCGCCTTCGCCCCACAGCTCGGCTGCTACTTCCTGCTGGATTTCGATCGGCAGACCGCTGCCGAGAAGGTTCTGATGGGTGTGGCACTGGGCATCACGGTTGAACATCGAGGAGATGACCGCGCCGACAACACCGTTGGATTCGTTACTGTGGTGAACCGGATAGCCGACCTTGGTCCAGAGCTTGTTGCCCTTGTAGGCCCAGTAATCCTCTCCCATGCCCCACTTTTCGGCCAGGTACCAGGCACCTTCGCCGAGGGTGGCAAGTTCGCCTTCCTTGAAGGCTATGCGCCGGTAGAAATCCTGGAAGAAACTGATGTCGCCTTTCTCAAGTTTATCCAGGGGAAGGGAGGCATATTCCGAGGAAGAGAGGGCTTTCTCAAGGTAGCCGTTCTTCAGGGTCCACTGAAAATCCCGGCCGATCTGGCCGTAGTTGCACCATACTCCGTAGTCGTCGGCAATATGGGAGCCCATGGCCCGTCCGATGACGGTTGCCTCATCCTTGGTTTTCCCTTCGACCGTGTAGCCGTTCATTATACCGTTGGGGGAGAAATAACCCATGCAGGTGTTGGCCACATTGGGGTCGACACCATAAGCCTCAAGCTCGGGAACATGAAGATGGGAATGACAGCGGACCGGACAGGAGGCGCAGCCCCCCATGCGGACGGTGTATTTTTCTCCGGCGGGGCCGAGGTCCTTGATCGCCTTCATGGTGCGGTAGCCGATCTTGTTCTGCTCTTTCGGGGTTATTTCGCCTGTTTCGATCGGGTAGGGTGCGGCACCCCAGAAGAGACCCTTCTGTGAGGTCCAGCGGCTGGCCGGATCGTGAAACTCCGCCCATGCCTGGGGTGTCGATGGAACGACATGCTGATTGTTGGCGCCCACGATGGCAAAGGTGGATTTGTTCAGATCGTGCCATTTCCTCGAATCGCCGGCAATTTTTACCGATCCGGTACCGCGGATTCCGATGGCCTTGAGCATCTTGGAGCCCATGACACCGCCGTGTCCGCCCGCCGAGTGGCTGAGGCCGGTGCGGATAACCGAAAGGTTGACCTGGTTTTCACCGGCCTGACCGATAGCCGCCACCTGGGAATCCTTGCCCATGATTGCGGTAAGCCCGGTAATCGTGTTGAAGGTCCCTTCTCCCCAGAAAACGCTGGCGTCCTCAAGGGTAACATCCTGGTCGACGATGCGGAGCCAGACCGGCCGGTCCGATTTTCCCTGAATGATGATGCCGTCATAACCGGCATATTTCAGTTCCACCGCAAAGTGTCCGCCCATGTGGCTGTCGGATACCCCGTGGAAGGGGTTGGATGGGAGCAGACTGGTGATGTTGGTCCGCCCGCTGCACATGGCGCCGGTGCCGGTAAGGGGCCCGACCGCGAATACAATCCGGTTTTCTTCGGCAAAAGGGTGGGTCCCCTGGGGTACTTCATCCCACATGACCCGGTAGCCGATTCCCATGCCGCCGATGTATTTTGTATATTTTTCCGTTGATTCTCTGGTAATTTCCCGTGTACTTAAGTTGACTCGCAGGATTGTTCCTGCCCAACCGCCTTTAATTGCCATATCTCTTACTCCTGTTTATGCCTGAAGGTGATCTTTATACTTCTCTAACGCCTCTTCCCAGGTAACGTACTGGAGGGCTCCAGTGGGACAGTCCTTGACGCAGGCTGTATAACCATGGCAAAGGATGCATTTTGTGGAAATATTTGTCTCCGGATCGAGAGTAGGTATTCCCCAGGGGCAGGCCCGGGTACAGGTACCGCAGCCGACGCACTTTTCGGGGTCAATCTCGCGGGCTCCGGTCCCTTCATGCTGGAAAATCGCGTTTTCCGGGCAGGCAAGAGCGCAGGCGGGCTGTTCGCACTGACGGCAGGTATCTGCAACCAGGGTGAAGTTTCCCATCTCTCCGGGACCATTGGCCCAGTCGCCGCGGACACCGTTCGGGCCGTAGGCGTAGTTCTGGCTTACCTTGATTCGTGCGGTTACCTGACTGGCCTTGCCGTCGTTACCCATTGAACAGGTACTTTCGCATACCAGACAGCCGGTACATCGGGCCGATTCATGGATGATCATCCCGTCGGCGGTCTCAAAAACCTGGATGTCTTTTGATGCACAACCCGGCAGGAGCCAGGACATTGTGGATGCACCAATGGCGCTTATCCCGCTGTACTTGAGAAAATCCCTGCGGCTTAGCTTTCCGTTCAGAATTTGTGTTTTTCTTTCGGACACATTTATCCTCCCTGTATTTTCTCCTTTCCAAATACGGGAGGCACAAACGTTTCCGTCGGCACCTGGCGTTCAAAAAGCCCTGGGTTGGGACACCTGTAGGCAATCTGAATCGGAGTGGTTAAACGTATATTAACTGACATCTTTTTGTTTGTAAAGATGATCGATTAAATAATGTAATGAAAATTTAAATATTGTGACGAAAGAAATTTTAAAAACATAAATAAGAATTGAAATTGATAATTCGCTTTTAATAATACAATTTATTATAGAATACTTTTTGAAATTACATGGTTCTTCCATGATAATATCCAATAGAGGATAATTATGGATGCTCAGGTAAGCGAGTATATATCGGCTCTTCCCCCGGACAGAAAGGAAGCTTTTCTCGCAATCCGGAATGCCATCCTGAATACCCTTCCCGAAGGCTTTGCCGAACAGTTCAGCTATGGAATGATCGGCTATGTGGTACCCCTGGAACGGTACCCGGAAGGCTACCTGGGCAAAGCCGACCTCCCGCTTCCCATCATGAATCTGGGATCTCAGAGACAGTACATTTCACTCTATCACTACGCAGTCTATTCGGATGAAGAGCTGAAGGAGTGGTTTATGCGCAGCTGGCGGGAGAAGGGGTACCGTCACAAGCCGGATATGGGCAAAAGCTGTATCCGTTTCAGGTACCCCGATGAAATCCCCCTCGATATAATTGCGGAACTTGCGGGAAAAATAAGCATAGACGACTGGATACGGCAGTACGAGGCTTCCCGGCGCCCGCGCCGCTGACCCGCGCGCTGAAGACCGCTCCGGGCAAGCCGCTTTTTCAAATCAGCTGTTCAGGGACCAGGCGGAAGTCGATTACCAGACGGTCGTGCTCCGGAACCAGCTGCCGCAGCTTAACGCCGCTGTGGCTGAACATCAGTTTCGACGCCTTTACCTCGTCGCTCTCTGCGTATTTGTCCTCAAGGTAGACCACCTCTACAATTCCCGACTGGACAATTGCCTTGGCGCACTCGTTGCAGGGGAAGAGGGCCACATAGATGGTGCAGCCCGACAAATCCCGTGAGATGGCATTCAGAATGGCGTTCAGTTCCGCGTGGCAGACATAGGGGTATTTTGTCTCAAGGAAAGCGCCCTCACGTGCCCATGGGAAAGCATCATCCCCGCAGCCCCTGGGAAAGCCGTTGTAGCCCGTTCCGACAATTTTACGGTCCCTGTTTACTATGCAGGCTCCCACCCGGGTGGAAGGGTCCTTGCTGCGCTGGGCCGACAGAAGGGCAGCACCCATAAAATACTCGTCCCATCCGATATAATCGCTTCGCTTTTTGCTTCCCGACATAGCTTAGAACCCTTCGAAAGTTGAATCTGAATCTCTACCGGCTGCCGGAAGCATGCGCGCGGCCTTGTTCCCGGTCCTGAAAAAACTGACCGCTTCCTGCAGCTCTTCAGCCTGGCCGGAGAGGGTTTCCGCCATGGCAGCCATCTCCTCGGATGCCGAGGCATTCTCCTGAACCACGTTGTCCAGCTGGAGGAGGGCACTGTTTATCTGGTTTGCGCCGGTGTTCTGTTCCGCGCTGGAGGCGCTTATCTCTTGAACCAGGTCCGCAGTCTTCTTTATATCCGGCACGATCTTTGACAGCATCTCACCTGCCTTCTCGGCAATGCTTACGCTGCTTGCCGAAAGCTCCTTTATCTCGCCGGCCGCTTTCTGGCTCCGTTCGGCAAGTTTTCGGACCTCCGAGGCGACAACGGCGAACCCCTTTCCCTGCTCTCCCGCACGGGCCGCCTCTATGGCGGCGTTAAGGGCCAGCAGATTGGTGTTTCGGGCTATCTCTTCGATTATCGAGATCTTTTCGGCAATGGATTTCATCGCCGTTACCGTTTCGGCCACTGCCCGGCCGCCTTCCTCGGCATTGCTGGAGGATTCTTTGGCTATCTTTTCTGTCAGAGAGGCATTGTCATTATTCTGTTTAATACTGGCGCTCATCTCTTCCATGGATGCGGAGACCTGTTCGGTGGATGCCGCCTGCTCAGTGGCTCCCTGGGACATCGACTGGGCGGAATCGTTCACATCACCGCTTCCGCTGCTGACGGAATCCGCGGAGTTCTGAATTTTTTCCACAACACGGGTCAGCTGTTCAAGGAGAGAAGAAAAGGCCTGCGAAAGGGTTCCAATCTCATCTTTGCGCCGCAGGTCTTTTTGAGGAATCGTGAGGGTAAGATCTCCTCCTGCAATTGTCTGGGCGTGCTCGACCGTTGTAATTATCGGACGGAGGGTCGTTCCCGTTGCCATACCCAGTAGAATAGCCAGAATCAGAATGCCTCCCAGGCCAAGCAAAATCCCTATTCTGGTAAAATCTCCGGCGGCGGCGGTTATTACCCGCTCTTCCATCTCTATAAACACGGTCCATCCGTTCTCAGCTGTAAGGTTCTGGCTTATCAATACCCTGCTGCCGTCCCGGTAGGAAAAGGAATCCCCGGCGTCGCCGTCAAAAAATGCCTTGACCGAGGGGTAAGTTGAATAATCGACAAGTTCATCACCCTGAACATTTTCCGGGTTAATGTGTGCAATAAGATGGCCTGCCTCATCCACGATGAAGGCGTTGCTTCCCTCGGGTGCGTTCAGCAGAACGATGTTCGATAGCTCCGCAAGGGTGGAGGCCAGAAGGAGTACGCCGGCACTGCGGCTTCCGCCGTCCGGAGAGGGAATGGGGAATCCGTATGCCACTGCCGGTGCGGGAGGAACCAGGGAACGCCCCATAAGAACCTGTCTGTTTACCGGTTCCCCCGCCATGGCACCGGTAAAATAGGAGCGGTCCGCCCGGCTGCCGCTTCCTCTCGAGCCATCCTGCATGATAAAAACGTCTCCTTCGGCGTCTATCGAATACATGGTGTATATGTACTCTTCAAGGGCCGGGTAGGTGCCGGCAAATGCGGCGGCGTGCCCTTCTGCGTCCATCTCGCGCACTGCCGTATTGCCGGCTGTTGCGCGGGCGGTTCTGACAATCATCTCCTCCCACCGTTCAACATCACGGACAGTGCCCGAAACGGCCATGGCAATTTCGTTAAGCGCTCCGTCCATAAGCATCTTTCTCGCACGTATGGTAACGAACGTTATCAGCGAACCCACAATTACAATGGAAATGGCAACTGCCAGAATGGTAAGACGTGTTCGAATCTTCACTTTCAACTCCTTGACAACTTTCATTGTAGGAAATAAAAACTCTCCGGTCAAACCATATCAAGTCCCCGCTGCGAATGCCGATAGTTACAATAGATCTGAATTTTCCGGGGAGGACAGCGTGGTACGAGGAATTTATACCGGTGCAAGCGGAATGACGGCCCAGATGCACCGAATGGATGCCATATCCAATAATCTCGCAAATGTAGACCTGGTGGGCTATAAGCGGGACGAATCGATCAGCAAGGCCTTCCCGCAGATGCTCATACGGAGAATGAACGATGACGGGGTATACACCTTTCCCTTCGGCAGCGCCGAAACCGCTCCCGTAGTCGGAGCAGTCGGAACCGGGGTGGAATATAACGAATCTTTTACCGTCTTTTCCCAGGGGGCGATGAAAGAGACAGGCAACGATTTTGACCTTGCCCTCGACGGGAAGGGCTTTTTTGTCATAGATACCCCCCGCGGAGAACGCTATACCAGAAACGGAACTTTCCTCCTGACAAAGGAGGGGATCCTTACCAATAAACAGGGCGAGCCCGTCATGGGCGAGAACGGCATTATCCGCATAAAGAAGAACAATTTTGTAGTGGATGAAAGAGGTCAGGTGTGGCAGAACGGCACCTTTGACGGAGATCCTCAGCGCCTGGTTTCGAAGGAAGAGAACGAATGGGAAAATCTCGAACTGGTGGATACCCTTAAGGTTGTCGACTTCCGACGTGACCGTTACCTGAAAAAAGAGGGGGACAGTCTCTACAGCTCCCCCGAGGAGACCGGCGGATCCGCACCGGTTGATCTTGGTGCACAGACCAAGGTCGTTCAGGGATTTCTGGAGGGAAGCAATGTCAACTCGGTCACCGAAATGGTCAGGATGATAGAGGTTAACCGCGCCTACGAGGCAAATCAGCGTTCCATCCAGACCCACGATGCCCTTACGGGAAAACTTATCAACGAAGCAATAAAGCTTTAAGGAGTAATTGAGCCATGATGCGTTCTTTGTGGACCGCCGCGAGCGGAATGACCGGCCAGCAGTTCAATATCGATACAATCTCAAACAACCTGTCCAACGTAAATACCACCGGTTTCAAGAAGAACCGGGCGGACTTTGAGGATCTTCTCTATCAGACCAGCAGGGTGGCCGGAACGCCTGCAACGGAACTGACCACGGTTCCTACGGGTGTTCAGGTCGGTCATGGTGTCAAAGTGGCCGCTACCCAGAAAATGTTCACCCAGGGAGCGCTGCAGAACACCGAGAATGTAACCGATGTAGCCATCCAGGGAGAGGGATTCTTCAGGGTTATGCTTATTGACGGCACCTACGGCTACAGCCGGGACGGCTCCTTTAAAATTGACAGCGAAAGTCAGCTTGTCAACTCCAACGGCCACCGGCTTATGCCCGAGGTCGTGCTGCCCGACAATTTTGTCCGCGACACCCTGACTATCAGTCAGGACGGCCGGGTAACGGTGAAGATCGCCGGAAATGACGATCCCGTACAGGTAGCCCAGATGGAACTGTACCGCTTCGTAAATCCCGCGGGCTTGAGCGCAATAGGTCAGAACAATTTCAAGGTGACCAATGCTTCCGGCGATGCAATCCCCGGGCGGCCCGGTTTCGACGGAATGGGTCAGACGGTACAGCGGTTTCTTGAAATGAGCAATGTCTCGGTTGTACAGGAAATGGTTAACATGATTGTTGCCCAGCGCGCCTACGAGCTCAACTCCAAGGCAATCCAGACCTCCGATTCCATGCTCGGTATTGCCAACTCGCTCAAGCGTTAAGTCAGCGGTCTAAGGAGGTAGTCAGAGTGATATCCCGGAGGATCCATATCCTGGCGGCTCTTTCCCTGCTTGGGATAATGGCCGCCGCTCCTCCTCTCTTCTCCCGGGATATAAGGACGCTTCCCGATTTTGTCCCGGCGGGGGATGAGCTTAATGCCGCAACCGGCGAACTATTCCGCCTGTCAGGAATAGCAGCGGGGCAGGGCCCGGCATGCATGGTGTCCGGGCAGGCTCTGGCATCCATTGTCTCGCAGGAGGCAGGCGCTGTCGTTTCGCCTCCCTGGATCGGTTTCTCAGGTGTGGAAGGGAGCGGCAGTACCGGCGCCACAGATAATCTCTGGCAGCTGCTTTTCAGGGAAATCTCTTCCATCCTTCCGGCAGGCGGTGCGGAGCTTGCCATCTTCTTTACCGGCGATCTTCCGTTGCCCGCTGAAGGGGAAATGTGGAGCGGGGTTCGGCTTATTGCTCCGGAACCCTTTCTGGAGGCTCTGGGAAAGGCTTCCTCCGGGAAAAGGGAGAGCATGCTTCCTGTCCGTTTTACCGCTTCCGGAAGGGAAAGGATAAGCATGCTCAGGGTATCCTTCTTTCCCCTTGCTGCGGCTTCAAAAAGCAGGTACACACGCGGAGAAGAGCTGGATCTTGTTTACACGACCGGAGGAATCTCCGTACGATTCAGGGGGAAGGTCGAGTCCGTAAACGAAGAACGGGGAACCATATCCCTGCGTCCCCTTTCGACCCTTTTCAGGGACGGGCGGGGAATACGCCGGTTTGAGATACCATCCGACGGCTCCGGACCGCTTACCATTCTTCAGGGAGACCGATAATGAAACCAGCTTCCATATTGATAATTCTTTTTATATTCATGATCGCACTGACTCAGCCGCTTTTTTCCCAGTCTTCAGATGTAAGAATAGGGGATGTAACCGAACTGCGCGGAATCAGAACAAACCAGCTGGTGGGAGTAGGCATCCTGGCCGGGCTGGACGGGAAGGGCGACGGCAGCCGGTCTCTGCCGGTCAGAAAATCCCTCTCAAGCCTTCTTGGCCATTTCGGAATCGAAGTGGATCAGAGTGATGCGGGGGGAAAGAACAGCGCCCTCGTGCTTGTTACCGCCGAAGTACATCCCTTCGCCCATTCAGGTGACCGTCTCGATGTGACGGTATCTTCAATCTTTGATGCCAAAAATGTAAAAGGCGGTGTTCTGCTCCAGACTCCCTTGAAATCGGCGGGTGGAGAAACATATGCCGTAGCTCAGGGCAAGGTTACCCGGGCGGGAGAGAGTTCAACCGTCGGGGACATCCCATCCGGTGCTGTTATGGAAGCCTCCGTCGATACCGACCTGGAGGGCGAGGGCGGTTTTACCCTGGTGCTTAAGCAGCCAGATTACCGCTCCGCAGCGCTTATAGCGGAAGCTGTTCTGACCGCTTTCCCCGACATAAGCGTTACTGCACGCGATGCAGCGACAATCTCAATCACCCTGCCGCAGAATAATATCGTTCAGACCATAGGAGATATCGAAGAGCTGATGGTGCAGCTGCCGGTACCCGCGCGGGTAGTTATCGATGAAGCCGCAGGAATTGTCGTCATGGGCGGTGAGGTGAAGATAGCTCCGGTAACGGTAACCTACCGCGGTGCAACCATCGATATCGGTCCTGCAAGCTGGCGTGGAGAACAGACAAACGGTTTTACCCTCGAAGAGACCGTTTCCGTCGCTAATTTCTTTGAAGTGCTTCAGAGTGCCGGAATCGGGACCGATGATGTTATTGATATCCTTAAGGTGATAGACAGGGCAGGAGCCCTTTTCGGATCCCTTGAGCTGATGTAGTACTTATTATTGACCGGGGAGCGCAGGATGGAAATACAGAGTTTTGATCAGTCGGTAGTTTCGGCACAGTCGGTTGCCAGAGCAACAGAAGGCGCGGCGGACAGGGCTAAACTGAAAAAGGCATGTACCGATTTTGAAGCAATCTTCATAAAGCAGATGTTCAAGGCAATGGATAAAACGGTGGAAAAGAGCGGACTGCTCGACGGCGGGATGGCAGAGACCTATTTCAAGGATATGCTCCTCGATTCCTACGCCGATAAAGCGGCCGATAATTCCGGCCTTGGTATTGCGGATATGATGTATCGTCAGTTAAGTGAACGATATAGTGTATAAAAAAGTGTACTTATAGAACCGTCTAAGAATCGTTTTTGTTTTCTTGTTTGATAACTTCATATAAAATATGGATTTAGCTAATTTCTAAGATCTTGTCGATTTTGGCATGGTTATTGCTTCTCTATAGTCAGGAGTGAACTATGACGAAGATTGACAAGTACAGGCAGGAAGACGACGCCCTGCGGACCTACTTTGATGAAATTAAACAGCATGAACTGCTCAGCTTCGAGCAGGAGCTTGAACTTTCCCGCCGTATTGAGAGCGGAGATGAACGTGCCCGGCACGAACTTATAGAAGCAAATCTGCGTCTGGTTGTTAAAATAGCCAAATCATATGTCACCCCCGGGTTCGGACTTCTTGATCTTATTCAGGAAGGGAATATGGGCCTTATACGTGCCGCCGAAAAATACGATCACCGCAAACAGGTCCGTTTTTCGACTTACGCGGCCTGGTGGATCCGCCAGAGCATCGTCCGTGCGGTGGCAAAGAAACAGAAAGCCATTCGTCTACCTCACAGGAAAAACAGCCTCCTCAAAAAAGTACAACGCGCCTATTATCAGCTGAGCCAGGATCTTGAACGTGAACCTTCCACCGCGGAGATAGCCGCCGAAGTAGGGGTAGACAGTCTTACGGTAGATCAGATACTGCAGATTGGAAACTCCGTCGTATCCCTGGACAGTGAAATCGGCGACGATTCCTCGACCCTTCTGGATCTTTACGAGGACACCACCTATGAACCGGAACAGACCTGCATGCGGAAAACAATGAAAGAAGATACAATGCGCTTCCTTGAGCATCTGAAAGAGCGGGAACGTCAGATTCTTCTCTACCGCTTCGCCTTTTACGGCGGGAAAAAATATACCCTCAAAAAGATCGGTCTGGAGATGGGAATAAGCCCCGAAACGGTCCGGCAGATCGAAATGCGGGCCATAAGGAAACTCAAGGACCATGCCGTCGAGGTTGAAGACTACATGCACCGTGCTTGACCAAAGGTGGCTGAAAGCATAATGTGTAACTGTGGCACGGGGTAAAAAGAGCGTTACAGGAAGACTTTTCCAGCTCTATCTCCTTTTAGGAGCGATAACTGTTTTACTGGTTATCGCTCTTCTCTTGTTTCCGGGCATGGCTGGGAAACCGGAACCCCAGCCGGTCGCCGAAGAGTCTCCGGCGGAGATTGTCCCGCCGCCTGAAGATGCAGCAGTAGAGTCTGACAAAATAGTAAAGGTCCCTCCAAAGAGAGGAGCAATTGCACTTGTCATTGACGATGCGGGTCATAATATGCAGGACCTGCTCCCGCTGCTCGAGTTTCCGGGGGCCATTACCTTTGCGGTGCTTCCCGGTCTCGATTATTCGGTGAAGGCCATGAAGGCGATTAAAAATGCGGGAAAGGAACCGATTCTGCACCAGCCGATGGAAGCATTGGGCGGAAACGATCCCGGCCCCGATGCCGTATATACCTGGATGGATGAAAAAGCCATACGGGCACAGATTGCGAAAAATATCGATACGCTTGCGGGTGTACGGGGAATAAACAATCATATGGGTTCCAGGGCAACATCGGATCCGCGGGTTATGAAGATAGTTTTTGGCGAACTGAAATCAAGAAAAATGTTTTTTCTTGACAGCAGAACATCGGCCGATACGGTCGGCAGAAAAGTAGCGGCGGACATGCAGCTGCCTTTTCTTGAGAGGAGCGTTTTTCTGGACAATACACAGGAGAGGGAAGCTATACTGTTCGCCTTCCGGGAAGGTATGAAGATAGCCGAAAAAGAAGGCAGCGTTGTCATGATCGGTCACGTCTGGACCCATGAACTGGCGGATGTTCTTATGGAAGTATACCCCCAGGCCCTC
>NPID01000084.1_pt1 | contig 50990 bp, 36 predicted proteins | sample 8637491 | NCBI WGS metagenome assembly NPID01 (sample SAMN07420843, study PRJNA396082) | bioreactor metagenome | isolation source: sample BA6 brine-fed electro-methanogenic bioreactor BA | place: Japan: Kochi | collected 2016-06-14 | reverse complement strand
CCGCGACTGTACATTGGTGCGGTAGAGAATGGCAAAATCGCTGTAGGCCACATCATGCCGGAAGCTCGCCCCGTGAATGCGCTCCATCACCGCGCGGGCCTCGTCCTCCTCGTCGGCGCATTGCAGGTAGTCGATGTGCGCCCCGGCTCCGTCCGAAGTCCACAGGGCCTTTTCGCGCCGCTTGGCGTTGTGGCGTATGACCGCATTGGCCGCCGCCAGGATATTGCCGCTGGATCGATAGTTCTGCTCCAGCTTGACCAGGCGGGTGCCGGGGAAATCGCGCTCGAATTCGAGAATGTTGCCAAGATCGGCGCCGCGCCAGCCGTAGATGGACTGATCGTCGTCCCCCACCACGCACAGGTTGCGGTGACCGCCGGCCAGCAGGTTGAGCAGCAGGTACTGGGCGGCATTGGTATCCTGATATTCATCCACCAGGATATAGCGGAAACGCTGCCGGTACTTCTCCAGCACATCGGGATGCTCCTGAAGAAGCCGTGCGGTGAGCATGATCAGGTCGTCGAAATCCACCGCGTTGAAGGCCTTGAGAGCTTTCTGATAGCGAGGATAAACCGCCGCCGCCATATATTCATAATCGTCGTGATAGCGCACCGTAAAGCGTTCGGGGGAAATCAGCCGGTTCTTGGCATCGGAGATGGCCCACAACACCCGGTCGGCGTCGAATTTACGCCCCTCGATATCGACCTGCTGCATGAGGTCCTTGATCAGGCGGGTCTGGTCGGCGGCGCCGTAGATGGAAAAATTCTTCTTGTAGCCCAGCGCCTCGATATCCTCGCGCAGAATGCGCACGCACAGGGAGTGGAAGGTGGCCACCACCATCGGCTTGCAGCGCTTCTTGCCGGCCATCTCCTCCACCCGCTCGCGCATCTCGCGCGCAGCCTTGTTGGTGAACGTCACGGCCAGGATGCGGTCGGCACTGACACCGCATTCACTCATCAGCCAGGCGATGCGGCAGGTGATAACACGGGTCTTGCCCGAACCGGCGCCGGCCAGAATCAGAAGGGGCCCGTCACGGTGTCGCACTGCCTCGAGCTGGCGCGGATTGAGGGTGGAAAAATCGAATGCAGACATGGAAGAAACAAGGTTCCGGCAAAGGGATGGATAGAAAAATCTCGGAAACGCTGTACCTTAGCACGCCCGGCCGACAGGCTTCAAGAGACTTGCTTTTCCGGCCGGCATTGTGTATTTTCCTGAAAAAATTTCAGCGAAACAAAAAAACACTTCGCTGAATGAAAAGGAACAGGGAGTTCAACCACATGGCAAAAATCATCGTTTTTTCCGTCGGCCTGCTCTGGGCCTGCCTGCTGCTGATCTCCTGGGGGCAGGCCGACCTGCACACCCCTCAGGACTCCTCCGCAAAGACCGCCCGTCACGTCACTCTGGCACCGAAACATTAGTTCCCCGAAAACCCAGCCCTACCTCACCCTGCAATCCGACCCCTGCCGCATATCGCGCTGATTGAGCGCATCGTCGACAGCATTAATCACCTCCCACTTCTTGAGCGACCACAGCGGAGCCAGCAGACGATCCCGCGGCCCGTCCCCGGTCAATCTCTGCACCAGGGTCCGGGGGTGCAGTCGCGCGATAAAATCGGTCACCAACTGCACATAATCGTCCTGGCACAATACCGCAATTTCACCGCGGCGATACATTTCCCCCAGCGGCGTTCCATCAAGGACATGCAGCAGGTGAATCTTGATGCCGTCGACCTGCAGACGGGCCATTTCATTGGCAGTGGCCAGCATATCGTCCCTGCTCTCCCCGGGGAGCCCCAGAATCACATGAACGCAGACACGCAGACCCTGATCCTTCGCCCGGTCGAAGGCCTCTCTGAAACAGGCGTAACTATGACCGCGGCGCAGAAAGTCCAGGGTGCGATCATGCATCGACTGCAGCCCCAACTCCAACCAGAAATAAGTGCGGCGATGATACTCGGTCAGCAGTTCGAAAACCTCCGGTGGGCAGCAGTCAGGACGTGTCCCTACGGCGAGGCCGACCACATCCTCCACCCCCAGAGCTTCGTCGTAGAGCCGCCGAAGATCTTCCACCGGTGCCGCGGTATTGGAAAAAGGCTGGAAATAGGCGATAAAGCGCTGGGCCTTGTACTTGCGGCGCATCACTTCCTTGCCCCGCTCGATCTGTTCTGCCACCTGCGCGCCGCGGTCAATTCCTACCGCGCCCGATCCGCCAGGATCGCAGAACAGGCAGCCCGGCCGTGAGCGGGTGGCGCCGCGATTGGGGCAGGACAGCCCGGCGTCCACGGAGATCTTGTGCACACGTCCGCCAAAGCGGGATTTGAGATGGGAAGAAAAAAGATTGTAGCGCTTGTTGTCCATGAGGGCATGATGCCGCAAATCAAACCACCGGGCAATAAGGTTATTGAAACCCGATTTATTTACGCTTAAACCGGCGGGATTGTTTTGCAAACAGGCTGTGCGTTGTTATACTGCAGAGGTCAGGGGATGAAGATCCCGCCCCAGGATCATGAATCAATTTTTTCGACCCAAGGAGGAAGATGTGCCGCGTATTTTAGTGGTGGATGACGAGGACGATCTGCGTCTGCTTTACACGGATGAGCTGGAAGATGAAGGTTATGAAGTGGCCGGCGCCGGCACCGTGGCCGAAGCGCGCGAACTGCTTTCGCGCGAACCGTTCGACCTGGTGGTCCTCGACATTCAGATGAAGGGGGAAAGCGGGCTCGATCTGCTCAAGGAGATCGCCCGCGAGAAGAAAGATCTGCCGGTTGTTCTCAGCACGGCCTTCAGCATGTACAAGGATGACTACTCATCCTGGCTGGCCGATGCCTATGTCGTCAAAAGCTCGGATCTGAGCGAACTCAAAGACCAGGTGCGCACTCTCCTGGCGAAAAAGCATGAAGGAGACAATTCATGAAAGCCGTCATCATGGCGGGAGGATTTGGCACCCGCATCCATCCCCTGACCATCAATATGCCCAAGCCGATGATCCCCCTGTTCAACCGCCCCATGATGCTGCACATCATGGATCTGCTTAAAAAACACGGCATCACCGAACTGGTGCTGCTGCTTTATCATCAGCCTGAGGTCATCAAAAATTATTTCGGCGACGGCAGCGAATTCGGCGTCAAAATCAGCTACGTGACCCCACTGGAGGACTACGGCACCGCCGGCGCGGTTAAACAGGCCGCCAAATACCTTGACGAGCGCTTTCTGATCATCAGCGGCGATCTGCTCACCGATATCGACCTCTCCCGGGCGCTCGACTTCCATGAAAAGCAAAAAGCCGAGGCCACCATCGTACTGACCTCGGTCAAGGATCCTCTGCAGTTCGGCGTTGTCATCACCGACAAAAAAGGGCGCATCACCAAATTCCTTGAAAAACCCGGCTGGGGCGAGGTGTTCTCAGACACCATCAATACCGGTATCTATGTGCTCGAGCCCGAAGTTCTGCAGCGCCTGCCGGAAAACGAGAACCGCGACTGGTCCAAGGATGTTTTCCCAACCATGCTGGAAGAAGATGCAGCGCTTTTCGGCTGCAACCTCGAAGGCTACTGGCAGGACGTCGGCAATACCGACGCCTACCTGGAGGCCTGCCGCGACGTATTCGCCGACAAGGTCCAGATCAACATCCGCGGTGCCCTGAATGATTCTGACGATAAACGTGTTTATCTCGGGAGCGACGTACAGGTGGAGAAAAAAGATCTCTCCCTGCTCGAGGGCATGGTCGTCCTCGGTGACAACACCCAGGTTCAGGGCAGCGCAAAACTCAAAAACTGTGTCGTGGGACGCAACTGCATCATCGAGGATGGCGTTGAACTTGAAGATGTCATCCTGTGGCGCAACGTCTACATCCGCAAAGGCTCTCGCCTCAAAGGCGCCACCCTGTGCAACAACGTGCAGATCGGACAGGGGGTCGTGGCCGAGGAAGGCACAGTCATCGCCGACCACACCACGGTCGGCGACGAGGTTTTCCTCAAAAAGGATGTCAAGATCTGGCCCAACAAGGTCATCGAGGGCGGCTCCATCGTCACCACCAATCTGATCTGGGGCGAGAAGTGGCGCAAATCCCTGTTCGACGGTGCGCAGGTGCATGGCCTGACCAACGTCGAACTGACCCCTGAATTTTCCGCCAAGCTCGGCTCCGCCTATGGTTCGACCCTGCCGAAGGATGCCTTTATCCTGGCCGGGCGTGACGCCATCCGCGCCTCGCGCATGCTTAAGCGCTCATTTGTCGGGGGGCTGCTCTCCACCGGTGTCAACGTCATCGACGTCAAGATGATCTCTCTGCCGGTGCTGCGCTACAAGTTGACCACCTTTGGCGAGGTGGGCGGCGTCCACTTCAGGCAGTCGCCCGACGATCCGGCTTCCACCGAGATGATCTTCTACGATGCCGACGGGGTGGAAATCTCCTCCTCAGCGGCTAAGGGGATCGAGCGGGTTTATTTCAAGGAGAATTTCCGCCGCGTCCATTACAGCGAGCCGGGGGCCATCTCGGAACTGCCGCGCATTCACGATTATTATCGCGACGGCTACCTGCGCGCCCTTGACGTGGAGGCCATTCGCTCTTCAAAACCGAAAATCGTGGTGGATGTCAACCATTCGCCCGCGGGTGACCTGCTGCCGAGCCTGCTCAATGAGCTGGGGTGCGAAGTCATCGAGCTCAACAGCCATGTGCTTGAAGGCACCACAGGCTCCAGCGCCGAGCAGATCGGCCGCGCCAAGGAGCAGCTCTCCCGCATCGTCGTCACCCTGGAAGCCAACGCCGGGTTCTGGCTCGGGCCTTCCGGCGAGCGTTGCGTCCTCATTGACGAGCAGGGCGAAGTGCTCTCCGACATGGAAGCGCTCACCACCCTGGCCGCGCTTGTGTGTCGCGCAGAGCAGAAAGGCGAACTGGTGGTTCCTGTTCCCGCGCCCCAATCGGTGGAGGATCTGGCCCGGGCATCAGGGCTGACCGTCACCCGCACCAAGAGCGACGGCCGGTCGCTGGTCGCCGCTGCCAAAAGCAAGCATGTGCAACTGGCCGCTTCGACACAGGGACATTTCATCTTCCCGTCGTTCCATGCAAATTTTGACGGTCTCTTCACGGTGGCCAAGACCATTGAACTGCTGGTACGCACCGGCCAGAGCCTGGGAGCAACACGCCGCTCCATCACAAGACGCGCCTATCACCAGGTTCAGATCCCCTGCTCCCTTGAACTCAAAGGGGGTATTATGCGCAAAATGAGCGAAGACAGCGTCGACCATGAAGCCAGCTTTATCGATGGCGTCAAAGTTCATTTCGATGACGGCTGGGTACTGATGTTGCCTGACCAGCACCAGCCCGTTGCTCATGTGATCGCCGAATCCAGCAATCCCAATGAAGCAAAGCGCCTGGTGGAGGAATACCGGCACAAAGTGGAAACCTGGAAAAAAGAGCTCTCTAACGCCTGATCGCTGGCCATTGCCGCATAGGCGGGCAAGGGGTCGCCAAGCATGGAAGGCAGCATTGCGCCATGCCTTACCGGCGGCCCCTTGCTGTTGGCGGTCCGGACTGAATCATTTTTCTCCACGCACTGATCGATGCGTGGGATGGGGAGGAAACGGCTATGCCGGATAACGCAGAACGCCACAACCCTTATTTCGACCTTTCCCTGCAGATGTCGCTTGCGGCCTGGCAGCGCTACGGACTCTCCGAAAGTTTGCTGCCGTTCCGGCATGCTTCCCTGATGCTGCGCCTGCGTGCGGTCGCCGACACCATCAACCGCACGCGGGCAATGGCGGCAACCTCGGCCGGCGAGCTTAATCTCGCAGCCCTGCTGACCCGGGTCTTTCGCCACCTCACTGAACGTTATCTGCAGGACCACAACTGCCGCGTGGGACACAATGCCATCACCCTGGGAGAACAACGCCTGGAAGCGCCCCGCCTCGCCAAAACCCTGCAGGAATTTACCTCCCTGTTCCCGCCTGCCGCAGTACGTGACGGCAAACTGTCCGCTGAACGTTTTCTCGCCGATGACGACAACCGCAGAGCGACACTTGTGGAGATGTTCATCCTTTCCGTACAGAATACCAACCCGGCGTTGGGGCGCATCAAGGAGCTGTTCGACGACGAAGAATTGACGCGGCGCAGCGCCTACCGCAGCCTTCTGGCTGAAATCGACCGTGGCCTCGAAGATCAGAGCGTGACCGGCCTGCTGGGACGGTCGCTCCTGGCGCTGCTGGAAGAACCGGTGCGTCGGGCGCCGGATTCCCTGCACGAGCAGCTGCGCTTTGTGCGAACCCTGTGGCGCGATCATCTGCCGCCGGACGTCCAGGAAGAGATCCTGACCGCTTTCGATATCGTCGAAGAAGAAACCCGCATGCGCGGCTTCGGACCGGGGCGCACCGAAATCCCCAACTTTCGCCCCGCCCCCGCACCGGACGAGTATTACCCCGAACCCGAAGCCTTTACCGCCGATGCCGACTGGATGAGCAATGTCGTTCTGATCGCCAAGTCGACCTATGTCTGGCTCGATCAGCTTTCACAGCGCTACCAGCGCCCCATCACGCGCGTCGATCAGATTCCCGATGAAGAACTGGATCAGCTTGCGCGCTGGGGATTCAACTGCCTGTGGCTGATCGGCATCTGGGAGCGCTCCACCGTTTCCCAGTGGATCAAACATATGCGCGGCAATCCCGAAGCATTGGCATCCGCCTACTCCCTCTATGATTATGTCATTGCAAACGACCTCGGTGGCGAAGAGGCCATGGCTGAACTCGAGGAACGCTGCCGGCAGCGCGGCATCCGCCTGGCGTCCGATATCGTTCCCAATCACACCGGCATTTATTCGCGCTGGCTCAAGGAAAACCCCGACTGGTACGTGCAGCTCGATTACCCACCCTACCCCAGCTACCGCTTCACCGGCCGCGACCTCTCCCCCGACCCTGAACTGAGCATTCAGATCGAGGACGGCTATTATGATCACTCGGATGCAGCGGTGGTGTTCAAGCTCACCGACCATCGAGACGGCCGGGTCCGCTATATCTACCACGGCAACGACGGCACCCACATGCCATGGAACGACACCGCCCAGCTCAACTACCTGCTGCCGGCAGTGCGGGAAGCCATGGTGCAGACCATCCTGCACATCGCGCGGCGCTTCAAGGTCATTCGCTTCGATGCCGCCATGACCTTGGCCAAAAAGCATTTTCAGCGTTTATGGTTTCCGCAGCCCGGCGGCGGTGCCGGCGTTCCTTCGCGCGCCGAACACGCCATGACGCGCGCCGAATTCGAAAAGGCCTTCCCCAAGGAATTCTGGCGCGAGGTGGTCGACCGTGTCGCTGCGGAGGTTCCCGACACACTGCTGATCGCCGAAGCCTTCTGGCTGATGGAGGGCTACTTCGTGCGCACCCTGGGCATGCACCGGGTCTACAACAGCGCCTTCATGAACATGCTCAAAAACGAGGAGAATGCCAAGTACCGCCTGACCATCAAAAATATCCTCGAATTCAATCACGAGATTCTCAAGCGCTTTACCAATTTCATGAACAACCCCGATGAAGCCACGGCAGTGGAGCAGTTCGGCAAGGGGGAAAAATACTACGGCGTGGCCACCATGCTGGCGACCATGCCGGGACTGCCTATGTTCGGTCACGGCCAGGTCGAGGGACTGTCTGAAAAATACGGTATGGAATACAGCAAGGCTTACTGGGATGAACCGATCGATTCCGGCATGGTCTCGGAGCATGAACGCCGCATCTTCCCGCTGCTGCGCAGGCGCTACATCTTCAGCGGATCACGCGACTTCCGTCTTTACGATTTCTGGACCGACCAAGGCGTCGATGAAAACGTATTTGCTTACTCCAATCGCTGCGGCGATCAGCGCGCGCTGGTGGTCTTTCACAACCGTTACGCCGAAATATCCGGCTGGGTCCGCACCACCGCCGCCTGGGCGGTCGATCCCTCCGGCAATCCCGGCTGGCTTGAGCAGAGCACCCTCGGGCACAGCCTTGATTTGAAATCCGACTCCCACATCTATTACCGCTTCAGAGAGCATGTCAGCGGGCAGCAATTCCTGCGCACCGGACGGGAAATGGTGGAGCAGGGTCTTTTTGTCAGACTTGAAGGCTATCAGTGCCAGGTGTTTATCGACTTTGAGGAGATACATGACCATGACGGCACCTGGAGCCGCATTTACCAGGAACTCGCCGGCGCCCCCTGTGCCGATCTCGATCGTCTGTGGCGTCGCAGGCAGTACGCCGAACTGATTGAGAGCCTGGATAGTGCCCTGGCGCAAGAATCGCTGCTTGACCTTGAGAGATCATTAGCTCAACCCAAAGAAAAAATTAAAAGTGGCAAACATCTTATTGACATCGAACGCAGATTCGGTTATTTTTGGAAAAATATTGTTGATGAATTTTCATTATATAACGATTCGGATCAACTGACGGCCGGCCTCAAAAAAGATATCTCAGCGCTCCAGCGTTTGAGGAGCCTGCGCAGCAGGCAACTCACTCATCGCGAAACTCTGAACTGGCTGCAACAGCATCTGCCGGGGACGAGTTCCCAGGAGAAGCCGGCCGATAAAAAAGCAAAGAAATCACCCGGGCACGACAAACGCTGTGAAACCTTGCGTCTGTTGCTGCCCTGGCTTCTTTGGCACCGCCTCGACAACTCCGGAAAGAACAGCACGAAAGAGGTTAAAGCCGAAGATCTTGCATGGCGATGCCTGTTTGACGAGGTCTGGGTCGAAACCCTGACCAGCGGGTCGGCACCCTATTTCAACCTCGGTGAGGAACAGGCGCGGCTTGAAGCAGAGCGTATCGTGCGGCTCCTTGCACGGCGGCCTGTGCCGACCACAGCCGGGCAACTGACACAATTGATGGCCGACCTGCTCAATGATCGCGATGCCCGCTCACTACTCGGGTATAACATTTACCAGAAGATTGAATGGTTCGATCAAGAACGATTTACTGACTTTGTTGATTGCATTTGTCTGCTGGGAGCTTTGGCTCTGTCCTTGGGGGAGGAAAAGAAACAGACATTGATGGAGGGGGTTGCCGCCCTGCACAACCAGTCCTGCCGTATCAACAGCGCGGCGGCGGCAGCCGGTTTTCAGGTTCAACCCATGGTCAGACGGTTGCGGGAGATGACTCCACCGCCCCGCTCGGACTAAACAGCCCCCACCGACATTCTGCGTCAGGATCGGGGGAATAAGGGAATTTTTTTATGCAAATTCTGATTGTCTCCCCCGAAGTTTCCCCCTATGCAAAACATGGCGAGCTGGCCGAGGTTGCAGGGGCTCTGGGTAAAGCCCTGCGCAAGCTCGGCCATGACGCCCGCATCATCCTGCCCTGCTACAAAGAGGTCGATGACAACGGCTTCTCCCTGCGCAAAGGTCGCAAAAGCGTCGAGGTCATGATCGAAGGGCAGACGCACAAGGGACTGCTGCGTCAAACCATGCTGGAAGGAGTGCCGGTCTACTTCATTGAGAATCGGGAATTCTTCCAACGCGAGGGCCTTTACGGTGAGGAAGGGCGGGATTACCAGGACAACGCGCAGCGCTTCGCTTTTTTCGGCCATGCCGTGCTGCAGCTGCTGCGGCGCATGGATTTCCGCCCTGACGTCCTGCATCTGCACGGTTGGCAGACCGGCCTGATTCCGGTGCTGTTACGTACCACTCTAAAGAACGATCCGTTCTACGCTCCCATTCACACCGTTTTCACTTTCCGCGACCTGGATGAAGGACAATTTTCTCCCTCACTGTTCAAAAGTCTTCACCTCAACGCGGAAGCCGACCAGAATTACGGTTTAAACCACCAGGGAAGATTCTCCTTTCTGGCGGGAGCACTGACCCACGCGGACATCATTACCACCATTTCTCATACTTATCGCAATGAGCTGCGCCTGACCGATCTGGGCGCAGACTTCGCCCCGCTTCTGCGACAGCGCGGCAATGCATTTCACGGCATTCTTGAGGGCCTGGACACCAAAACCTGGGACCCCTCCCTGGACATGAATCTCAACCTGCCCTACAACGTCGACAACCTCAACGGCAAAAAAGGCGACAAGCGGGCCCTGCAAAAAGAGATGGAGCTGGAACCCGAGGCTTTGATCCCCCTGGTGGGCGCAGCATTTCCCCTCACCTGCTCCAAGGGGGCGGATCTGATCAAGGACGCATGGGAGCAGCTGATGCAGCGGGAATTGCAGTTGGTTATCGCGGGGGAGGCTGAGCCCGAACTTCAAGATTTCTTTGCAGCGCAGCAGGACCGGCATGACCACAAAGCCCGTGTGCTGTTGACGCAGGATACGGGTATCGCGCGGCGTATTTTCGCCGGCAGCGACATCTTCCTCATGCCCAGCCGCCACGAAGCCTTCGGCCCGGAGCAGATCATCGCGCTGCGCTACGGCAGCGTGCCTGTCGCCCATCGAAGCGGGGGGATCAACGATACAGTGATCGATGCGGACGAACAGCCCCGTCAGGGCAACGGCTTTCTCTTTGAAGAAGCGACCCCCGATGCCATGTTGAAGGCCCTTGACCGGGCGCTGGAAGTCTATCAGAACCGTCGCCAATGGCTCAAGATTGTCAAACGGGGCATGACCGAAGACTTCACCTGGCAGAACTGCGCACAGAAATATGTCGATATCTACCGCAAGGCGATGGCGTACCGCCCTGTCTGAAAATCCACAATCTTGTGCGGCGGCTCATTTCAGCGAGTCGCCGCGCTTGAGCTTTTCCAGGTAGTCCTCCCACTCGATCGGCAGCAGATTCTTTTTCCTGTTGTTGCACTCCTTGCAGGCCGGCACGCAGTTCCCCTTTGTCGACCGGCCACCCCGAGCCACCGGCACGAGATGGTCCAGGGTCAGATCCGAAGGCTTGAACACGCCTCCGCAATAATGGCAGCGCCCCTGGGCGAGCTTGTTTTTCCACCAGGCGCTCTTGCGCAATTCACGGGCGCGGTTGCGCTCACGCCGCATATCCTCCTCTTCTATCTCCATAAAAAACGACAAATCGAATTCTCCTTTCTGATTCCGGATCTTACCTTATCTTCCGTCGCTGTCTCAACCTTCCACGGCAACAGGTCGGCTTCTTTGCCGGGCCAAGCTCTCACAGCCTTGCACATTACCGTGAAATGTGCGATTTTCTAGCCACCCGGAATACATTCCTGCGGTTGGAGCAGATATGAACATCCTTATCGTCGGCAGCGGTCAGGTCGGATATTTTCTGTGTGAGAAGCTCTCTGAAGAAGGCCACCAGGTTACCCTGATCGATAGCAACCAGCAGCGCCTCAACTGGGCCCAGGACAGGCTCAATGTCCTCGGTATCGCCGGCAACGGCGCCAGCGCCGAAGTGCTGGAGCAGGGCGGCATCAAGCAGATGGATATTTTCATCGCCGTCACCGACATGGACGAGGTCAACATCCTTGCCTGCCTGCTGGCCCGTGAATACGGAGTCAAGACCCGCATCGCCCGCGTGCGCAGCATCGAATATTCCTCCCAGGGTGCCGTGCTGTCGAAGGAAAAACTCGGCATCGACCTGCTGATCAACCCCAAGGATGCCGTCGCCGAGGAGATGATCAAGATCTCCTCGCGCCAGGGCGCCTTCGATGTGGCGGAATTTGTCGAAGGACAGATCCAGTTCCTCGGCTACCGCATCAACGAAAAAAGTCCCCTGTGCGACCTGACACTGAAGGAACTCGGGGAAATTCGCGGTATGTACCGCTTTGTTGTTACCGCCATCACCCGCGGCGAGCGCACCATCATCCCCCGGGGCGACGACACCATCATGGCGGGCGACAGTATCTTCATTTTCGCTCACCAGAACGATCTTCCTGCGATTCAGTACATTCTTCAGCCGGAGCAGGAGAAAGCACTCCGCTCACGCAAGGCGTTTATCCTGGGAGGCAGCGCCATAGGGATGAAGATCGCGCAGGAGCTTGAAGAACTGCGCTTCGACGTTCACCTGATCGATCACGACATAACACGCTGCGAGGAACTGGCGTCAAAACTCAACCGCACCATGGTCATCCATACCGAGGGCACCGATATTCGGACTCTGGTCAGCGAAGGGATCGAGGGCGCCGATGTCTTCATGGCGGTGACGGGAGACGATGAGACCAACATTCTGTGTTCGCTGCTGGCCAAAAAGCACGGTGCACGTCGCGGCCTGGCCCTGGTCAACAAGCCGGAGTATCTCAACCTCGCCCCATCGCTGGGGGTCGACGCCTGTGTATCACCGCGACTGGCGGCGGGGGCGGTGATCCTCAAGCATGTACGGCGCGGCGGGGTTCTGTCTCTCGCCACGGTGGAAGGCAGCAACGCAGAGGTGCTTGAAATCGAAGTGCCCTCAGAATGTCCCGTCGTCAATACTGCACTGAAAGATCTGACTTTTCCTCAGGGCGCCATCATCGGGGCCATCATGCGCCAGGGTAACTATATCATCCCCACTGGCGAAACGCAGCTTCAACCGCTGGACCGTGTGGTCATCTTCACCCTTCCGGAAGCCCTGCCGAAGGTTGAAGGCTATTTTGGTTGAGGATTCACCATGAATTTCTTCCTGGTTCTGCGCATTCTCGGCGCCTTGGCGCTGTTTCTGTCTGCCACTCTGCTGACCCCCATCCCGTTCTCGCTGTTTTACCAGGATGGAGCGGCCTGGGCTTTCCTTGAAGCCTCGGCCATCTGCTTCGGCTTCGGCCTGCTGCTGTTCCGCTCTTTTTCCTCAAGGCAGGAAATCTCGGTGCGCGACGGCTTTGCGGTGGTCACACTGGGATGGTCCCTGTTCGCCCTGCTCGGCGCCCTGCCCTTTTTCCTCTCCGGCGCCATCCCCAGCTACCTCGACGCCTGCTTCGAAACCATGAGCGGCTTCACTACAACCGGCGCCACCATTCTGACCAACATCGAGGTCCTGCCCGAGAGTATCCTGCTGTGGCGGGCCATGACTCACTGGCTGGGCGGCATGGGTATTATCGTGCTGTCTCTGGCCATTCTTCCCATGCTTGGCGTCGGCGGCATGCAGTTGTTCAAGGCTGAGGTGCCGGGTCCGACGGCAGATCGTCTCAAACCCCGCATCCAGGATACCGCTAAACTGCTGTGGGAAGTCTACCTGCTGCTGACGGTTGCCGAAGTTGTTCTGCTGATGGTGGGTGGCATGTCTTTTCTGGACAGCCTGTGCCATGCCTTTGCCACCCTGGCCACCGGCGGTTTTTCAACCCGCAACGCTTCCGTTGCAGCGTACAACAGCGCCTACATCGACAGTGTCATCACCCTGTTCATGTTCCTGGCGGGGGTCAATTTCGCGCTGCACTATTACGCCCTGCGCGGCAAAGTTTCCGGGTTCTGGAAAAGCGAGGAATTCCGCATCTACCTGTTTCTGGTTCTGGGCGCCACCGGCGTGCTGGTATTTTTCAACCAGGGGACGGTGTATGCTTCCTTTTTCGACAATATTCGCTACAGCCTCTTTCAGGTGACCTCCATTATCACCACGACCGGTTTCGGCACCGCCGATTATGAGCAATGGCCGCTGATCACCCAGTACGTACTGGTATCCCTGATGTTTGTCGGCGGTTGCGCCGGCTCGACGGCCGGCGGCATCAAGGTGGCGCGCATCCTGCTGCTGTTCAAACACGCTCACGTCCAGCTTTATCGCCTGATACACCCTCGGGCGGTCCGTCTGGTCAAGCTGGGGGACCGCCCGGTAGACAGGGACGTGATGCAGGCGATCCTCGGCTTTTTTGCTCTTTTCATCGGCACTTTTGTAGCTGCATCTCTGCTGCTGTCCCTGGCGGGAATGGACCTGGTCTCAGCCGGCGCGGCAGCCATCGCGACCTTGGGAAACATCGGTCCCGGGCTTGGATCGGTCGGCCCGACCGATAACTACGCCCATGTCTCCGTGTTCGGCAAAATGATCCTGACTGGCTGCATGCTGCTCGGACGGCTGGAACTTTTCACCGTCATGGTCCTCTTTTTTCCCTCCTTCTGGCGTCGCTAATCCATGAAAACTCTCGGCAAACCTCTCTACGCCATTGGACTGCTTGCCGCTCTCGGCCTGGGTGGCTGCCGGTTGGAGGACAGGTTTCTTTATTTCCCCGATTCTGAACTGATCACCACCCCCGACCAAAGGGGCCTCGCTTATGAGGATGTAGAACTGATCTGCGAAGACGGCATCTCACTTCATGGCTGGTTTATTCCTGGACAGGATCACCAACCGGTCCTCCTCTTTTTTCACGGCAATGCCGGCAACATCTCGCACCGGCTCGAAAACCTCTACCAGTTGCACCATCAGCTCGGCACCCCGGTGCTGATCATCAACTACCGCGGCTACGGCCCCAGCGTGGGACGGCCCTACGAGCAGGGACTTTATCTCGATGCCAGGGCTGCAAGCGCCTGGCTGACTGAGAGAGGTTATGAGCCGCGGCGGCGCATCTATTTCGGCCGCTCTCTTGGAGCGGCCGTCGCATTGCAGCTCGCACTCGAAGACAAACCAGGCATGCTGGTGATGGAGAGTCCCTTTACCAGCATCAGGGCCATGGGGCGTCATCACTATCCTCTGCTCTATCCAACCCTTGGCTGGCTGGTGACAGCACGCTTCAACAATCTCGTCAAAATCTCCCAGCTCGATATTCCACTGACCATCATTCATGGCCGGCGTGATCGTATTGTTCCACCGACCATGGCGCAGGAGCTGTTCGAACAGGCTCAGGATCCCAAGCAGATTTTCTGGCTCGAGCAGGCCGGCCACAACAATACCCTGTATGCTGAACCAAACAGGTATTGGGAGTTCTGGCAGCAAATCCTGGCCAACCTACACTCAGTGTCCTCCCCCTGAATATGGCGTCAGCATAAATATCTCGTTTGCCAGCATTGCGCTTGTTTTCTGTTAAACTCAATGGTGTTTGGTTTTCATTGGAGGTGGGAGACTGGCTTTTACAAAACCTAAGGAGGAAAAATCATGAGGAAACATTTTTTTCAAAGCGCACTTGTTTTTGCCTGCCTGACGGCGCTTGTCGCATGCAGCAGTGAAGAACGGCAGAAACCCCCTGCTGCTAATACTGAGCAGGCCCAGAAAACAACTGACCAGGCGACACCGACCACCGCCGCGGACCAGGCGGTGGCTGAAGCGAAAAAGGCGGGAGAGCACATCAGCGCTGCCGCTGAAAAGAGTGTTGAAGCTACGGGAGAGGCCGCCGCGACCGCAGGCCAGAAGGTGAAGGAAACTGCTGAACAGGTCAAAGAATCCACCGCTGAAATGGTTGACCAGGCACAGCAGAAAACGGCTGAGGTCGTCGATGAGGGGCGCGCCGCTCTGGACAACGCAGTGCAGGAAGGCAAGCAACTGGTAAGTGAAAGCAAGGAGGCGACCGAACAAACACTGGCAGAGACCGAGCAGGCCGCAGAGGAAGCTGTGCAGGAAGGAGCTAAAACGACAGGTGCCATCGCCACGCAAGTGGCCGCCCCTGAAGTTCTCACCTATGAAGCGATGAATGGAAATGTGACGTTCGACCACCCGATGCACGCAGAAGCCCTCTCCTGCGCCAAGTGCCACGAGGAGATGCCGCCGCAGAAAATCGCGATCGACAAAACCATCGCCCATCAATTATGCACAGGCTGCCATCGCGACATGGGTGCCGGTCCGACTGCCTGCAACGAGTGTCATGTCAAATAATCTTTCAAATTTTAACTGTTAATTCGAAATATCATAACTCGCCGGGGCGCTTGAACGCTCCGGCATTTTTTTAAATTGACGCGGGCAGACCTTCCTTCAGGGTCGGATACTGCCATTTAAAGCCCAACTCGTTCACGATTTTTTGACTGTTCAAAATTCTTGATTCGGTAAAATAGTTGAGCAATAGAGGCTTCATCACTTCCCGTGCACGCTCGAGATCAACTTCTTCTGGAACCGGGATTCCGGTTAGATGTGCTACCGCCTTGAAAAACTTCGTCATGCTGCAGGGCTCCGCGTCACTGACATTGAATATCTGTCCCCCCCTGCCGGCCGCAGCGACGGCCCACAGCGCTCGAGCCAGATCGTCGCTGTGTACGCGACTGGTGGGAGGGGACTGATCCTCACGCAGCAAGGGATGTCCTGCCTTGATGTGGGCAACAGGCAAACGCCCGGGGCCGTAGATATTGGCAACCCGAACCCGCATCACCTCCACGCCCCTTTCTTCCCCCCAGGCGCACAAGCACTGTTCTGCATCCAGCCTGCGCCTGGCACGGGAAGTCACAGGTGAAACGGGGTCTCCCTCGGTCACGGCTCTATCGCCGCAGTCGCCGTAGACACCGCTCGTCCCGAGGTAAACCAGCCGACGAGGCGGCTTTTCAGAAAATACCTTGCAGAAATGACGGGTACGGGGATCCTGAAAACCGCCTCCGGGAGGCGGTGCCAGGTAAAAAACGGTGCTCTTCTTCACAGGGAGATCGGGAAGCATGGAAGGATCATTGAGATCCCCTACCCAGGCGTGAAATCCTTCATTCTCCAGCAATCCGGCCTTGTCGTCGGAACGCGCCAGGGCAACAACCTCCGCCCCCTGAGCGCACGCAAGGCGCCCCACCCGCCGTCCGATATCGCCACAACCGACAATAACCACCCTGTCCATAAAAACCTCTGATTGAAACCGTCCAGCATGGGGTCGTCACTCCCATGACAAGGGGCACTTTTCGCCATCCCTGGCCGTTTGATTGGCGCCCCCCTGGCGCCAAACACCCTTGTCATGGGAATGACGACCCCGCGAGTTGAATAGATTCCTCTGCTTATACCAAAGACTTCATCCTACTGCGAGGACTCACCCTTACGAGCGCCACGCCAGTCGCGAATGCTCCAGGCAAGCTGACTCCACATGCCGCGTAGAAGGCCCACTTCTTCCGAGGTCGGCCGCGCCCGACGAATAATGCTGCGCAATGGTTGCAGAACAGCTTCCGGGCGGGAAGGATTGACAAAAGCAACCCGCGACAGCACGGATTCCATCTCCGCAAACATCCCATTCACCGCCCCCTGCGAGGCCACTTCCGCCGACCCGCTTCTTTCCGGTGTGAGGCAGCGAAGCTTGAAGGCTTCATAAAGAAACACGACCACAGCCTGCGCCAGGTTGAGAGACCCCTGGGCGCCGGCAGAGGGGATGGTCACTGCATGGGTGCATAAGTTCACCTCCGCGGTGGTCAGTCCTGCATCCTCGCGCCCGAAAACAAAACCGGCCCGCCCCGATGGAGAAAGGCCGCCAAACAATGGCCCAATCTCTCCCACCGGCGTCAACTCACCCCTTAAGCGCCCCGCGCGACGGGTTGCGGCAAAAGTGATCTCAAGATCGGCAATCGCCTCCTCAAGGGAGGAGAACAACCGTGCCTGTCCGAGGAGATCGGAGGCAAAGACGGCAAATTTGTGAGCCTCCGGATGGCAGTGAGCACAGGGATTGACCAGGCGAAGTTCATGAGCACCAAAGTTGGCCATGGCGCGGCAGACCATGCCGATATTGCCCGGATGAGCAGGTTCGACCAGGATAACGACCGGTGCCGCGCCGGAATTTTCAGGGTTGGCGCTCAAAGGGTCAGGCTCCCAGCAGAGTGAAGCCCGCCGGCGGAGTGAACGTGCGGGTGCCGAATTCCTGGTCCAGCATCAGCAGCCCCCGTCCGTCGCCATCTACCAGCTTTAGTTTTTTGCATGCCAGGCTGAAAGTGGATTCTTCCTCCACCTGCTCGGTCACAAACCACTGCAGAAAGATCTGCGCAGCATGGTTGCTTTCATCACGGCTGAGATCCATCAGCTTATTGATCCTCTCGGTCACAAACCGCTCATGCTCAAGCGAATATTCAAAAACTTCAAGGGGAGAGGCATATTCAACCCGGGGAGCCTCAATCTCCTGCATAATCGCCCGGCCGCCCGCTTCACAGATGAAATTGAAGAATTTCTCGCCGTGCGTCAATTCTTCCAGTGATTGCGAACGCATCCACACCGCAAAACCGGGCAGATCCTCCGCCTCAAAATAAGCGGCCATCGCCTTGTAGAGATAAGCAGAGAAAAATTCATACTTCATCTGTTCGTTGAATGCATCCTGCAGAGTCTGGCTCAACATGGAATGTCCTCCCGTAAAAGAGTTTTAGAGTTGACCGGCTACAGCTACTTTGCTCCGGCGCACTGTTGGGCGAATGACCAACCGGTTTATGTATTAATTACGAAAAAGGCGAACCCCCGAAGAAGTTCGCCTTTAAATCGTATCATCCGCGCGGCAGATAGCTAGTCATCAAAAACGATGCGCCGCAACCCGTCCAATGCCGTATTCCCCTGGTTGATGTCATCGGTAAAGGGATTGCGGTAACTGTAGGTCATGAAGGTGCAGTCACAGTCCGACGGCAGGAAAGCATCCTGCAGGATGAAGGTCTTGCCGTCCAGCTTGCGCTTAAGCTCCACTTCCCCGGAGCTGATATCGTTGCCGAACATGCTGTAACTGGAATTGGGGCTGTCAAGAAACACGACCTCGCTGACAGAATGCAGGGGCACTTCGATGGCCGTTCCGTTGAGCCAGCCCTTGATGGTGTCGCGGTCGTCAATGCGGTAAAAACGGATTTCCTGCCCTTCGATCGTTACGAACTTTCCAGGGCGTGTGGTTGCTCCGGAAACGACGCCCGCCAGCAGAGTGACGATGATCGCAGGCAGGACGATAAAGCGCAGCCACGTGCAAATTTTCATTTCAAAAGTCTCCTTTATATTGTGTTGATGCAATCGCGGAAATCCGAAGAACAATGAAAATTTTTGTCCCGCGCTCGGCGCGAACACCCGCTGTAGTTAAGTAACGGCACTTCATCGCAGACCGTTTTTCAGGTGCTGATGTATCATGCAGATCCGGATCGCACCCTTCTCCGATGCGACAAATCTAGAAAGTGGAAACGAAGGGACAGGCTCTCAGCCATTAACCTTTTCTAAACGTTTCACCGCCAGCCCTATTCCTTAGCAGTTTTCAAAAAAAAATTCAATGATTTTTCCCTGTCCTGCGCCCTTTCACCAGCGATCAGTTCCTCGGAATTTATCTTCGAACCCTGCAGGATTTCTAGCACACCCGGGGCGGGGTGTGCTAGCATATGTTCACTTGGCCCCGGTCGGAAATCGGGAAACATTGATTTATACTAAGGTTTCTAGCCCTGACCTAAAGCCAACCGCCCATTGCGCAGATAAAGCAACTTATTCATCACGTGAGATAGGAACACTTTTCGACCGATGCAGATCTCTTCCGCCGTTTTTCTGAAAAGCGCACTCAAGCCGGTGCAGTACCCCGAAGCCGACCGACCCGAAATTGCTTTCGCCGGCCGCAGCAATGTGGGCAAAAGTTCCATGATCAACTGCCTTCTCAACCGTCGCGGACTGGTGCGGACGTCTTCCACACCGGGACGCACTCAGATGCTCAACTTCTTCGACATCAATGAGCGCTTCCGTTTTGTCGATCTTCCTGGTTACGGCTTCGCCCGTGTTCCCATGGCGGTCAAAAAAAGCTGGGGTCCCATGATACGGGCTTACCTGGAGAGCCGTTCAACTCTGCGCGGAGTGGTTTTTATTCTGGATATCCGGCGGATTCCAAGCGAAGAAGATCTGCGCCTGCTCGACTGGCTGGAAGAATACGGCTGCCCGACTATCATGGCGGTCACCAAATCGGACAAGCTTGCGCGTAGCCGGCGCGACAGGCAAATCGAAACCATTGCCTCGACCTGCGGCCTGCCTGTCGATGCCTTTACCCTTTTTTCCGCCACCACCCGCCAGGGAAAAGACGAAATATGGGAGCGCATCGAAACCGCGCTTGAACAGCCGACTCCATCGGCATAAGCAGCTCAGCCCTGCGTTGCCTTGATAGCAGGGCATGGTATCCTGAATCAGAGGCGATGCAGAACACAACCCCGCCAATTTGGCGAGATTGTGCAGACAAAGATGAATCTCCTCTCCAAAACAACAAATCCGCTGAATTGCAACGTCGACCCAAGGTTTAAGAAGGAAACAGTTCATGAGCAGAAAAATCTTTGTAGTAGGTGCAGGAGTTGAAGGGCAGGAAGGATTCAGTCGTCGGACCCTTCAACTGATCGAGAGTGCCTCGCTGCTGGTCGGATCACAGCGACAACTGGATCTTTTCCCTAATTACAAGGGAGAAAAGAAACCGATCGGCGACAACCTGGCAGAGGTGGTCGACCTGCTTCAGTCCTCACGGGAAACCGTGGTTATTCTGACCTCGGGCGATCCGCTCTTTTTCAGCATCGGGCGCGACCTGTTGCGAAACCTGCCCCGTGACGAGATGGAATTTATACCCAACGTCAGCTCCATCCAGTATGCATTCGCCAAGATAAAGGAGCCGTGGGATGACGCCGTGTTTATTTCAGCGCAGGGCCGAGGCCTGAAGAAGGCCGTAGATCGCATCGTGGCAAACGACAAGGCGGCCATTCTCACAGATCCGGTCAATACGCCGGCCGCCATTGCGGCAGAAATGGTAGCGCGTGGCCGCGACGGCTATGCCGCCTATCTGTGCGAGGAACTCGGCACCGCCGACGAGCGGATTATCGACACGGATGTCAAAGGCCTGCTGGAGATTGAAGCCGCGCCGCTGAATGTTTTGATCCTCATCAAGGAATACGAAGGAGAGGGCGAGGAGCACATCCCCACTCTCGGCATTCCGGATGAGGAGTTTTCCGCCGTCAAAAAACTGATCACCCGTGAAGAGGTGCGCGTCATCTCGCTGGCCAAGCTGCAGCTGCGCCACGACATGACCCTGTGGGATATCGGCGCCGGATCAGGCTCCATCAGCGTCGAGGCCGACCACCTGCTCCCCAACGGACGGGTGTTCGCGGTGGAGCGCAACCCCCAATGCCTGCATTTTCTGCGTGAGAATCTCGGCAAGTTCAATACCCGCCATGTGGCTCTGGTGGAAGGGGAAGCCCCGGACTGCCTGGAAACCCTGCCCGATCCGGACCGCGTTTTCATTGGTGGTTCCGGCGGCAACCTGTGGGAGATCCTTGAAACCGTCGACGGCCGCCTGCCTGCCGAAGGTCGGGTCGTGGTGAACGCCGTGACCCTCGATACCCTGACCGCCGCCATCGAGTTTTTCGAGAATGCAGGCTACGAGCTTGAAGTCACCACGGTCAATATTGCCCGCACCCATCCGCTGACCGACTACAAACTGTTCGAGGCCCATAATCCTGTGTTTGTGCTGAGCGCCGACAAACTGTAATCAAAAAACCACCGTAACTCTTCAGGATGCCCGAATTTTGTTCTCCAGAAAGGCGCGAGCAGCGCAGAAGCGCAGCATACATCAGTTATGTGAGCATTTGAGCAGCACAGCAACGCCGCTGGGGGCAAAAGGCGGGTGGACCGAATAGTTACAAATCGCCGGGAGTTGCCATGTCAGGCTGGTTGATTCTAAGCGCCTTTATCCTGAGTCTCGTACTCATCGAACCGCGCCGCATACCCCATCCAGTCATCGGCATCGGGCGCCTGGTTGAAAAGCTTGAAATAGCGCTGGCAGTCCTGGAAAACAGGCGGCGTGCCGGAATTCTGCTCGTTGTTCTGACCCTGTCGCTGACCGGTGCGGGAACTGCTCTGGTTCTGTGGGCGGCATCCGCCATCCACCCCTTTGTGGCCGCAGTGGTTGCTCTTTGGATCGCCTACACAGGTTTTGCCCTGCGCTCATTGCACAAGGAGACCGCCGAGGTGATCGCCCTGGTGCAGTCAGGGCGGTTGTCCGAAGCGCGACGCGCCCTGTCCCTGATCGTCGGCCGTGAGACCCGCACCCTTAATGAAGAAGAGATCATCAAAGCCTGCATTGAATCGATGGCCGAGAACACCTCAAGCGGCCTGGTTGCGCCCCTGCTCTACCTGAGCCTGGGCGGGCCTGTCGCGTTGATGGTTTACAAAGCGGTGACAACCCTCGACAGCATGGTGGGATATTTGACCGAGCGCTATCGTGAACTGGGGTGGGCAGCGGCCAGATTGGACGACCTGGCCAACTGGATTCCGGCCCGCCTGACCGGACTGCTGATGATACCGGCAGCGTTTTGCCTGGGGCTTAACGGCTTCAACGCAGTGCGCATCATGCTGCGCGATGCGCGCAAGCACCGCAGCCCCAATGCCGGTTGGCCGGAAGCTGCAGCAGCAGGCGCCCTGGGTGTCCAACTGGGCGGCCCGGCGATCTATTTCGGCGAGCAAACGGATAAAGCCGTTCTCGGCGAACCGGATCGCTCGGCCACCCCCTCCGAATACCACCGCATGGTCCGCCTCACGTATATAACCGCAGCGCTGGCGCTGATCCTCGGCCTGTTGCTTCACACCTGGATTTGGAGATAATCCGCGGGGAGTTTCATTCTTGCGGAGGGCCCAGGTATTGGCAGGGAACCTCGATTCGAATGATCTGGCCGCGACGCTCGATGAAGATCTGCGGCTCAAGCAGCATAGGAAGGTAATCCTCCCCTTCGCAGCTCACTTCGTAATGCCCGCTCAAATCAAGGCCGGGGATAAAGGCCGGCACCTGGTATTCGATCTCATCCACGGTGCAGATAATCTCGCCATGCAGACTGCGCTCACCGGGGTCGCGCCGATTGTTGCCGTTGTCGTCACGAAAGGCCTGAATGATGAGTTTTCCACGGTCAGTGGGCAGCTCCGGCGGGGAACCGAAAAACAGGTTCAGGAGATTGCCCCGCCCTCCGGGACGCTCCTCGATCCTGAACTGCTCGGAAGTCTCCTCCGCCGCCTCATCCTGAGCTTCAACGGCGACTGCAGCCAGGCCAAGAATCCCGGCCAGAAAAAAAACCAAAAAAATGCGTATCGACAAAAAAATGGCTCCCGGTCATTTTCCCAAAATTGTGAATGGCTTTTGCTCCGGCCGTCATTATACCGGTTACCGGCCCGAATTGCACGACCCCACAGGATTAATCAGCCAAAGCGGCCGACACCAGGCGTCAGCGCGTCTGTTTTTCCATCTCCACCAGGTACTTCCAGTACTTCATCGGCATGAAACTGCGCTGCTGGCGCGGGTTGAGCCGTTCGCCGATGGCAACCCGGCGGAAGAACGTCTGCCATAAATACTGCCAATGGCGCTCATCCTCCGTGAACTCCGGTGCCTCTTCCAACTCCAGGTCTGCCAGAATCCAGCCGCCGCCATCGTAGAGCACGCCCTTCTCCCGCCGCACGTCATGAATCAGCCAGCGCTCCTTGGCCAGGCGAACGGAAAAATGGGGCGCCACTAGTGGCAGAATGAAATGGTCGGGCTCCATGGGAGCATAAAGCACGCCGTCCCGCGTTTCACGAAAACGCAGCAGCCCCTTGAAGCGGTAAGCCTCACTGCGCACCCGCTGCGCCGTGCGATGCATCTGGTCCACGTCGGGATGGGCAATATGCCGGTCGAGAGCGCGGCGGAGCTTCCATCCCAACGCGAGATAGCGGTAGATCAGCATCTCAACACCCCGGGTTTCGGAGAGAAAGGCGTGCCGGATAAAAAGCTCAGTTTCGGGAGAGAGATGGTCGCGTATTGCACTGAGCAAGGCATCGACGCGGGAAAGGTCTGTCTCCACCCGGACCGCGTCCTCGAAAAGCGTTTCCTGAACCGGCCGGCGGGGCTGGATGTCGGCAACCTCTTCCCGCCAGGAGAAGACGCGGTGCAGCACGGTCAACAACCCCGCGAAGCTGCCGTCATAGCGGTAGGTCATCACGATGTGATCCTCATAGCTCGCCGGTCACCGTCGCGGCAAAATGATCAGCGTCGCCGGAGGTCGCTTCGAACAGCTCAAGCTGCTGTGAACGGCTTTTTTTCGGCGCCGGCAGGGCCAGAAGCTGACTGCGCAGGCCGGCCGGTGCCAGATCGCCCTCACCCAGGTAGCGGCCGTTGGCGGTCAGAAAGAACCTTGCGCGTTTAAGAGCCACGCCGAGCCGTTTGAGTCCGTCGAAATCAAGTGGGCCGACACGCCGCGCCCGCAGGATGCGTCGCGCCGAGCGTACACCGACACCGGGCACCCGCAGCAGCAGTTCGTAATCGGCGCGATTGACTTCAAAGGGAAATAGATGCAGATTGCGCAGCGCCCAGCCCGCCTTGGGGTCAAGCTGCGGGTCGAGATCGGGCTGCTCTGCGCTGAGGATCTCGTCGCTGGTGAAGCCGTAGAAGCGCAGCAGCCAGTCCGCCTGGTACAGGCGATGCTCGCGCAGCAGGGGCGGTTCGGGAATTGCCGGAAGGCGGGTGTCGGAACTGACGGGAATAAACGCGGAGTAGTAGACCCGCTTGAGATCCATGCGCCGGTAAAGGGACTCGGACAGGGCAAGGATCTGTCGGTCGCTCTCCGGTGTGGCGCCGACGATCAGCTGGGTACTCTGTCCGGCTGGCGCATAAGTGGGAGCCTTGCGGTTTTTGCGCCGCTCGCTGCGGCTGTCGGCGATCAGGCGACCGGCCTGGGCCATAGGCTGCAGTATGAAGGCGCGCCTTTTCTGCGGGGCCAGCAGCCCCAGGCTCTGCTCGCTTGGCAGCTCGATATTGATGCTGACCCGGTCGGCGTAACGACAGGCGTCGTCCACCAGCCGCACATCGGCCCCCGGCACCAGCTTGAGGTGGATATAGCCGCCAAAGCGCGAATCTTCGCGCAGGAGACGGGTCGCCTCAATGAGCTGTTCCATGGTGTGATCCGGCGATTTGATCACCCCGGTACTTAGAAACAACCCTTCGATGTAATTGCGCCGATAGAAATGGACCGTCAACTCGACCACCTCAGCCGGCGTCAGAGTGGCGCGGGGGACATCGTTGCCGGCCCGATTGACGCAGTAGGCGCAATCGTAGATGCAGGCGTTGCTGAGCAGGATTTTCAGCAGTGAGATGCAGCGCCCGTCTGCCGACCAGCTGTGGCAGATTCCCGAGCGCGATCCGCTGCCGGATCCGCTGGAATTAGAGCGCCCGCTGCCGCTCGACGCGCAGGAAGCATCGTACTTGGCACTGTCGACGAGAATTTCGAGTTTTTTCTGCAGCGAATCGATCATGGACAGAACCTTCTGCTTAAAATTCAGCCCCATTATCCCATCCCGTCATGACGGAATAAGTCACAGTCCCCGAATTTTGTCGCGGCAATGGTTCAGTCTTCACGCAGATAAACCGCCGGCTTCTGCCCCAGTGCCTTCCAGGTTCCCAGCAGTCCCAGCGCCAGGGTCAGCAGGATTCCGGAGGCCAGGGTTGCCAGCACCGACAGGGGATGCAGACTGAACTGCACATCCATCAGCCCTTCCAGAATCCCGTAGGCCGCCACCCCGCCCACCAGCAGGCTGATCACCCCGGCGGCTGCGCCGAGCAGCACAAACTCGCCGGCAAAAGCACCGAGGATGTCACGCCGGGTCGCCCCGCACACCTTGAAGATCACCGCATCCTGGATGCGCCGATGCTGATCGGCCGACACCGCCCCCGCCAGCACCAGGAAACCGCTAACCAGCGCCACGGCCGCCATGGCCCGAAACGCAGTACCGAAGCGCTCAAGGGTGCGTGACACATTGGCCAGCACCTCCCGGACACCGATGGCGGACACATTGGGAAAGCGGTCGATCACCTCTCGCAACAATTCTGTCTCCCGTTCCTGAGACACATAGGCGGTCGCGATGGAGGTCTGCGGCGCACCCTCAAGCACTCCCGGAGAAAACAACAGGGCGAAATTGAGATTGAGAGTGGTCCAGTCCACCTCGCGCAGACTGGTGATCTCGGCGGTGATATCACGCCCGAGAATGTTGACCGTCAGAGTATCGCCGACACCGACCCCGAATCCTGCGGCCACATCTGCGGTCAGCGAAACCAGGGGCTCGCCCCGGTAATCGGAAGGCCACCAGCGGCCGGCGGTCAGCTCGGTGCCGTGGGGAAGGTCCTCGGCATAGCTCAGAAAACGGTCGCCGCGAACCGCCCACTGTACATCGGGTGCAATCCGCGCCTCCTCCACCGGGGTGCCGTCAATGGCCACGATACGGCCACGCAATGTGGGGAAACGTTCGCTGCGCGCCAGACCGGCAAAGGCGTTCAGCGTCTGTTCGAAAGATGCGACCTGATCCGGCTGGATATCGAGGAAGAAATAGGCGGGCGCGTCGTCGGGCACCGTATCGTCCACCAGTCGGGTGAGGCTGGCCTGCACCAGAACCACGATAACCAGCGCAGTCAAACCGAGGCCGAGCGAGAACACGGCGCTGCCCGCGGGAGAACCGGGGCGATGGATGTTGGCCAGCGCCAGCCGCAGACTCGGCGCCTTCGGGCGAGGCGCATGTCGCGCCCCCAGAATGACCAGGGCCGCCAACCCCCGGAAGATGACAAAGCAGGCCAGCGCACCGGCAATAAACCACAGGGCCAGGCGCCGGTCGGAACTGGTCGCGACGGCCAGCAGGGCCAACCCCGAGGCGAACACCCCGATGGCGGCCCAGGTCCCCTTGCCCGGCGACATGCGCAGGGTGTCGACGTAACCCCGGAACAAGGCCGAAGGAGGCACACGCCGGGCCACGCCCAGCGCCTTCAGGGAAAACACCAGCGCGATCAGCAGTCCGAACAAGGCCGCGCTGAGCAGCGGGCCGGGATAGAGCCCCGGACGCAATGGCAGCGGCAGGACATCACCCGCCAGCTTCACCGCAATCCAGGGGACGGCCGCACCGGCCGCCAGTCCGGCGGCGGCGCCCAGAGCGCCGAGAACCAGCACCTGCAGCAGATAGGCGGCAAAAATCACCCTGCCGCCGGCGCCGACGCATTTCATGGCGGCGATATGAAACACCTTGCCGTCGAGATAGCCTCGCACCGCACCTGCCACGCCGACGCCGCCCACCAGCAGGGCACACAACCCGACCAGAGTCAGGTTAAGGGTCATGCGCTCAATTATCATGCGTACTCTCGGCGCGGCTTCTTTCCAGCTCCGCAGACGCCAGCCGGCATCGGGAAAGTGCTTCTGCAGCTCGCTTTTCAGATTTTCAACATCGGATTGGGGCGGAAGGCGCAGGCGATAGGAATAAGTCACCAGGCTTCCCGGCTGCAACAGGCCGGTGGCATCAAGGGCGGCACGACTCACCAGCAATCTCGGTCCCAGGGTGAAGGCCTGTATGGAGCGATCCGGCTCATGAGTCAGCACGCCGCGGATACGAAAACGGGCAGCGCCGAGAAGTATCTCGTCACCCACCTGCACATCAAGGCGTTCCAGCAATGCCCGTTCCGCCAGGGCCCCAAAAAGATCGTGGCTGCTCTGTGCCAGCGCCGCCGACAACTCCATCTGCGGATCTGTGGCGACTCTGCCATGCAACGGATAAGCCTGATCGACGGCTTTTACCTCTACCAGCAGACGCCGGTCGCTCGAGGGTGCACGCGCCATGGCCCGCAGATCCGCCACCTGGGAAACATCGCCGGCAGCGGTGAAAAACTGCTGCTGCGCTTCACTCATCTCGCGATGGTTGAGGCGGGCCTCAAGATCTCCTCCAAGAAGGGCCCGGGCATCGGACAACAGCCCCGAGCGGGCGGCAGAGGAAAAAGACCCCACTGCGCTGATGGCGAAAACGCCGAGAAACAGGCATGCGAGAAAGACGCCGAAACCGCGCAACCCGCCGCGCAGCTCCCGTCGCGCGATACGCCAGGCCTGGGGCAGCAGAGGTGGAGAATTCATGACGGACTCCTGGTGCTTTCAAGCAGGCGCCCGTCCACCATTTGCAGGCGGCGTGCGCAGCGCGCCGAGAGCCGCTCATCGTGAGTAACCAGAATCAGGGTGGTCCCCTGCTCGGCCTGCAGCCGGAACAGAAGATCCATCACCTTCTCGCCCGTTTCCAGATCTAGATTGCCGGTCGGCTCATCCGCCAGGATCAGCGACGGGTTGGCGACAAACGCCCGCGCCAGCGCCACACGCTGCTGCTCTCCGCCGGAAAGCTGGCCGGGAAAATGGTCGACGCGCTCCTGCAGCCCCACCGCGGCCAATGCCTCAAGAGCACGCGGCTGCGCATCCTGCTCGCCAGAAAACTCCAGCGGCAGCGCCGCGTTCTCCAGTGCGGTCATGGTCGGCACCAGGTGAAAAGACTGAAAGACAATACCGACATGTTCACGCCTGAAGCGGGCCAGTTCATCCTCGTCAAGACCGGAGAGATCAACTCCGGCGACCCGGATGCGTCCGGCCGTGGCACGCTCCAGTCCCGACATCGCCATCAGCAGCGTGGTCTTTCCCGCTCCCGACGGGCCGACGATGCTCAGGGTCTCACCGCGCGCCACCTCCAGATCGACACCGCGCAATATATTGACCCGACCGCCGCCGCCGACTAAACTCAACTGCAGACCTTTCAACTCCACGATGGATAGGGACATGACGACCTTTCTTGTTCGATTTTTATTGCTGCTGTCACTGGTTGCGCCTTTTGCCACCATCAGCTATGCCGATTCGCTGCACGATTCCCCTCTGCACCTTCTGGTTCTCGGCGACAGCCTCACTGCGGGCTACGGGCTTGACGCCCGGCAGGCGTTTCCCGCACGGCTCGAACAGGCCCTGCAGGAACGCGGCTGGCCGGTCAGGGTCACCAACGCCGGCGTCTCGGGCAGCACCACCTCGGGAGGGCTGGCTCGCCTGGAGTGGAACCTGGCCGACAAGCCGGACCTGGTATTGGTGGAACTCGGCGCCAACGACGCCTTGCGCGGCCTCGACCCGGCCCGCACCGAGGCCAATCTCGACGCCATCCTGACCCTGGTGAAGGACCGCGGCGCCTACCCGGTTCTGGCAGGCATGAAGGCGCCGCGCAACCTCGGGCGCAATTATACCGAATCTTTCGACCGGATCTACCCGCGCCTGGCGGAAAAACATGCGGCCCCCCTCTATCCATTTTTTCTGGAGGGTGTGGCGGGAAAGACCGAACTCAACCTGGAAGACGGCATCCATCCCAATGAACGCGGAGTGGATGTCATTGTGGCGGGAATCACCCCCGTTGTGGAACAGGCCCTTGCCGAGGTCTGCCATGCGCAGACTCGCGAAGATTGCCCTGAAGACTGAATTCACACTGAGCACGCAGGGCGGGAAATGTTTGCCGCAGCGAATTAAAGGGAGCGCCCGCGGTATTCTATGCCGAGCAGGGTGATGTCGTCTTTGATCGGCCGTGCTCTGCCGAACGCATGCAACGCCTCAATCATCTTTTCACACACCGAATCGAGATCGCGTTTTTTCAACTCCTGCACCTTGCGAAAGAAACGCCGCTCACCGAACAGCTCAAGGCGGCCGTTGCTGTGCTCGGTAATACCGTCGGAATAAAGATAGAGGCGATCACCGGGCTGCATAGACACCTCCCCCTCATTGAAAGCCCCCAGGCCTTCAATGCCGATCAACCCTCCCCCCTCGTCGAGGGTTTCCAGAGATCCGTCCGCTCTGAGCAACACCGGAGGCGGATGCCCGGCGTTGCAGTAGCGCACCCGCCCCGTTTCAATATCGATCAGCAGGTAGGTGATGGTAAAGAATTTTTCGAAACGCTCAAAAGGGAACTCCTTCTCCAGTGACGCCATGACCTCGGCCGGGGCCGGAATGCGATAATAGGGATCACTTTCGATGCGCTGCTTGACAATGCGCCCCGAGTGAGGCGAAAGGCTCTGGCTGACGGAAACGCTGACCATGGCCGCAGACACCCCATGCCCGCTGACATCGAACAGGTAGGCCATCAGCGTCTTTTCATCCAGGCGCATGACGTTGAAAAGATCCCCCCCGACCTGTTCGCAGGGGAGGAAACGGTAGGCAAAGCTCAGAGTGTCGACTTTCGGTAGCCGCTGAGGCAGGAGATTTTTCTGGATCTGGGCGGCGGCCCGCAGACTTTCATTGTATTCGCGCTGTTTGCGCCTGAGCATGTCGTGAGCGAGCCCCAGCTCATGACCCAGTCGCCGGATCCTGACCAGATCCCCGACCCGTGCAGCAAGTTCATCCACATCGTTCGGATGGTGCACTATGCCCATTGCCCAGGGCAATCGCTTGCGTATGGTTGAGGAAGGTTCTCCCGTATTGGAAAAGACCAGGCATGCCGTCTCGCGCTGACTGCAGAATTTCGCGACCTCGTCCCAATATTCACCCCGATCGTTTCCGGAAAGTGCAGCATCGAGCAGCAAAACCGCCGGCGAATCCTCCAGGGCCTCAAGCAGAGAAGAGGTATCGGCGCACTGCCGCACGAAGTACCCCTGTTCGCGCAGGGCAGAGCACATGGTGCGACGTTCATCGTCCCGGGTGTGGGCAATCAGTATTTTTTCCGACATGCGGAGTCCTTGATTATCGATTTATTCCAACACCATCATAAGCCCTTCTAACGCCCTGTCAATCTCCTGAAAGCGGTGCTGAAAAACCATCAGATGCCGACAGCGGCTCTCCACCCAGATGACAACGAGTTTGGGGACGATATGATAAAGTATAATACATCGAGTGTCCTTTGTGCTGAATCACAACTCCCTTTCCAATGAAAGACGACCTGCGATGGTTCAACAACCGCTGCTGCAGCTGGATTTATTGACCAAGAGCTACCGGGAAGGCGACAGCCTGCGCACGGTTTTCAGCGACCTCAGCGCCTCTTTCCATCCGGGCGAGTGCGTGGCGCTGCTGGGGCGCAGCGGTTCGGGCAAATCGACCCTGCTCAATCTGATCAGCGGAATCGATCGGCCCGACGCCGGGGACATCATCTTCGACAAAGTTCAGCTCAACCGGCTCAGCGAACACGAGCGCACCCTGTTTCGACGTCACCATATCGGCTTCGTCTTCCAGTTTTTCAATCTTATCGGCACCCTGACGGTGCGCGAGAACCTGCTGCTGCCGCTGGAGCTGACGGGAAAACTGACCGCTGATCGCAAAAAGCGGGTCGACCATATGTTGGCGGAGGTCGGTTTGGCCGACCGGGGGGAGAGCTTCCCCGACCGCTTGTCCGGCGGCGAACAGCAGCGGGTGGCGATCGCCAGGGCGCTGATCCATGAGCCGCGGCTGGTTCTGGCCGACGAGCCGACCGGCAACCTCGATGCCGAAACGGGCAACCAGGTGCTGGAGTTGCTCGAGCGCACCACCCGCAAGGCCGGGCACGCCATGATCCTCGTTACGCACAGCGCCGAAATCGCCGCCCACGCCGACCGCGTTCTGACCCTGCGCAACGGCACCCTTGAAGAAAAAATCCGGGAGCCGTCCCCATGATCCTGGCCCGCGCCACCCTGCGACAGACCCTGCGCCACCCCCTGCAGTGGATCCTGGCAACCATCGGCGTCGCTCTGGGGGTGGCAGTCGTCATCGGCATCGACCTGGCGAACAGCAGCGCCGAGCGGGCGTTTCGCCTTTCGGCTCAGACCCTTTCCGGCAGCGCGACCCATCACATCGTCGGCGGACCGACCGGGCTCGACGAGAAAATCTACCGCCGCCTGCGGGTCGAACTCGGTTTTCGTTTCAGCGCTCCCGTGGTGGAAGGATATGCCAGCCTTAAAGAGACTGATCCGCCGCGCACCGTACGACTGCTGGGGGTGGACCCTTTCGCTGAATCTCCCTTTCGCAGCTACACCTCCGCCCTGGAAGATTCCTCCGCCGTCGGTCAGTTACTGACCCAATCGAACGGCGTCTTTCTCACCGACAACAGCGCCCGCCAAATTGGGCGCGCTACCGGACAGACCCTGACCGTGGAAGCGGCCGGCCGCACCGTTGACCTGCAGATTCTCGGGACTCTGGACCCGCGGGACCAGACCACCGAGGCCGCCCTGGCGGATACGATCATCACCGACATCGCCACCGCCCAGGAGGTTCTGGCGCAGATTGGACGGCTGTCCCGCATCGAACTGATCATCGCCGACGATGCGAGCGCGGCTGGTATCCGTTCTGAAATAGAGTCGATTCTGCCCCCCACCGCCTCCCTGGTACACGCCTCGGTACGCAGCGAGACCATGGCGCAGATGACCCGCGCCTTTCAACTCAACCTGACGGCGCTGAGCCTGCTGGCGCTGGTGGTCGGCATGTTCCTGATCTACAACACCATGACCTTCTCGGTGCTGCGCCGCCGCACCCAGCTTGGCATTCTGCGCACTCTGGGCGTTACCCGTCGACGCATATTCCTGCTGGTGCTGGGCGAAGCGCTGACCGTGGGCGCGGCAGGGAGCATTCTCGGCCTGCTGCTCGGATATGCCCTCGGCCACGGGCTGCTCGGCCTGGTCACCCGCACCATCAACGACCTGTATTTCGTCCTCCAGGTTCGCGACCTGACGCTCTCCCCCTGGTCGCTGAGCAAGGGGCTGGTGCTCGGGCTCGGGGCAACCCTGGCGGCTGCCGTGGTACCGTCTCTCGAGGCAACCCGCTCCCAGGCACGCGTCGTCATGGCCCGCAGCGCACTGGAGAGCCGCCACCGGCATCGCCTTGTTCCGTTGGTTTCCGTCACTGGGGCCGCCCTGCTGGCAACCGGCGCAGGGGCGCTTGCGCTCCCGGGCAAAAGCCTGCTGGTGGGATTCGGAGCGCTGTTCGTGCTGATCAGTGGCTATGCCTTGATCGTACCGGTCCTGATGATCGCCCTGATGAAAGGGTTGCAGAAAATCTTCAATCCCCTTGCTGGAGTCCTGGGACGCATGGCCCTGCGCGCCCCTCTGGCGTCTCTGAGCCGCACCGGGGTTGCGACGGCAGCCCTGGTGGTGGCCGTCGCCGCAACCGTCGGCGTCGGAATCATGATCAACAGCTTCCGGCTCACCGTCGACCAGTGGCTCAACAGCTTCCTGCGCGCCGATATCTACATCACCGCTGCCGGAGGCGATGTAGATGCACAGCGCACCCCCCTGCCGCAGGAGGTGATCGATCAGATCTCCGGCACGGAAGGGGTCGAAAAGGTCACTCATGCCCGTCACCTGCGCATGGAAACCGGCGACGAACCTTTTGAGCTGTTCGTCGCAGAGATTCCGAGGGCCAGCTTTGACGGCTACTGGTTTGCCGAGGGCGCGCGGGAAGAGATCTGGCAGGAGTTCGACCGGACGACAGCGGTCATTATTTCGGAACCTTTCGCCTACCACCGCGACCTCGAGCGCGGCGACATCCTGGAGATGCAGACCGCGAAGGGGCCGGTGTCCTTTCGGATCGCCGGCGTCTTTACCGACTACAGCTCCGACCGCGGCCGCGTCACCATCCGAAGGGATCTCTTCGAGCACTACTGGGGCGACCCCGGCAGCGACGCGCTCGGTCTCTACCTGGAGCCGGACGAAGAGGCCGAAGCCGTGGCGGAGACTCTGCGACGTCATGCCGCAGTCGGTCAACAGATCCTGGTCTACTCCAATCGGGCGCTGCGGGAATCGTCCCTGGCGACCTTCGACCGGACCTTCGCCATTACCGGGGTGTTGCGGCTGCTGGCCGTGATCGTGGCCTTTGTCGGGATCCTCAGCGCCCTGATGGCTATGCAGATCGAGCGCTCGCGCGAGTTGGGAATCCTGCGCGCCCAGGGGCTAACCCCACGGCAACTGTGGGTCATGGTCAGTACGGAAACGGGCCTGTTGGGGCTGATTGCAGGACTGCTGGCCCTGCCGCTGGGGATCATCCAGGCCCTGGTCCTGATTCTGGTCATCAACCGCCGCTCTTTCGGCTGGACCATGCAGACCGCCATCACCGGCGACATCCTGTGGCAAGCGATTCTTCTGGCCGTCGGCGCTGCCATCCTGGCCGGCATCTACCCCGCCTGGCGCATGGCCCGTTCCGCGCCGGCGCTGGCGTTGCGGGAGGAGTGAATCATGCCTGGTAGAGCCTCGGCCTTGTTTATACTGATCATGCTTTACCTGCTGTGTTGCGCGGCAGGCTGTCGCTTCTCTGACGAAGGAGAGCCTGCTTCTTCCCGGCTGGAAGTCGGGCGCACCCTGGGCGCCGAAGAAGACACCGGCTATGCCCGCGCCCTGGAAACCCGAGAATTCGCGTTTCCCCGCGACCATGGCCCACACCCGGACTTCAAAACCGAATGGTGGTATTACACTGGAAACCTCGAGGATGAAGAAGGACGGCGCTTCGGCTACCAGCTGACCTTCTTCCGCATCGCCCTGGCTCCGCAGGCGATTCGCCGCCCCTCGAGCTGGGGAACCCGCCAGGCCTACATGGCCCATTTCGCCCTCACCGACGTTGCCGGCGACCGCTTTTTCTACGATGAGCGCTTTGCCCGCGGAGCCATGGGACTGGCCGGAGCCGAGGGCGCACCGTTTCATGTCTGGCTGGAAGACTGGCAGGCCCGTGGACCGGCGGAAACCTTCCCCATGGAGCTGTCGGCAAGCACGGATACGGGGGCCATTGAACTGTCTCTAGAACAAGGCAAGCCGGTCGTCCTTCAAGGCGAAAAGGGCCTGAGTCAGAAGAGCGCCGAAGCGGGAAATGCTAGCTACTACTATTCGCTGACACGAATGCCCACGCAGGGCCGAATCCGGATTGAGGGAAAGCAGTACGAGGTCCGCGGCAGCAGCTGGCTGGACCGCGAATGGAGCACCAGCGCTCTGGCTGCCGATCAGCAGGGGTGGGACTGGTTCGCCCTGCAGAGCGGCGATGGCCATGAACTGATGTACTACCAGCTGCGCCGCCAGGACGGATCGGCAGACCCGGCCAGCCGCGGGGTGCTGGTTTTCCCCGACGGCAGCACCCTTTCCCTGCAGAGTGAGCAGCTTCACCTGGAGGCGATTTCCCGTTGGCAAAGTCCCCGCGGCGGAAGTTATCCCTCTGGCTGGCGAATGGAGGTGCCTGACCAGGATCTCGAATTGCGGATCACCCCCCTGCTCGCGGATCAGGAACTCGATGTGACGATACGCTACTGGGAGGGCGCAGTGCGTTTTTCAGGGCAATACGGAGATCGGCCCGTCACCGGATACGGCTACGTGGAATTGACCGGTTATGCCGAGAATGAGCGCTGATCCACACGAAAACCGGCCAAGCGCTCCATTCAATTGAGCAGGAAGAAGAGAAGGATCTTGACGGCGAGAATCTTGCCGATCAGTGCCACGGGATAGACGGTGGCGTAAGCCGAGGAGGCATAAGGGGTGCTGGACAGAGAGTTGGCGGCCGCCAGACCCGAGGCGGAGGTCATGGCTCCGACCAGCACACCGAGAAGCCGGGGGAAGCGGATGCGCAGCAGCCACAACCCCAGGGCCGCGCCCGCCACAACCGGCACCAGCGTCACCAGGACGCCTGACAACAGAAGCGGCGCGCCCTGCTGTGAAAGAGTTTCGATGAAGGTAGTGCCGGCAGCGGTCCCCACCGCCGCCATGAACAAGGCCAGCCCCAGATCGCGAATCAGGTTGTTGCCGGTGGAAGGAACCTCCCATATCATCTTTCCCGTCTGATAGCGGGCCCCGAGCAAAAGCCCCGCCAACAGTACGCCGCCGGTGGTTCCCAGGCTCAGGGGACCGATCAGGGGAAGGGGAAGAGTGATCTTGCCCAGCAGCAGTCCAAACAGCAGACCCAGCAAAATGGGCAGCAGACTGATCTCGTAGGTCGCCTTGAGGTCGTTGCCGAGCATGCGGCGGATGTTGCGCAGTGAGCGCTCATCTCCCACCACGTGCAGCACATCGCCCAGATGCAGCATGGTGTTGGCATCGGCGGTCAGGTCGACCCCGTTGCGGGTGATGCGCGCCACCTGCACGTTGAAGACTTCGCGGAAGTTGAAATAACCCAGAGTCGTCCCGGAAAATTCGCGCTTTGATATGATGATGGAGGCCTTGGTGAGAACCCGGTCGAAGGCGATCTCCCCTTCCACCGCCCGACCGATATAGAGCCTCACTTTTTCCAGGTCCTGCGAGCTGCCCACCACCCGTAGATGGTCGCCTTCCTGCAGCACCGTATCGGCTCCTACCAGCACCGGCTCGGTGCTGCCCCGTCGCAACAGGCGGGTGATGGTAACCGGTGCGATACTTTTGAGATATAGATCGGCCACCCGTTTGCCGAACAGGTTGGGGTTGCTGACCTCGATATGCTGGAAGGTAATCGGCGGATGAATCTGCTCCAACTCGCGCGCCAGCCTCTGCTCTTCCTGCTCCATGTCGATGCGCAGCAGGCGCGGCATCACCTTGATCGCCAGGGCCATGCCCACCACCCCGAAGCCGTAGGTCACGCCGTAGGCGGCCGGGGCGCTGGCGTGGCCGACCTGCTCCACCGCCACCGCCAGCGACGGCGTGCTGGTCATCCCCCCCGACAACAGGCCTGCGCCGGTCCCGGCGTCGAAGCCGAACAGCAGGCAGCAACCCCAACTCACCAGGGTCCCCACCGCCGCCATGGCCAGCACCACCACCGACATAACCAGACCGTGCTGTCTGAACGAGGAGACAAACCCCGGACCCGCCTGCAGTCCAACCGCATAGATAAACAGAGCCAGGCCGAGGGTCTGGACCTCCTGCGGCAGGGTCCAGCCGTAATGGCCGAAGGCCAGCGCCACGAAGATCGTGGCCGAGGGCCCGAGGGTGATGCCGGAGACGCGCACGCGTCCGAGCAGTTCACCCAGGGCCATGATCAGCAGCAGCAGGGATATGGGATGATCCAGCAGAGTCAAGGCTTATCGGTTCCCATGCTCAGTAACGGATGCGCGCCCGGTATTCAAGAACGGCCTCTCCTTCGGCCGGCACCTCGATATCCCACGCCGCCAGGGCGGAGGACAGCTTGCGGTGGGGGAAATTCTCCTCCAGGATGCTCCAGTCTCCGGGCAGCGGCTCCTCCACCCGCACAATCTCCGCCTGGGGCTTGGCATTCTTGAGAGTGATGCGCCAGGCCGTCTCGATCACAGGCGACTTGTCGCGCCCCTGGTCCAGCTTGTGATAGTCGGTCTGGACCTTTTCGGCGGTCAGGTCGAAGGAGGAGCCGAGGCGCAGGCGCACCTCTTCATTTTTCGGCGTATGGTCGATGCGGTCCTCGCCGACGAACTGCGCCGTGCCGCGAGAATCGTCCTTGTAGACGCGCATGATCCCCTTGGGCAGAGGAACGCCGAGCCCGTCCTGCTCCCGGTTGTCGAAAGCGACGAACACCGCCACATTGAGTCCGCGCTGGGGTTCGCCGTAGCGCCCGGTGTAGAAATGGGGTGCGCCGCGCAGCACCAGTTCCTTGCGGACCGGCACTCCAGCCGCCGACAGCAGGCTGACCTGCTTGGTCTGGTTGTCACGGATGCTCGTGGGTCGCGCCAGGGTATAAAGATGGTATTCAAACAGGCTCTCTTCCTGAGGTGCCGCATCCTGCATGGCCATCGCCATGCGCGGCTGCGCTTCTGCCCTTCTCATCTTGTCCTGCACCTGCTGCACGTCGCCCGCCACCAGTTGCACCTGTGCATCCCGGAAGAAGGTGCCGCTTCTGTTGGTGAGCGTCACCCAGCCGGAGAGATCGAGCCGGTCGTCGCTCTCGTTGAGGCGGGCCACATAATCGGCGCGCCAGGACAGTCCACCGGACAGGTAGCTCAGCTCAAGTTCGCGCTGCCCGGCGCGGGGATTGTCCAGCAACAGCACCAGCGTCGGACGATCGCGCAGAGTCTCGGGAACATCAGGAAAGACCAGTCGCCCCGGAACCCCCGTTTCAATCCGGTCACCCACCTTCAGAACCGGAACGCCATCATTATAAGCCAGAACGGTAGCAGCCTGTGTCTGTTCGGCGCCGCTGGTGGGGTGGGTTCGCACCAGCAGCACGTCCCTGCCGACGTACTTTTCCAACAGCTTGTCGGGGGTCAACAGGTCGAAGTCAAAGTTCTGCTCGACAACCCGCAGAGCTGAGTTTCCGTCGCGGGTCCGCAGCAGGGCGGTTTCCGGGCGGATGCGAGCGCTGACTTCGCGCACGGCGAGGCGCGTCTCACCCTGTGGCAACTCCACCTCACGCCGATCGCGGATCAGGGCCAGGTCCTCATTGTAAATCGTGACGGCCACGGCGGTCTGGTCCTCGAGGGTGGTCGCTGTTTCGGCAGTCGCTGGCGCCGGATCAAGGCACAGGCCTATCGCTGCGATCATTCCGCAAAAAATAAATAGAAAGGTTTTACGCATTGCATCCTCCGAAAACGAAAAAATTCCCCCGGTCTCAAGGACCAGGAGAGGACTCGATCCAGAATGAACGATTTCAGGATTTCTTCTGGAGACGGTTGCGGTCTGGCGGCGCCATGAATTCCGGGCCGACCGGATCGGTCACCGTCTCGGCGATGATGCGGTCGATCTCCTTCAGATCGTCGGCCTTGAGCCGCCATCCCATGGCTTTGCCTACGCTCTGCACCTGCTCCGGTCGCCGTGCCCCCCACAGGGCGATATCGACGCCATGGTCGAGGATCCACCGCACTGCCAGATGAAGGACATCGGTATCGAAGCGCTCACGGGCAAGGCGATCGAGCTTTTCCACCGCCTGCAGGTACTGTGGATAGCGCTCTGGCTTGAACTTCGGATCGTGACGACGCAGGTCGTCCCCTTCGAAGCGGCTGTCTGCATGCATTTTTCCGCTGAGCAGGCCGCGGCACAGGGCTCCGTAGGCAAGCGTCGTGATGCCACGCTGCTGACAGTAGGGGAGCACATCCTCCTCGATGCCGCGTTCGAACAGGTTGTAGGGGGGCTGACAGGTGTGCAGCGTCGATTTTGAGCGAAAGGCATCCATCTGGTCGGGTGAATAATTGCTGACGCCGATCGCGCGCACCTTGCCTGAACGCAGCAGTCGGTCCATCGCTTCGGCGGTTTCTTCGATTGGCGCTACGGGATCGGGCCAGTGAACCTGGTAGATGTCGATATAGTCGGTGCGCAGGCGCTTCAGGGAGGCTTCGACCTCCTCCTGGATGCGGTCTGCGCTTGCGTTGCGAAAGACCTTCTCATCTTCAGTCCATTGAAGGCCGGCCTTGGTGGCGATCAAAACATGGTCACGCCCGCCGCGACGGGCCAGTGCCTCGCCGACCACTTTCTCCGAGCGGCCGAAACCGTACACCGGTGCGGTATCAATCAGGGTGATTCCCTGGTCGAGCGCCGCATCGATAGTGCGGATCGACTCTTCATCATCGGCACCGCCCCACAGCCAGCCGCCGATCGCCCAGGTGCCGAGAGCAATGCGCGATGCGACCAGATCGGTTCCCTTAATACGTGTGGTTTCCATATGCATTCCTCCTTGCGGGAAATATACACAACTGTGCAGAATGAACGCTTTAAAAAGAAAGTGTCCGCGCCAAGTCTAGCAAGGATTACGGCAAGAACAAGCCTGGAAAGCGCACCGCGCCTCAGGAGGGTTGGATCCAGCGCTGGAGTTTGTCAGAGAGTTCGGCCATACGGATCGGCTTGGCAAGGTAGTCGCTCATGCCGACACGCAGACAACGTTCACGGTCGCCGTGCATGGCGTGGGCCGTCAGGGCAATGATGGGGATATCCATATGCTCGTCACCGCCCTGGCCGGTACGGATACGGCGTGTGGCCTCCATGCCATCCATCTCCGGCATCTGCACATCCATCAGAACGAGATCGAACCGGTCTTTGCCAAGAAGCTCCAACGCCTGGCGCCCGTTTTCAACCTCTTCGGCCTCGAAGCCGAGCCGACTCAGGAACGTCATGGCCAGCTTTCGGTTGACGGGGTTATCCTCTGCCAGCAGGATTCTTCCTTTTTCGACAGGGACATCCTGCTCAGAACGCTTTTTGTCCTCATCGAGCTTCGATGCAAGCAGCCCGGAGCGATGAGACAGAACCTGCTCCAGCATCTCCATAAGCTTTGCCGTTCGAATCGGCTTATGCAGCACGCCGGAAAACGGCTGTTCATCCTCTTTGTGCGCCACCGAGAGACGACTGAGCCGGCTCAGCACAATGACGGCAGGGGGAGGCTCCTGCCCCGCCCGCCGCAGAGCGTGCGCAAGGGGTACGGTCATGGGGGGCGCAAGGTCGTGATCCAGAAAAACCACCCGCAGCGGCGCTCCTTCGAGACGCGCCTGCTCCGCAACAGCCAGCACCAGCTCGGAATTGTGCGCGACCCGGATCAGGGCCTGCTGGTTTTCCAAGCGGCGGATCAGAAAATCGCGCTGTGTGACATTGGCACAGGCGACCAGCATCGGGACACCGGAACAGTCCAGAGTCGGAGAGTCTGCACTATTGTCTTCAGAAACCACCGATTTCAATGGAATGGTGCAGCGGAAAATCGTGCCCTTTCCGGGGGCGCTGTCAAAATCGATCGTTCCTCCCATCAGATCCAGAAGTCGCCGGGTGATGGCCAGCCCCAACCCTGTTCCGCCGAATTGTCGCGTACTGGAGGGGTCACCCTGCTCGAACGGTAGAAAGAGTTTTTCGCGCTGCTCGGCGGAGATGCCGACTCCCGTGTCGCGGACTTCGCAGCAGACAGTCGCCCTCTCATCCGTGCACTCCGCTAGAGATACCAGAATCGCCACCTCGCCACGGGTGGTGAATTTGACTGCGTTGCTGCCCAGGTTGAGCAAGACCTGTCGCAGACGACCGGGGTCCCCCCTTAACCACAGCGGCACATCAGGCGCAACATAGCTGATCATCTCCATCGGTTTGTCTCCGATCTGCAAGGTAAGCAGATCGGCGGATTCCTCTACCAGTTCCAGCATGTTGAAATCTTCTTCCGCGAGTACGAGGCGATCGGCTTCGATCTTGGAAAAATCGAGGATGTCATTGATGATGGACAGCAGAGACTCGCCGCAGGCGCGCATGGTGCGCACGTACTGTTCCTGCTCCTTGTCGAGTTCCGTTCCCAACATCAGCTCCGCCATGCCGACAATCCCGTTCATGGGAGTGCGGATTTCATGACTCATATTGGCCAGAAAGCGGCTTTTGGCCTCGTTGGCGTTACGTGCCTGCTCTGCCATGCGGTTGCTGTGAGCAATAGCCCGCTTGAGGCGCTCGTTGGCCTTCTCGAGCGACTCTTTTGCGCGCAGTAGCTCCGCCTCGGTGCGCTTGCGTTCGCTGATATCCTCAAAAACGGTCACCATGCCGCGCACGGCGCCGCCTTCGATCAACGGGCGACTGGCCGCACGCACCACAAACGGCTCACGGTTGCTGCGCACAAAGGTGAGTTCACCATGAAAAGGCCCCCGTGAGCGGCAAAGGGGACAGTCGCTTCGATCCGGCCCCGATGATCGGGGATGAAAACTGTCGTGGGGAGACTCCCCCAGAAGTTTGTCCCGGTCGCGTTCGAGAAGGGCAGCGCCGGCCGGGTTGATGTAAGTCAGCTGACCGGCGGAATCGGTCACGTAAAGCCCCTCCCCCATACTCTCGGCGATCGCCTGAAACTGGCGGCGCTCCTGGGCCAGGCGGGAGCGGCTCAGCATCAGGCGGTACAGAGCCCAGCCGGCCAGCATGACAAAGAAGGTGGTCAGGGCCAGGTTGGTGAAGAAATTAACATCCTGTTCCGCCAGCGCCCGGCCATCCGCGTAGGACACCAGATATCCCGCCAGATCTCTCTGAACATCCGTAATCGGGGTAAAAACCGCGACGTAAGCTTTCGCTCCCAGTGTGAGTTTGAAGGCGCCCCCCTCGCTCAATTCCAGGGCCTGGCGGATATCCTCCCTCTCCGCGATGCGGGCCTCCAGGCGACGGCTGGTAAAAGACATGGGCGGCGGAGCATCGGGCAGTTCGCGGCGGGGGTCTTCCTCCACCCAGGCGCTGGGATCTCCTGCCCAGGGACCATAGAGTCCGAGACTCTCATCAAACAGGTGCCGCAAGGCATGTCTTCGCAGAATCAGATTGAACTCGGAATCGGGCTTAAGTTCCGCTATCGCCTGTCGCAAGGTATCGAACGGTAGACCCAGTTCGACGCTGCCAAGCAGTTCGCCATTCCCTGCTTCCAGAGGGTGAACCGAACGAAAACCCGAGATGACTTTTCCGACCTCGAACCCTTCGACTGTCTGCCGATGCAACTGAGCCAAGCGCACGGACGGACGCACGGCCAACAATGTGTCATCACTCTGGTGGGGCGTGTGGAAACGCAGCAGGCTGACTGCGTGAGGGAGATGGAAATGCAGATGCCGCACGCCTCTGGCTCGGAGCACCTGGTATACGGGAGAAAGCTTGCGGTAGAGCAGAACACGAGCCTGCACTCTTTGTGATTCGACCTGCGCCTTAGCCAGTAGATCCAGAATTTCCGGGCGGCGGACATACTCGTTCACATAAACGCCCAGTCCATCCTCAAAAGAGCGGACCGTTGCCCGCCAGGCAAGATCCTGCATCTCAAGGCTCTGATTGAGATAGGCGCTTCTCTGCTCTGAATGCCTCTGCCGAAACATCCCCGCCACCGCCAACCAGGCCAACAGCAGAAAAAGAGCAAACGCGATGCGGTGTCTGACATTCATCATTCCCGTCCGCCCTCTTCACCGTCTGCTGCCGATCCGCCCTTTTGCTCCTCACCATCGGCGGAAGGTTTCATCAAAAAATCAACGGCTCTTCGGCCGGTCTCCTGCAACATCCGCAGCATGCTGTGGTAATCATCATCACGGGCACGTACAAATCCCCGACGTGCCACTCCCCATTCGGTGCGCTGATCCCGGGAAGCTGCCAGCAGGGCCTCGGTAATAGCATCGATCGTTTCAGCCTCGACGGTTTTTCGGTTGACCACCAGGGCAAAGGCAGGCATAGGCGGAGTTTCATCCAGCACTTGCAGTCCCAGCGAAAGATAACGGCGGGCAATATGGGTTTTGATCCCACCGAGGGGGTATTCATCGCGAATCACAGCCAAGGCAACCGCTTCGTGATTGCCGAGAATCTCGAAAGAAACCGTCTGCGGATCAATGCCGTGTTTGTGCAGCAAATAGCCGGTGGAAAGGGGACCGCAGGTGCTCAATTGCTGGGTGGACGCCAGGGGGATGTGCGCGATCTTCTTCACTTCCGCCATCGAGCCCGGCCCGTCAAAAGCGGTCACCAGGGCGCAGGTATAGTGAGTGCTGCCATCCGGTTCCACGAAAAACAGGACCGCCTGCGCCTGCGGATACATCTCGCGCAATGCCACATAGGGGAGCGGGCCGATTTCAGCCAGGTCGATATTTCCCTGTTGAAATGCCCGCACCACATCGGCGTTGACCTTTTCGTAATGAAGCTCGATATCAATCCCCAGGCTCTCTTCGAGAAAATCGAGCATGGGGCGGCTGTCGGCCACGACTTTCCGGACTCCAACCATGGGGAGAGGCGTATAGGTCAGGGTCTGTTGTGCAAACAGAAGAGAAGGGCTCAAAAGAACGGCCAGAAACAAAAATGTTCTTAGTCGCCTGATTTTTTCAGGGATGTGGCTCATGGCAGGGTCTTTCATGACGTCTCCTCCAGACCGGTGGGAAACCCATAAAAGACATTCAACCACACATTGGAATAAGTTTAAAGACTTTTCACTCTGACCTGTGTGCCTGGAACAGGGCTGTCAGGCCGGCTCCAGGCCGGCAAATTTAAGAAGGAGTTTCTTCGGCCCGACGCGGTTGAAATAAACGGTGACTTTCTGGTTGTCCCCCTCCCCTTCCAGTCGGCGAACGGTGCCGACCCCGAATTTGACATGGCGCACCCGCATGCCGATGCGAAGCCCCTGATCAGGATCCGGAACCAGCCGCACATCGTCTTCGAATTCTTCAGCCACTTCCTTTTCATTTTCGGTTGATGGCTGCTCCGCCGCCGGCATGTGGGCAAAAACCGCCGCCAGGTTGTGAGCGGTGGCCTTTGGGGGGCTGCCGGCCTGCGGCGAGTTGGAATTTTCAACCCCGAGCTGGTCATCCAGCAGGGAAAGGGGGATCTCCGCCAGAAACGGGCTGGGTGGATTGAACTGAAAATCGCCGTAGACACGCCGCCGCCGGGCATGGGTGAGGTAGAGCTTTTCCATGGCGCGGGTCATCCCCACATAGCAGAGCCGCCGCTCCTCCTCAAGCTCCTCGCCGCCGCGTCCAGCACGGCTGTGGGGAAAAAGCCCTTCCTCCATGCCGGTCATGAATACCACCGGGAACTCCAGCCCCTTGGCCGCGTGCAGCGTCATGAGGGTGATCCGGTCGAGGCGCCCGTCATAACTGTCGAGATCGGTCACCAACGCCACCTGCTCGAGAAAGTCCTGCAAGGTGCTTTCGCTGCCCCGGTGTTCCTCCATACCTGCCAGAAGCTGCTCGAGGTTGTGCATACGCTCACGCGCTTCTTCAGTCTTTTCTTCGCGCAGCTTCGGTCCGTAGCCGGTCGCCTCGATCAACTCGGCGGTCAACTCCGGGTAGGGACTGGTTTTCAGCTTCCCCGCGAATTCGTCCATCAGGACCACAAAGGCCGCCACCTTTTTGCTCGCCGCAGCGCCCAGAATGCCACGTTCCAGAGCCAGGCGGCATGCGGGGAGAAAACCGCCCGCGTCATCTTCGAGTTCGGCGATGCGCGCCACCGTGGTCGCCCCGATGCCGCGCGCCGGAACATTGACAATGCGTTTGGCCGAAACCGTATCGGCCGGGTTCACCAGCACCCGCAGATAGGCGAGGATATCTTTGACCTCCATGCGGGAGAAGAACTTGATGCCGCCGATCATGACGTAGGGCAGACGCTCCTGCACCAGCGCTTCCTCCAAAGGACGCGACTGGGCATTGGTGCGGTAGAATACGGCCATTTCTCCCAGCGGGCGCCCGTCGCGATGCAGGCGGGCGATCTCGCGCGCAACGAAACGCGCCTCTTCCAGGTCGTCGGGCAGTGCCTCAAGGGTAATCTTCTCCCCTTGCGGGTTGTCGGTCCACAGGGTCTTGCCGGTGCGGCCGATATTGCGTGCCACCACTTCCCCGGCGGCATCGAGGATGGTACGGGTGGAACGATAATTCTGCTCGAGCCGGATCACGGTGGTGTCGGGGTAGTCGCGCTCGAAACCAAGGATATTGCCCACTTCCGCACCACGCCAGCGGTAGATGGACTGATCATCATCCCCCACCACGCACAGGTTGCGGCTGCCGTCGGCCAGCAGGCGGGTCAGCTCATACTGCACGGCGTTGGTATCCTGGAACTCATCCACCAGCACGTAGCGAAACCGCTCCTGCCAACGCCGCAGGATATCCTCTTCGTTGCGTAGCAGATGCACGGTGAGCATGATCAGGTCGCCGAAGTCGAGGGCATTGGCGAGCCGCAGCCGCTTCTGGTAGAGGTCGTAGATCCTTACCAGCTGCTCGCCACGGAAATCGTCCCGGTCACACTCCTCGGGCAGCAGCCCGCGGTTTTTGAACCCATCGATCGCAGCGGCAGCCGCACGAGGCTTAAAGGATTTCTCGGAAACGCCCAGCTCCTTGAGCACATCCCGCAGCAGGCGCTCCTGGTCCTGGTCGTCGTAGATGGTGAAATCGGAGGTATAGCCGAGCACCGAAATTTCTCGCCGCAGAATACGCACACAGAGGGAATGAAAGGTCGAGACCCAGGGCAGCTCGCCGCCGCCCAGCAGCTGCTCGATGCGCTCGCGCATCTCGCCAGCCGCCTTGTTGGTGAAGGTCACCGCCAGAATCTGCCAGGGCGCAACGCCGTGTTCGCGGATCAACCAGGCGACGCGATGGGTCAGAGTACGGGTCTTGCCGGAACCGGCACCGGCCAGCAGCAGAAGCGCTCCGTCGCCGTGCTGCACGGCCTGACGCTGCATGGGGTTGAGCTGTTTCAGAAGGTCGGTCATAAGATCACTTGTCGTTTCAGGGGGAAAGAAAAGATTGAACCACAGAGAGCACAGAGGACACAGAGGAAAACCGGAGAAATTCTGGGCTGTGAAAAAATTCTTTCTCTGTGTTCCCTGTGCCCTCTGTGGTTCAAGGTTTTAAGAATTTCAGGTTTCCATGTTTCTCTTAGTGTTCTTAGAGCCTTAGTGGCTCCCTGACTATAGAACATCCTCCGACAACGTCCGCGACATGAGCGCCCGGTTGTAGGCCGAAACCATATCGCGGCGCGAGATGATCCCCACCAGCTTGCGCTTGTCGTCCCGGTCCACCACCGGCAGCTGCTCGATGTTGCGGTAGCCGATCCTGCGCATGGCGGCATCGAGATTTTCATCTTCGGTCACGGTGATCACATCAAGGGTTGCAAGCTCCTTGATCACCACGAGGTCCATCAGCTCCTTCTCGAATACCGCGCCGAGAAAATCCTGCACCGAGATAATCCCCGTCAGCCTGCCCTCCTGATCCACCAGCGGGAAATTGGTATGACGGGTGGTGGCGATGAAATCGGCGAACTGACCCAGGGTCATGTGTTCAGGGACGGATTCGGGGTCGCGCACCATGACCTCACCGACACGCAGCGATTTCATGATGTTGCGCTCCTTGCCCGCCTCCAGATCGATGCCGGCCTTGGACAACTCCACCGTATCTAGACTGTCTTTCTTGAAATGACGACTGATGGCGGTACCGATCACGCAGGACAGCATGATGGGAATGATAACCTCGTAGCTTGCGGTCATCTCGAACAGCAGGAAAATAGCGGTCATCGGCGCATGGGTCGCCGCCGACAGAAAAGCCCCCATCCCCACCAGCGCATACGCGCCGGGAGAAATGCCAAACGCGGGAAAGACCATCTGCAGAAGCTTGCCGAATGCCCCGCCGGTCACCGCTCCGATATAGAGCGCCGGGGCAAAAAGACCGCCCGGCAGACCGGAGCCGAGAGTGACGGAAGTCGCCAGCGCCTTCATCAGAACAAGCGCCGCCAGGATATACCAGATCCCCTCGCCGTGCAGCACGCGCTCCATGAAATGGTAGCCGTTGCCAAACACCTGGGGAAAGCCGATCCCCATGATCCCTACCAGCAGACCGCCGAATATCGGCTTGACCAGTCGATGCATGCGCAGGCGGTCAAACGCCTCCTTGATGCGGTAGTGGATATCGATGAAGCCCGAGGCCAGCACGCCCACCAGCATTCCCAGAACCAGGTAAAAAACCAGCTCCCAGTGATTGTTCAGGGCATAGGGAGGCACCGCAAAAGCAGGAATGTTACCGAGCAGCGCACGCGACACCACGGTACTCATGCCGCTGGCGACTACAATGGAGGTGAAACTGGAAAGTTCAAAAGAGGAGAGCAGTACAATTTCGGCGGCAAAGAAAACTCCGGCGATAGGGGCATTGAAGGTTGCCGCCACGCCGCCGGAAACGCCGCAGGCCACCAGCACCTTGAGGCGATCGCCGCTGACGCGAAACGCCTGGCCGAACTGGCTGCCCACCGCACCGCCGATCTGGGCGATAGGACCCTCCTGCCCGGCCGAACCGCCGGTACCGATGGTGATCGCTGAAGCCGCGCCCCGAGTAAAGATGGTGCGCATGGGAATCTTTGCGCCGCGCAGGTTGACGATCTCCAGAAAACGCGGAAAACCGTATTTGAGGTCCTTTGGAAAGAAAATTCCAAAAAATATCATCAGCAAGCCGCCGATGACGGGGAAGATAAAAACCAGCAGCCGTCCCCAGGTCCAATGGTCGAAGGACACGCCGAACAGATCAAGCCCCTGCTCGATGATCGCCCACTCGAAAAATTCGATGGTAACCCTGAACACATAGTTGCACAGCCCCGACAGCAGCCCGATCACCACCGCCATGGCAATCATGAAGGTGTTTTCGCTGATGCGGAATCGGCTCTGGAAGGCTGTGCTCAGACCGCGCAGGCGGTTGAAAACGATTCTTTTGTAAAAAGGCTGTGATTTCACGTTAACGGCCGGTTTGCCCCTGTAGAACCGGGGTAGGGTCAAGGAGAAGAGGAGAAACAGCGATAAACAGCACTGAGCCGATACCGGCAAGCCGCACTGTGCGGCAGAAAGACGACTCTCTATGCTATTTTTTTTAAAGCAAGGAATCAACCCGCAATCGGAAAGACAGGAGAAAAAAATCTGCAGAAAAGGGAAGATAGCCCGAGAGAGGAAAAAATCAGCTGTTTTGCCCCTGTGCGAAACAGGCCGGACGGATGACGCTGGTGCCGGGCGAAATCTTCTTGCGGGCTAGAAAAGCCTGTGCATCCTCTGCCGGGACGGCCGGCGAAAAAAGAAACCCCTGCCCCTGATGACAGCCTTTTTCTCGCAGCAGACGTGACTGCGCCTCCGTCTCCACACCCTCGGCAATGATCTCCATGTTCATGTTGCGCCCGAGCGCAATGATGGAGCCGGCGATGGCCGCGTCATTCTGATCGCGATCGATATCGCGCACAAAGGACTGGTCGATTTTGAGCTTTGAGATGGGGAAGCGCTTGAGGTAGCCGAGTGAGGAATAGCCGGTGCCGAAATCATCGATGGCCAGATGAACCCCGCGAATTTTCAGATCGGTCAGGGTCATGATGGTGTCCTCGAAGTTACGCATGGCGATGGTTTCGGTGATCTCGAGTTCCAACCAGTGGGGATCGAGTTCACTTTCCTCCAGCACGGCATCGACATGGTCGATGAAATCGGGCTGTCGGAATTCACGGGCGGAGATATTGACCGCGAAGCGGACAGGGGCATAACCCTGTATCTGCCAGTCTCGTGCCTGCCTGCAAACCGTCTGCAGCACCCAGTGCCCCAGCGGCACGATCAGGCCGGTCTCTTCGGCCAGCGGAATGAATTCGCCGGGCGACACCATGCCGTGCTCCGGATGATTCCAGCGCAGCAGCGCTTCGAAACCGACCAGCTTCCCATCGCGCAGATCGAACTGCGGCTGATAGAAGACCTGCAGCTGAACCTCATCCATCGCCTTGCGAAGATTGCCCTCCATAATGAGCAGATCGCGGGTGCGCAGGTTCATCTCGGGGCGATAGAATTGGTAGTTATTGCGCCCTTCCTCCTTGGCCCGGTACATGGCCGCGTCGGCAAATTTGAGCAGACTTTCCGCATCCTGGGCATCGTGGGGATAGAGGCTGATACCGATACTGGTGCTCAGAAACAGATCCTGGGGACCAGCACGAAAGCCGCGCCCCATGGCGCGCAGGATATTGCGCGCAACGACTGCCACAGTCTTCATATCCTCCACCTGGGGCAGAACCACCACGAATTCGTCGCCTCCCACACGCGCCACCAGGTCGCTGCCGCGCAGACTTTCCAACAGGCGGGTCGACACTTCGCGCAGTACCTGGTCACCGGTTTCATGACCAAGAGAATCATTGATGTTCTTGAAGCGGTCGAGGTCAAGAAAAAGCAGGGCCAACGGCATTTTATCCTTTCGCGCGCCCTCCATCATCTCACGTAGCCGCTGATTGAACCTCAAACGATTGGGGAGATTGGTCAGCGGGTCATGATGAGCCAGGTAATCAAGGCGATCCTGATTCTCCCGCAAGGTGGCTTCTACCGCCAGTCGGTCGCTGATATCGCGCGCCGCCTGGATAATGCCGCGCAGAGAACCATCTGTATTCCACAGCGGCGAAGCGCTGACTTCGAATGTGCGTGTGCGACCATCCCCCAGCAGATGACGATGGACCACCCGTGCCGTTTTGCCGGTGCGGCGCACCTCGCGCAGCGGGCAGATTTCCCCATCTTCACTGCAGGGCTGTTCGCTGCCGTGCACTACACGATAGCAGCGAAGATCGGCGGGCGCGTCCTTGCCGGGCGGCAGATACATGCGTGACGCCTGGTTCATCATCAGGATGCGGTGTTTGGTGTCGACGACCACGGTAGGATCGGCCACTCCATCGATCACCGTCTGCAGAAAAGCACGCTCCTGCTGCAGGGCCTCTTCAGCTTCCCGGCGGCGGGCTGTCTCCCGACGCGCACCGATCATCTCGCGCAGGCGATAGACCTGGCAGGCGGCCAACACCATAGCGCTTGCGCCCAGTGTCCATTGGGCAATAATCGAGGCTTGCTGAAAAGATAAAAAAGTCATGAAGATCCAATCGTATTCATTCATACTGCCGGCAAAGCACTTCCAGGCAGTGTTTTAACCGTCTTCAAACAGCCATTTCGCGCTGCCATCTCCTTGGCATCATTAAAAAAAAGAGCAAAACTAGGCAGACGTGAGCAAACCGAACCACTTAAAAAACAGTCATAACAAGGCTCTAAGCTTAGTTGACATTTACATCATCGCCTGGAATTTCTCTTCTGATGCACGCCTGCTCCCCAACAGAATTTAAAGGAGTGCAAAAACCATGTCGAAACAGCGAACAGAGACCTCATGCGATTGACAAGGATCGGCGGGTCCCTCTATTCTGCCTTCTGATTCTTTGCTTCAAGTACCCCCCTTTCTCCAATCGAAAGATGCCTCATGTACAGCGCTAATTTTCCCCGGCACCTTCCTACCACCAAAGCCGAAATGGAATCCCGCGGTTGGCACGAACTTGACATTCTGCTGATCAGTGGCGACGCCTATGTTGACCACCCCGCATTCGGAGTGCCGTTGCTGGGAAGGCTGCTGGAGGCTAAAGGATACCGGGTCGGCATCATCGCCCAACCGCCGTGGAAAGATCCCGAGTCGTTCCGCCTCATGGGGCGCCCGCGCCTGTTTGCCGCCGTATCGGCCGGTGCGATGGATTCCATGGTCAACCACTACACCGCCGCGAAAAAAGTGCGCAACAACGATGCCTACACCCCTGGCGGACGCTGCGGAGCGCGCCCCGATCGCGCACTGATCGCCTACACCGCCGCCCTCAAGGGTGCGTTCAAGGGGCTGCCGGTGGTTATCGGCGGCATTGAGGCCAGCCTGCGCCGCCTGGCCCACTACGATTACTGGCAGGACAAAGTCCGCCGTTCCGTGCTGATGGACAGCAAAGCCGATCTGCTGGTGTTCGGCATGGGCGAAAGACCGCTTTTGGAGATTGCCCGCCGCGCAGCCGAAGGCGAACCGCTGAAAGAGATGGTGGACATCCGCGGCACCGCGGTCATGGTCAAGGATGACCCCGGCGACGCCGTGCAACTGCCGCCATTTGAACAGGTCCGCGACGACCGACACACTTACGGTGAAACCTTCCGGTCAGCCGCCGGAGAGAACAACCCGTGGAGCGGCCGCTCATTGATGCAACCCTACGGCGATCGCTGGCTGCGCATCAACCCGCCGGCGCCGCCCCTGACGGAAGAAGAGATGGACAGGCTCTACGCCCTGCCATTTACGCGCCTGCCGCATCCCTGCTACACCGAAAAGATCCCCGCCTTTGAACAGATCAGATTTTCCATCACCGCGCATCGCGGCTGCGCTGGAGGTTGCGCCTTCTGCGCGATTACCCATCATCAGGGCAAGGCAATCCAGTCTCGCTCGCTGGATTCAGTGCGCAGCGAGGTTGAACAACTGACCACTCATCCTG